>TARA_B100001121_G_scaffold11712_1_pt1 | contig 32054 bp, 31 predicted proteins | sample TARA_B100001121 | Tara Oceans TARA_B100001121 (sample SAMEA2622817) | marine metagenome | biome: marine biome (ENVO:00000447); feature: surface water layer (ENVO:00002042); material: "saline water (ENVO:00002010), including plankton (ENVO:xxxxxxxx)" | depth 5 m
AGCAGCTTTCTTTGGAGCAGCCTTCTTAGGAGCAGCCTTCTTAGCAGCAGCTTTTTTGGGTGAGGATTTCTTTGTAATTACTTTTTTAGTTACGGTTTTTTTTACTGCTTTCTTTTTTGAGTTATTTGCAGTTTTTTTTGGTTTTGCTTTCTGTGTCTTTTTTTTTACACTCATCAAAAGATCCTTAATATATTGATATTAGAGGAAAGCCTTTAGCAGAATAATAGAGCTTTTACAAGATTTTATAGACTAATCACCTTCTCCAGGTTTTTCGCTGAAGTATTTTTCAAATTTATTTTTTTCACCGTTAAAGTCTTCTGCATCTTCCGCACTATCTCGCATAATTGTGATATTTGGCCATTTATCTGCATATTCAGTATTAATTTTTAACCACTTTTCCATACCATCTTTTGTGTCAGGATGAATAGCCTCCGCGGGACATTCTGGTTCACAAACACCACAATCGATACATTCTTCAGGATGTATAACAAGCATATTTTCACCTTCATAAAAACAATCAACAGGACAGACATCAACGCAATCCATAAATTTACATTTGATACATTCCTCTGTAACTACATAAGTCATTACATATCCTTTTTTTTCATAACTTGTTTTTTTATTATTCCCGCGTCTTTATCAGAAATGTAAAGAAGGCCTGATAGTCGTCTAATTAAATTAGATTCAAAGGGATCTATTAATCCATCAGCACAAATTATTTCACACATCATTCTGAAAACAATTTTTTTATTATCTAAATCATAGTGGTCATTAATAATTTTTGACCATTCAAATAGATCTGTTGAGGATTCCTCCTTATCGCTTGCAGAGGTTATTAATGCATTAGTTTTTTGCTCATCATAATCAAATTGTTGAATAATTAACTTTTTGATTGCATCAATTTCTTTAGCATCTTTTTTTCCGTCAATATTTGCCGCACGCAGAAGTAAAACTGCAACAGCTTCTTCAATTAATGAGGTGTCTATTAGGTTCTCATTTTTGTTTTCTGATGACTTTCTTTTAAAAAACTTTTCTACAAATTTTTTCATTAAAAATTTTTTCCTACATTATTTTTATTTCTTTATATAATTTCAATGCTTCCTTAGCATTAAGTCTTCTTCTTGCAAAACCTTTTACAGAAATAATGAAAACATTGTCAAATTTAGATAATGTTATGATATCTCCAACTTTAATTTTAACTGACGTCTTTGATTTTCGTATTTTATTAATTTTAACACATCCATCAAGAATAATTTGTTGTGCTTTTGCTCTAGATTTAATTAAGCGTGATCTAAAAAGCCAAACATCAATTCTTTGTTCATCAATAATTTGATTTTTAAGGTTTCTATCAATCTTATTCAAGCTTAAGTCTTTCTTTTAATTCTTTAAGTTTATTATTTTCAGCAAAGAAATTAGTGGCTTTAATATTTTTTGATTTTTTTCTGTATTTTTTAGATTTTTTTTGATTTTTTACTCCATAATTATATTTCTTTTTATACCAAATATTAGTTTCATCAGTATCACTTTGATCCTCATTAGGTTGGTTTATTTTTTTATTATTTTTTACGAAACCAAGTTCATTTATAATTAGCTTCATATTATCTCTGGAGCATCCTAATAAAGATATCATTTCGTCAGTTACTAAAAAACTTTTATCTTTTTTATCTTTATCAATTTCAGTATAGATTATTTTATCTAGTCGCTCAATAATGTCTGCTCTTATAATCATTTTGCCGATAACTAAATAACCAAGTAATTTATATATTTCATGTGATATGTTTTGATTTAACTTGCATGAAGTAATTCCTGGTCTCGGTAAATTATCTCTTATAAACTTAATATCTTTTTGGTTGTAATTTTTTCCAGAGTAATTAATCCACAGAGATATTAACAATTCTGTAGCTTTTGGCTTAACTGTTGCTGGAAAAAATATAGAAAATTTTCCAAATTTTACACCCATCTTTCTAAGCTCTTGCCTTGATTGTTGGTCCAAAATTTTTATTTCACTTTCAATCTTATTTCTTCTAATTAAACCAAGTTCTTCGACTAATCTAAAAGCTATTCCCTTTGCACCTGATGACATATTATCTGTATTTTTAAGTAAGAGAATCTCTTTTAAATTTAATTTAATATAATCATCTATCCATTCAGTAAGTTTAATTTCTAAATTTCTTTTAATATTTAAATCTAAATATTCATCGCAAATTATATTAATTTTAGGATTGAGGGGGTCATTACCAGGTTTTAATCCAGCGATTTTTTGATTGTTAAAATAAATATGAAGATCAGGATTTAGTATAAAATCATCAAATTTTGAAGATAAAATTTTAATTGATGTTTTTCTCATTTCTAGTTCTACGGATTTAGATATAGCAGGCCTAATTTGTTTGAGATATTGTTCAGAGTATGATTTTTCAATAATTAATTTTAAGCCTTGAATTTTTCCAAAATATTCACCTTCGACTGTTATTTCTCCAGTATCATTAATTCCAGATAAAATATCTTTTTTATCCTTGTATTTTATTCTTAATTTACTTGAGGATTTTTCAACAAACCTCTCAGTAAGTGCATTATGGAGTGCATCAGATAATTTATCTTCAATTTCACGTGTTTTTTTTTGCCATAGAGTTGGATTTTCCAACCACTTTTCCTTTTGAGAAACATATGTCCAAGTTCTAATACCTGATAATCTCATCATTAAAGAATTAATATCTCCATAAAATTTATTAAAAGGTTTAATATGTGAATTAAGCCATTCATCTGATAGTTTTTTACTTGAACATAATTCATTAAAAATTAAAGAGATAATTTTTGAATGTTCGCCCTCGCTAATATTCCTAAAGTCAGGAATTTGAGAAGCCTCCCATAATATTTGAATATCTTTTTTATTGTTTGCTCTCTCTAATATTTCTTTATCTTGGCTTAACCTTATTAATGCTCTAAGATCATCAGCCTGTCTCGAGATACCGAGCTCAACTTTGCTCGGAATAGCCTTAAGACTTTCTATTAACTTATTTACAGATGAAAAATTAAGATCCTTATTTCTCCATTTTGCAGAATTAAGTGGGATAAATCTATGATCTTCTATTCTTGCAATAACCTCATGATCAATTTCATTTGCTTGACCAGTGACCCCAAATGTTCCATCCCTTTGGTATCTTCCAGCTCTTCCAGCAATTTGTGCTAATTCATGTGGATATAATTTTCTAAAATTCTCTCCATCGTATTTTTCAGTTTCAGCAAAGGCAATATGATTAAGATCCAGATTTAAACCCATTCCTATTGCATCAGTAGCGACAATATAATCAACATCCCCATTTTGGTACATTTTTACTTGAGCATTTCTTGCTTGAGGACTTAATGATCCCATGACAACAGCAACTCCACCTTTTTGTCTTTTAATAATTTCTGCTATTGCGTAGACAGATTGAATTGAGAAAGCAACTACAGCTGATCTTTTGGGTAGATGACTAATTTTTTTATAGCCAGTATAGGTTAATTTTGAAAATCTCTCCCTATCATGAAACTTTACATCACCTATTAATTTCTTAATTACTTTTTTGGAAATGCTTGATCCCATAAAAAGAGTTTCACTCATTCCACGGGCATTTAAAATTCTATCTGTAAAGATATGACCTCTTTCTGGATCATCTATTAATTGTATCTCGTCAACAGCAAGAAATTCTACAGGAATATTTATCGGCATAGACTCTACTGTACAAACCCAGTATCTCGGATTATCTGGAATAATTCTCTCTTCGCCTGTAATCATTGCCACTCTTGAAGGGCCTACTTTTGAGACCATTTTGTCAAATACTTCTCTTGTTAAAAGCCTTAACGGTAAACCTATCATTCCTGATTTATGTGCAGCAAGTCTCTCGATTGCATAATAAGTCTTACCAGTATTTGTTGGACCTAAAGCGGCAATAATAGTCATAAAATTCTTTTACAAAGTTTTTTTGAATATTTGAATTAAATAAAATAAAAAATTTATACTACATATAGTGTTGATAATGATTAGTGATTTAGATCACCTAAGGAACATATCATGATCGAATCACTTACATACTTAATTTCATGTTATGTTCTATACTACATATATGTAATATTAATGGTCGAAGCACAATACATAAAAAATAGATTTTATAACTAATTAATGTAAAATATTTCATATTTTTTATGATTATGGAGGTTAAAATGGATTTTTCGATACCAAAAGAAATTTCAGAATATTTAGATACTTTAGATGATTTTATCGAAAAGAAAATAAAACCATTAGAAAATGAAGACGATAACATTCGTTTTTTTGATCATAGAAGAGAACATTCAAGAACCAATTGGGATAATGGTGGTCTTCCTACTGAAGAGTGGGAAGAGCTTCTGGGTAAAATGAGAAAGCTTGCAGACGAAGCTGGTCATTTAAGGTTTGGATTACCTAAAGAATATGGTGGCAAAGATGGTTCAAATTTAGCAATGGCCATCATTAGAGAACATTTAGCTGCAAAGGGGTTGGGTTTACATAACGATCTACAAAATGAAAATTCTATTGTTGGAAATTTTCCTCAAGTTTTAATGTTTAGAGACTTTGGGACTGAAGAACAAAAAGATGAATTTATTAATGGTATGTTAAGTGGTTCTCACAGGATTTCTTTTGGTTTAACTGAGCCTGATCATGGTTCAGATGCTACTTGGATGGAGACAAATGCAGTTCCGGAAACTAGAGATGGTATTGATGGATGGCTCATAAATGGTCAAAAAACATGGAATACAGGAATTCATAAAGCTAACTATGATATGATTTTTGCAAGAACAAGTGGCGATAATGGTTCAGCAATTGGCATAACATGTTTTTTAGTACCTTCATCTGCTGATGGTTTTGAAGTTGAAGAATTTATGTGGACATTTAATATGCCAACCGATCATGCTTTAATAAATCTTAAAGATGTTTGGGTTCCCAATACAGCTGTATTTGGTGAGCTTGATAGGGGACTAGAACTTGCTCAACATTTTGTTCATGAGAATAGAATTCGACAAGCAGCTTCTGGAGTTGGCGCAGCGCAGTATTGTATTAATATGAGCGTTGAATATGCTAAAGAGAGAAAACCTTTTGGTAAGGCCTTATCAACAAATCAAGCAATTCAATTTCCATTAACTGAGCTTCATACAGAATGTGAAATGATTAGAAATTTAGTTTATAAAACTGCTTGGCAGATGGATCAGATGACAAAGCCCGAGGTAGCAATTCATTTATCTGATAAAGTTTCTATGTGTAATTATCGATCAAATAGGCTTGTTTGCCAAGCAGCAGATCAAGCCATTCAAGTTCATGGTGGCATTGGTTACTCTCGTCATAAACCTTTTGAGCATATCTATAGGCATCATAGGCGTTATAGAATAACAGAGGGATCGGAAGAAATTCAGATTCGTAAAGTAGCTGGATACCTTTTCGATTTCTTAAAACGATAAGATGAGGAATTAATTATAATGAGATTTTTACTATCATTAGCTTTATTACTTATTTTTACTATTTTCTTTAATAGTGAGGTGAAATCAGAGCTTTCTATTGATACAGATATAAAAATTTTAAGAGCTCAGTCTGAGGAAGGAAATCCTGATGCTAAATTTTATTTAGGCAGTTTGTATTATATCGGTAGGGATTTAAAACAAGATTATTTAAAAGCTATAGAATTGTTTAAAGAAGCGTCAGAAAAAGGAAATATTGCCGCGACCTTTAACTTAGGAATTATTTATGCGAAGGGTCGCGGGGTTGAGATTGATGAAAAAAAAGCTTTTGAATATTATAAGAAAGCTGCTTTTGGTGGACTTCCTCAAGCACAATATAATTATGCACTTTGGCTAAGAGAGGGAAGGGTTGAAGATCCAAGACCTGTAGAGGCAATGGAATGGTTTAAAGTATCTTCCAACAAGAATTTTGATAGGTCACTTATTGAGTTAGCAAAAGGCTATGAAAATGGAACTGCTGGAAGAAGAGATTACAGAGAAGCTGTAAAACTTTATAGAAGAGCAAGAGCTAATGAAGATAATAGAGATAATTCACCATATTTGAATTCTACCTTTTATTTGGGCAAACTTTATCTTAGAGGTCTAGGGGTAACTAAGGATGAAAAGAAAGGATTAAGATTTGTTAGAGAGGCTGCTAATGGCAATGTAAGTGAGGCCATATTAGAAATGGCTAAAATTTATGAACAGGGTAGGTATGTTAAGAAAGATCTTAAGGTTGCATTAGATTATTATTCTAAATTACAAAATGATGACTTATTTGATGTTAAGGATGATATTGATAGAATAAAGGCAGCTCTGAATTATTGATTATAAAACTTTCTTGACGAAATCCTTTAGTCGATATAGAAATCTGACATAAAGTATAATTAACAATTGGTAACAAAATATGTCTAGACAATGTGAATTAAGCGGAAAAGGAGTGATGACTGGCAATAACGTTAGCCATGCAAAAAATAGGACTAGAAGAAGATTTCTTCCTAACTTATGTAATGTCAGCCTTGCAAGTGATAAACTTAATCAAACAATCCGTTTTAAAGTTAGTGCTCATGCGCTTAGGTCTGTTGAACATGTTGGTGGCCTAGATAATTACTTAATTAAAGCTAAAAATTCTAATCTCTCTGTTAAAGCAAGAAAGATTAAAAAGAAAATCTTAAGCATTTAGTTATTAACTTTTATTTTTTTTCTAACATTTGAAGTTTTAAATTCTTCATCAAATAGACCGGCTAATTGCTCAGTTATTGCACCGCCTAATTGCTCCGCATCAACAATTGTTACAGCCCTTCTATAATATCTATTAACATCATGGCCAATACCAATTGCGGTTAGTTCTATTGAAGGGTCTATTTCAATTTTTTGAATAACTTGCTTTAAATGTCTCTCAAGATAATTACCAGCATTTACTGAAAGTGTTGAGTCATCAACAGGAGCTCCATCAGAAATAACCATTAGAATCTTTCTTTGTTCGGGTCTTGTTATCAATCTACTATATGCCCATTCAAGTGCTTCACCGTCAATATTCTCTTTTAGTAATCCCTCTCTGAGCATCAAACCTAGATTTCTTTTTGAGCGTCTCCATGGTTCATCAGCGGTTTTATAAATGATATGGCGTAAGTCATTCAACCTACCTGGAGCTGGTTGCTTTCCACTTTCTATCCACTCTTCTCTTGATTTTCCTCCTTTCCATGCTTTTGTAGTGAAACCGAGTACTTCAGTTTTAACTGAACACCTTTCAAGTGTTCTTGCAAGTATATCGGCACACATGGCGGCAATGGTAATTGGTCTACCTCTCATAGAACCAGAATTATCGATTAAAAGAGATACAATCGTATCTCGAAATTCAATATCCTTTTCCATTTTGAAAGATAATGGTGATGTTGGATCTATAATCACTCTAGTTAACTTTGATACATCTAAAAGTCCTTCTTCTAAATCAAACTCCCATGAACGATTTTGTTGCGCTAATAATTTTCTCTGAAGTTTATTTGCAAGCCTTGTAACTACACCTTGAAGATGATTAAGCTGTTGATCTAAATACTCTCTTAACTTATCTAACTCATCAATTTCGCATAGATCAACAGCTTTAATTTGTTCATCATTTTTTTCTGTAAAAATTTTATAGGGTAGTTCTCTTCTGGCCTCATTATCATTACCTCTACCTCTTGCGGCTTGAGCCATGCTATCATCATCATTATCAGATTCTTCGCCCATTTCTGACATATCAGCATCCATTGAGTCATCTTCTTCGGGAATACCGTCATCAATTTCCATATCATCGGATTGAGTTTCATCTTCGGATGAAGAGCTCTCTTCAGATTCTATTGTTTCCTCGGGTGCATCTTGATCCTTATCTTCATCTTCATCATCTTCCTCTGGATCTTCACCTAGCTCATCGCCTAATTCTAAATCACCAATTAGTTTCCTAGTTATTTTTGCATATTTAGATTGGTCATTAAAGGATTTAACAAGTTCATCAATCGAAGTATTTGCTCTTTCTTCAATCCAATCCTTCCAAGGTTCTATAAATTCTTGTGCTTCATCTATTTTATTTCCAGTCAATCGCTCCATAACCATATAGGATAAGGCATCAATCATTTTTGTCTCAGGATTGTCGTTATTAACTGATAACATTTTTCTTCTTATCTTATTTACTTCCATCTGGTGTAAGTTTTTTGATACACCTGACATCGCATTAGCACCAATAGCATCACACCTTACTTTCTCTAAAATATTATAAATTCCTCGAGCATTTTGACCTTGAGGTTCATATTTCTTATCAACAATTTCTTTATGATGGGCTAGGTAAAGAGCAAGTGAGTCAGCTTCACCTCTTAGAGAGTTAATTTGATCATTGTCCATATTTTTATTAGGCATAGGTAGTCTAGCTTTTAAACCGCTTAAATTACCTTTGTCTGCCCCAAAGCTGACAGTTAATTCGTCTTGTTTCGAAATTGAACGCATCGCCATTGTTAACGCACGTTTAAATTCATCTATATCAGAAAATTTATTTGTCACTTTTACTTTCAGGATTTGATATTGGAGTTTCTAATAATTCTTCACCAAAGCATCTTTGATAAAATTCAGCTATTGTTTGTCTCTCTAGTTCATCACATTTATTTAGGAATGTTAGTTTAAAGCTAAGACCAACATCATCTAAAATTTCGGTATTTTGTGCCCATGTTAGGACAGTCCTTGGACTCATTACTGTTGATATATCACCGTTAATAAAACTATTCCTTGTTAAGTCTGCAACTCTAATCATTTTAGAGATAGTCTCTTTACCATTTTTATTGTTAAAACTCTTTGCCTTAGCGGAAACTATATTTAACTCATCTTCGTGAGGGAGATAATTTAGAGCGCTAACAATAGACCATCTATCCATTTGACCCTGATTAATTTGTTGGGTTCCGTGATACAAACCCGATGTGTCACCAAGGCCGACTGTATTAGTTGTTGCAAATAATCTAAAAAATTTGTGAGGAGTAATAATTTTATTTTGATCTAAAAGTGTAAGTTTACCAGATATTTCCAAAACTCTTTGAATAACAAACATAACATCAGGTCTCCCCGCATCATATTCATCAAATACTAAAGCAACAGGATTCTGAATTGCCCACGGTAATAAACCTTCTCTAAATTCTGTAACTTGCTGTCCATCTTTAAGGGTAATCATATCTTTACCAATAAGGTCTATTCTACTAACGTGGCTATCAAGATTTATTCTTATACATGGCCAATTTAACCTTGCAGCTATCTGTTCAATATGAGTTGACTTACCTGTTCCATGATAGCCCTGTACCATTACCCTTCTGTCATGAGCAAATCCTGCTAAGATAGCAATTGTGGTTTCATGGTTAAACAAATAATCTTCGTCAATTTCAGGTACATATTCATTCTTTTTTGAATAAGCCGGAACTGTTAATTCTGTATCGAGACCAAAAACTTTTTTAACTGATATTTCTGTATCTGGACTTCCTATATCTAAGGTTGATTGTGTGTCAGTACTCATAAATTAATCCTTTAAATTTTTATTCTTAAGTTGTGTAGCAAATTAAATTTAAATTTAACAGTGCCCTTGTGATTTTAGATATTTATAAGCACTTATAACCTCTTTTAAAAGGTCTTCTTGAGAAGAATCTCCGCCATTAGTATCTGGATGAAGCTTTTTTACAACTTCTTTAAACTTTTTCCTAATTTCACTTTTAGAGGAATTTGGTGTGTATTCAAGAATTTCAAATGCTTTATTTGATCTTTTATTTTTTTTTCCTATATCTCTTTTTTGTTTTGTTCTATCTTCTTCATCAAAAAAATTAAAGGGATCATTAAAGGCGCTTCCATCCTTTTTAGCAAAATTAGAGAAATAATTAGCCTGGGGATTTGTACCTGATTTCCAAGTTGGTCTATGCCCAATAATTGATGAAATTTGATAATCAATTATTTCCTCCTCGCTCATTCCTTCAAAAAAATTATAATTTTTATTAAAATCTTTTATATGATCAAGGCAGTAATAATATTCATGCGATGTTTTAGTCTTAGCAAGAAATTCACCATTTTTGTTGCAGCCACCATATTCACATTTTCTTTTAAAGGTACTTTCTTTAGGTTTAATTCTTAAATTATTAAAATATTTAGAATTTAATTTCATTGAGAATTCTTTCCTTTAATTGAGTAAGTAGAATTTAGTTTTTTATATAATCTGATATAGTAGAAAAATAAAAATGGAAATTAAAGCAAATATTATAAAAAAACTTTCTGAAAAATTTCTTCCAACTGAGCTTGAAGTTGAAGACCAATCACATTTACACGCCAATCATAATGAGGATGCAAAAAGAGGTGGTACTCACTTTAGAGTATTTATTCGTTCAGAAAAATTTACTAACATTAAGCCAATAGATAGACATAGAATGGCTATGGAAACTCTTAGAGATGAATTTAAAAATGGACTTCATGCGGTTTCATTTGATTTAAAGGCCATTGAAGATTAAAACTCCTAGTTAATAACTTTTGGGGGAATAAATGCTAATTTTAATCAATAGATTTTATAAATTTTTTTTATTAATTTCTTCTTTATTTCTATCTCAATTTACATTTGCTCAAGAAGAAGTAATTGAAGAAATTGTTGTTACCGGATCATTTATAAAAACAACCTCTAAGAGTGATACATCGCCTGTAGACATTATATTACGTGATGAAATTGATGGAATGGGTGCTTTTTTAGCTTCCGATATTACAAGAAATCTATCAATTAACTCGGGCTCAGAAAACAATACAGATGCTTTCACTTCAGGAAGTACTCAGGGTACATCTAATATTAATCTTAGGGGACTTGGTTTATCATCAACTTTAGTTTTAGTTGATGGAAGAAGGCAAACTGTCACTGGCGCTACAGCTAATGATGGAAGTGTTTTTGTTAATACATCTATAATACCACTAATTGCTGTTGAAAGGGTTGAAATACTAAAAGAAGGGGCTGCATCAATTTATGGATCTGATGCAGTTGCTGGAGTTGTAAACTATATTTTTAGAAGAAATTTTCAGGGTTTTGAGTTAGATGTATCAAGTAAGAAAACAGATACTGGAAACCAAGAGGATCAATCAATAGGTTTTATTTTAGGTAACCAAAATGACTCTATGCATTGGGTTTTAGCAGGAAGTATTCTTAATCGATCAGCCATGAAGGGAATTACTAAACCAGAGTTATCACAATTAGCAGTTAGCGGCCTCGGGAATAGTTTTCTTTTATTTGGTCCATCAGAAGTTGATCAAGGACCTTATGCAGGAACGTATAGTCCTTTTGAAAATGTTCCAGATGCAAATTGCATTGAGAATGATGGTATTCTTATTCCACAATCCAGTGGCTCTAGATGTGGATTTCTTTATGGCCCAAGATTTAATTTGGTAAATGATGAGGATCACGAAAATATATATTTATCGTTAGAAAGAGAATTTAATAATCTAAAAGTAGATGCAGACATAATGTATGCTTCAACAAATGTTAATGATAATCCACAGTCACCGTCATACCCTGCATTATCATACTTGAGCCCAAGTAATCTAATAATGCCTGGGGTGGCAGGGAATCCATTTGGTGTCCCAGTTATGTGGTTAGGTAGACCATTAGGTTCATCTTATCCATCACCATTGGCCCCTAGAGAGATAGAAACTTTAAGATTATCAATAGGTATTAGCGGTCAATTCAGCAATGGATTTGATTGGGATCTTCAATATACTTCAAGTGAGGATGATGGTTATATATCTCAGCCAGATACAAGTACAAAAAGATTCACTTCTGCAATAAAAGGTGAGGGTGGAATTAATAAAAACCAAACTTGGAATTTATTTGACTCTTCAAAAAATAGTCAATCTTTAATCGATTGGATTTCCACAAAACAAGAAACTTGGACAAATAATAAACTAGAAGTAATAGATTTTGTTTTATCCGGAGAAATAACTTCCAATTCTTTGGATGTTATTGGACTAGCTGCAGGTCTTCAACTTAGACAAGAAGAGTTTTCTGTAACTAGAGATGAGGACTCAAGAATAGAATTTGATGATCAAGGGAATATTTCTAAGCCAGCTGATTTATTATTTTTAGGCGGTGGTATTGAGGCTCAAGCTAAAAGGGATGCTTATGCAGCATTTGCAGAACTTTCGATTTCTCCAACTGATAATTTCGATATTAAAATGGCTGCAAGATATGAAGAACTTGAAAACGATAGTACTTTTGATCCTAAAATATCACTATTATATAAATTAACGGATTATTTATCTTTTAGAGGGTCTATAAGTTCATCTTTTAGAGAGCCTTCTTTATCTCAACTGTATTCTGGCCAAGTTGGCTTGCAAGGTATTCAAGATTATTCAAATGGAGTACCAAAAGGTGGAACATCATTTATAAGAATTGCTCAAAACGGTAATAGCCTTTTATCTCCAGAAGAGTCTGAAAATATAAATTTAGGAATTCTATGGAAACCAATTGAGAATTTTGATTTCAAGATAGATTATTGGTCTATTGATTATTCAAACGTTATTACAATTGAGAGTGCTCAAGGTAAAGTTATAAATGATCCCTTAAATCAAGATATTAAGAGAACTATTGATGGGACATTAATAGGCGTAACAACAAAATATTTTAATGCAGCAAATGTTGATACGAATGGAATTGATATTGAGTTAAACTATGAAAACAATACAAATTTTGGCCTTCTAAATCTGGGTTTTAGGGCGACACATATATTAGAGTATGAAATTCCTGGTAGTAATGGATCGGCAATAGACGTTGTCGGTTTATTTAATCATGATAATTTTGCAAGATCATTACCTGAAACAAAAATTGTTTTAAATACTAGTTTATCCGATGATAATCATAAAGTTTCACTCTCTGGTCGGTATGTTTCTGATTATTCTACAACTAGGCCTTTAAGTTCCGTAGCAAAAACTGCTGGATTTAATCAAAAAATTGACCAATGGATTACTTTTGACCTTCAATACTCATATTCTTTCGCTATATCAGGAAATGATATCAGATTATCGATTGGTGGTAATAATATTTTAGATGAGGATGTCCCAATTGTTTATGATGCTGCCAACTTTAGTTATGATCCAAAACACCATGACCCAAGGGGTAGATTGTTTTATTTTGGTTTAAAATTATTACGATAACTAATATCTTTATTTAGTTATCTATACTTTTTCAATTCTTATAGAGGTTATTTGATTTCTTTTTCTCTCTAAAATTTTGAATTTAAATCCATAAAAAATATAGGCGTTATTAACACGCGGTATAGTTTGAGACTCATGGATAATTAAACCAGCAATAGTTGTTGCTTCATTATCAGGGAGGTCCCAACCATAATTTCTATTTAAATCTCTAATACTCATACCACCATCAACATCGATTGAATTTGGCATTTGATTTATAACTTCCTCATTTTCTAGGTCGTGTTCATCGTCAATCTGACCAACAATTTCTTCTAAAATATCTTCAAGTGTTATTAAACCCATTATTGATCCATACTCATCAACGACTAATGCCATATGAAGTTTTTTCTCAAGAAAGGCATTTAATTGTTCTTTTAAGCTAGTTGTTTCTGGTACAAACCATGGTTTTGATAAAACTTTTCTAATATTAATGTTTTTTAAATCATTATCACTCTTTATGGCTTCTTTTATTAGAGATTTAATATGCAAAAGCCCTATAAAATTATCTGTACTTTCCTCCCATACTGGTATTCTGGTGTAAGGTGAAGAAAGAATTTCTGTGATTTTACTCTCATCTATTTCATTTATATTAATGGCTGTAATATTTTTTCTATGCACCATTACATCTTCAACATTTACATCAGGAAGATCTAAAATTCCTCCCAACATATCTCTATCACCTTTTTTTACTTCTCCCTCTTGATGATGAATAGAAATCTGTCCTCTAATTTCATCATGCGCATCAACTAATTTTTTTAAGGAAGTATTTTTTCTAACAAAAAAACTAGATATTTTTTGAGCTAAAATTGCTACAGGTCCAAGAATAATAATTGTAATTTTTATCAAAAAAGAAGATTTTAAAGACCAACGATCGGAATTCTCAAGGGCTATCATTTTTGGTAAAATTTCTGCAAAGATAACTACCAAGGTTGTCATTACAAATGTAGCTATAACTACCCCCACTTCACCAAATAAAGAAATAAACAAGCTGGTTGCCAAAACAGATGCAAGTATATTTACAAGATTACTACCAACAAGGAGAGTGCTTATAAGAGTGTCTTGTTTGGCAATAAGCTTTTCGAGTTCTTTTGCTCTTTTGTCTCCTTCATCAGCTAAATGCCTTATTCTTGCTTTAGATATAGCTGTTAAAGCAGTCTCTGAACCAGAAAAAAAAGCTGAAATAATTATTAATCCTAGAATGGACCCTATGAAAATGGCAATTGAAGTTATCATTTATTTAAACCCATTAGAAATCATAAATGATTTTAAATAATCATCACTAATTCCATCTTTTATAATAGCGCTTCCAATATTATCTATTAAAATAAAAGTATTAGAGTTATCTTTTCTTTTTTTATCTAATGAAAAATTTTTAATCATTTCTTCAGCATGAATTTCTATACCCAAATCTGTTATATGAGATGGAAGTCCTGATTCTTTTATTATTTTAATAATTTCCTCTTTATTCTCCATACTACATAAATTCATTTTAAAGGATAGCTCTGCTGCTAAGCATATCCCAAGTCCTACTGCTTCGCCATGTAGAATTCCCTGACCATCTTTATTGATCTTACTTTCTAAAGCATGCCCAAAGGTATGTCCAAAGTTTAAAAGTGCCCTTTTACCTTTTTCTTTTTCATCTTTTTCAACAATTTCAGCCTTCATAATGCAAGATTTCTCTATAGCTTCTGCAACTAAGTTGCTATTCAAATTTAAAATTTCTTCTTGATTAACTTTTAACCAGTTAAAGAAATCCTTATCACCTAAAATTGAATATTTTAATATTTCAGCATAACCAGCGATTATTTCTCTTTTTGGAAGAGTTTTTAAAAAACTGACATCTGTAAAAACTGCTTTCGGCTGATGAAATGAACCAACTAAATTTTTTCCTTCTTCCAGATTAATACCAGTTTTTCCTCCTACAGCAGAGTCTACTTGAGATAAAATTGTTGTTGGAATTTGTATAAAGTTTATGCCTCTATAAATGATAGAACTTGTAAATCCAACAAGATCACCAATTACTCCTCCTCCAAGAGCAATTAAAGTATCTTGTCTCTCAACTTTATAGCCTAAAAGTTCTTTGATTAATTTTTCTAAACTTTCAAAGCTTTTACTTTTTTCGCCCGACTGGATTATTATAGATTTTGTTTTAATTCCTCCATCTTCAAAAATTTTTTTTATTTTGGGAAGTATGAATCCAGCTACATTTTCGTCAGTTATTATAAAAACTTTAGGCCTTGATAAAATTTTTTCAATTGAATTAATTAATATTTTTTCAATATCATCATTTATAAAAATTTTATAGGAATTATCTTTTAAATCTATTTTTATTTCTTTGATTTCATTCATAAGCTTATTTTAAACTTTCTAAAGATTTTATAATAGCTTGAAGTATTTTTGCTTTATCAAGTTTATCTATTGTTATAGTTATATCAGCTTCTGCATATATTGCATTTCTCTCATTTAGGAGCAATGATAATGTATCCTCAAAGTTATCGACATTTAAAAGTGGGCGGTTTTTTTTATTTTTAAGTCTTTCTATTAATGTTTCCTTGTTCGCTTTAAGCCAAATAGATATGCAATCTTTCTTTATTTTTTCTCGTATTTCTTTATTTATGAATGAACCACCACCAGATGATATAATAATTTGCTCATTGTTAATATTTTTTTTGAAGAAACTTAATTCCGCTCTTCTGAAGAAAACCTCACCATAATCATTAAAAATGTCATTTATTTCTTTTCCTAAACTTTTTTCTATTTCTTTGTCAGAGTCGTAAAAAGGAAACTTTAGTTCTTCAGAGAGCATTTTACCAATTGTAGTTTTCCCAACCCCCATCATTCCAATCAATACAATTGAACAATTATTAAGGTTTGATATGACTTTTTTATTCATTTTTAAATTTATAATCCTAATAATATAATAATATAACCAAATATTTTGTTAATTTTTTATTTTTAAAAAATCAGCTATAAACAAATAAATGAGATTATTATGTTAAAAAATTCTAAAATTATCTTTTTTATTATTTTAGTATTATTGATTGTACTAACTTCCATCAATATTTTTATTGAACCAGAAGTTGGTGAGGTTACAAAGGTAATTTTAAATAAAGATCTTAATTTTAATTAGATTTAGGAAATATTTAAGTTGAATGATAATAAATTTACTAATTGGGATGATTATTGGTTAGTTAATTTTGAACGCCTAAATATCTTTTTTGACTATTTATATTCAATAAAAGGATTAAGTAGTAATTCTATAACATCATATAAAGATGATTTTAAAAACATTTGTTTATATGTTTGGGATAAAAATTGGTTTATTGAAAATATTGGTATTAAAAAAAAATTGGATTATTCGAAGATTAATTCAAGAAAAAGTATAAATGATAAGTTATTTATTGAAAATTTTACTCATGAAATAATATTAGAGTATTTTTTTGAACTTAAGAAAAAAGGTTTTAAGGAATCAACAATTAATCGTCGTTACTCTGCTTTAAATCAGTTCTTTAGTTTTGAGGTTAATGAATCAAGACTAAAAGAGAACCCCTTAGATAGAATTGATAGGATTCCATCAAAAAGAGTTTTACCCGATGTTTTATCTGAGGAAGAGGTTGAAGAAATCCTAAAGTATGTAAGAAATTCAATAAATATTGGTTCTGAGAGCAAGAAAAAGAAATCGCTGCGAACAGCATGTTTGGTTGAGGTTCTTTACGCCACTGGTATGAGGGTCAGTGAGTTGATAAATTTAAAATTATCTGATTTGCGTTTAAGTCGGAGGATTTTAAATGTAATAGGCAAGGGAAATAAGCAAAGAATTATCCCAATTACATCAAGAGCTCATGATATCATAATAGAGTGGATGAATTATATCCCTGAAAATTCAATATATCTTTTTCCGTCTTATGGAATTAATGGTCATATAACGAGAGATGCAGTGAATAAATTATTAGCGGATATCTCTCTAAATACTGATATTGACAGAAAGAGATTAACTCCGCATAAATTACGCCATGCATTCGCTACTCATATAATGAATAGAGGTGCTGATTTAAGGGTAGTGCAAGAATTATTGGGCCATTCAAGTATTTCTACAACAGAAATATATACTCATATTCTTGATGCAAGACTGATTGATTTATTAAAGAAATCACACCCTCTGTCAAAAGATGGTATATAAAATATTATGATTTATTAGGTAGTAACTAAAATGGTAAATTATCTGAGTTTTGAAAAACCTTTATCAGTAATAGAAGGTAAAATAAGAGAGCTTAATGAATTAAATCTTCAGGATGATAAAGGTAAGTCCTATGTTGAAGAAATCAATAAGCTTGAGGTAAAAGCTCAAGAAACCCTTGAGTCCCTGTATAAAGATTTAAATACTTGGGAAAAAACGCAAGTTGCGAGACATCCTGAACGACCTCATTTCCTTGATTATTCCAATGGTTTAGTAAGAGATTTTGTTCAATTATCTGGTGATAGAGTTTTTGGTGAGGATAGTGCTATCATTGGTGGAATAGGTAAACTTGAAAATATTTCTGTTATGCTAATAGGTCATGAAAAAGGCTATGATACAGAAACTAGGATAAAACATAATTTTGGTATGGCTCATCCTGAGGGTTATAGAAAATCAATTAGGCTTATGAATATTGCAGAAAGATTTAATTTACCTGTAATTACTTTTGTTGATACTCCGGGGGCGTATCCTGGTATTGGAGCTGAGGAGAGAGGTCAGTCAGAGGCAATAGCTCGTTCCACTGACAGAACTTTATCTTTAGGTGTACCAGTAATATCAATCATTATTGGAGAAGGTGGTTCTGGAGGAGCAATAGCAATTGCAGCTGCAAATAAAGTATTAATGTTAGAGCATTCAATTTATACTGTTGCTTCACCTGAGGCTTCAGCATCAATCCTTTGGAGAAGTTCAGAAGAATCTAAAGTATCAGCCATTGCATCAGAAATGAAAATTACTTCTGACGATTTAAAAAAATTAGGTGTGATTGATCAAATAATTGATGAACCTATTGGAGGGGCTCACAGAGAGAGAACACAAATAATTACTCAAACAAAACTAGCTATTTTAGATAACCTAAAAGATTTGAGTGCGTTGAATTCAAAAGAATTAATTCAACAAAGAAGAGAAAAATTCTTAAAGATTGGACGAAATATTTAAGCTAATCTTCCGTGACAATTTTTATATTTCTTTCCAGAACCGCATGGGCACTTTTCATTTCTTCCAATTTTGCCCCAAGTTTTAGGATCATTTCGATCAAATTCAGTATTAATTCTCTTTTCTTTTAACTGTGGATGATTTCTATCAATAGACTCATTACTATTTTCTTCTAATTTTTTGATTGCTTCCTGAGAAACCATTTTTATATGAAATAATGTTCTTGTTGTATCTTCTCTAAATTTATTAAGAAGTGTCTCAAAAAGTAAAAAGGACTCAGATTTGTATTCATTTAATGGGTCTCTCTGGCCATATCCTCTTATTCCTACTATTTGTCTTAAATCTTCAAGCTGGCTAAGATGATCAGTCCAGTTTTGATCTATAACTTGCATTAATATTGATTTTTCAAGGCTTGGGGTTATTTCCTTGCCAAAATTTTCTACTTTTTCTTCATATTTAATATCAAAAAAATCATTTAACTTTTTCTCCAATATTTCTTCATCTATTTCTGGATCTTTAATCCACTCTTCTATTGGCGAGCTATCATTAAAAATTCTTTTAAGCTCTTTTTGAATTGTTTCAATATCCCAGTCATCTATAAATGATTTCTCTGGAATATTTTCTTGAATTATATCAAGAATTAAATCATGTCTCATTTCATAAATGGTTTCACTGACATCACTTTTTTGGAGTAGATCTAATCTTTGTTCAAAGATAACTTTTCTTTGATCATTCATAACATTATCAAACTTAAGAAGGGTTTTTCTTATTTCAAAATTTCTAGATTCTACTTTTTTTTGAGCCCTCTCAAGAGCAGTATTGATCCATGGATGTACTATAGACTCACCTTCTTCAAGACCAAGTTTTTTTAAAACCATATCTAATCTATCTGAACCAAAAATTCTCATTAAGTCATCATCAAGACTTAAGTAAAATTTTGATTTTCCTGGATCACCTTGTCTACCAGATCTTCCTCTTAGTTGGTTGTCGACCCTTCGACTTTCATGCCTTTCAGTTCCAATAACAAATAAACCACCTGAGTTTAGTGATTTATCTTTTTCCTCTTCACTTCCATTGCTTCCACCTAATTGAATATCAGTTCCACGACCAGCCATATTCGTTGCAATTGTAACGCTTCCATATTTTCCTGCATCAGCAATGATTTCAGACTCTTTCTCATGATATTTTGCATTTAGGACATTATGTTTAATTTTCTTATTTTTTAATAATTTTGATAAATATTCGGACTTTTCAATACTTGTTGTACCTACTAAAACAGGTTGTCCTTTTTTATTAGCGTTGACAATTGAATCCAGAATTGCGTCATATTTTTCTGAAGAGGTTCTGTAAATTTCATCATCTAAATCTTTTCTAGAAATATTAATATTTGGAGGTATTTCGATAACATCAAGATTATATATATCCATAAACTCTTCTGCTTCAGTACTGGCTGTTCCTGTCATACCAGATAATTTTTCATATAATCTGAAATAGTTTTGAAAAGTTATAGATGCCATAGTTCTGTTTTCTGGCTGGATTGCGACTCTCTCTTTCGCTTCAAGTGCTTGATGAAGACCATCAGAAAATCTTCTTCCCTCCATCATTCTTCCAGTAAATTCGTCAATAATAATTACTTGATTATCTTTAACTAAATAATCTGTATCTTTATTAAATATTTTGTGAGCTTTTAAAGCTTGATTAATATGATGTATAAGATTCACATTCTCCATATCATAAACACTAGAATTGTCTTTCATAAGGCCAAGGCCAGGAAGAATTTTATCAAGAAAATCATTCCCTTCATCGCTTAACATTACATTTTTGGATTTCTCATCAATTTCATAGTGATTATCTTCAATTTTAGGAATTACTTTATTAATTTTATTATAAAGTTCAGTTTTATCCTCTACTTGCCCAGATATTATAAGAGGAGTTCTGGCTTCATCTATTAAAATAGAATCAACTTCATCAACAATTGCAAAATAGTGACCTCTTTGAGATAATTGGTCCACATTGTATTTCATGTTATCCCTTAGGTAATCAAAACCAAATTCATTATTAGTTCCGTAAGTAATATCAGCTTGATATGCAGCCTTTTTATCATCTTCATTTAACTCAGATGTGACAGTACCTACTGTCATTCCAAGAAAATTATATATTTGGCCCATCCACTCAGCATCTCTTTTTGCTAGATAATCATTTACTGTGATCACATGAACACCCTTGCCTGTAAGAGCATTTAAATAAGCCGGAAGGGTTGCAACAAGGGTTTTTCCCTCACCAGTTTTCATCTCTGTAATATTACCTTTATTTAAAACAAGCCCGCCTAAAATTTGTACATCATAGTGTCTTTGTCCAAGAGTTCTTTTCGCCGCTTCCCTGACAATCGCAAAGGCATCATTGGTAATATCTTCTATTTTAGTTTTATTTTTTAATAGTTCTTTAAATTCAAAGGTTTTATCCTTTAGTTCTTCATCAGAAAAATTTTCATATTTTTCCTCTAATTCATTAATTGCATGAACTTGATCTTTGTATTTTTTTAATTTTCTCTCATTACTTGAGCCAAAAATACTATTTAAAATTGAATTGAGTCCTGGCATAAAACTTTATTTCCATTATTCTTTTTAATACTAATATACTCATTTAGGAAGAGCATATAGAGTTGTCAACTATAGTAAGTAAACATATTGGCATACTATAATATATAGATTATTACCTTTAATATGATTTTTAATTTAATAGGAATAAAATGATTAAGAAAATATCACCGCTTGCACCCGAAAATTTTCCTAAGTTACCCTCTGTAAAAGGTGTATTAATAGGTACAGCAAAATCGGGAACAAAATATAAAGCCAGAAGAGATATTTTTACTGCTATTTTTGAAAAGGGAACAGCTGTAGCTGGTGCATTTACTCAATCTGATATCAAAGCTGAGCCAGTTGAATTTTGCAGAAAAAATATCATTGATGGATCAGCTAGAGTCCTTGCAGTTAATGCTGGCTTTGCTAATGCTTTTACAGGTAAGAAGGGTAAAAAAATCAATAAATCTATTTCTTCAAATATAAAAAAAATTATTAAATGTAGGGAAAAAGATATTTTTATTTGTTCCACAGGTGTTATCGGTGAAAATATTCCTATAAGACCAACAAATAAAGCCATTTCACTCTCTTTAAAGACAGAGGAAAATAAATGGGAAAATGCAGCAAAATCAATTATGACAACTGATACTTTTCCTAAGGCAGCAGGAAAGAAGATTATTATAGATAATAAAGAAATATCTATAGTTGGAATAGCCAAGGGTTCAGGAATGATATCGCCAAATATGGCAACAATGTTAGCCTTTATCTTTACAGATGCCCTAATAGATAAAACAGTTCTTCAAACACTTCTAAATATTGAATTAAGAAATAGTTTTAATGCAATTACTGTTGATGGAGATACCTCCACTAACGATACAGTTTTAGCGTTTGCAACTGGAAAAGCCATGGATGGTAAAAATGAAAAAATAATTTCAAGAACTAGTGATCCAAGATTAAAAAAGTTTAGAGAGGCTTTTTCTGAAATAATGCATGATCTTGCAATTCAAATTATTAGAGACGGTGAAGGTGCAAGTAAACTTATTCAAATAAAAGTTTCTGGTGCCGAAAATACCTCATCAGCAAAAAAGATAGCAAGGTCTATTGCAGATTCTCCTTTAGTGAAAACTGCAGTTGGTGCCTCTGATCCTAATTGGGGAAGAATTATAATGGCTATAGGAAAAGCAAAAGAAAAAATAAATCCTAAGAAAATTAATTTAAGAATAGGTAGTAATACCATCATAAAAAATGGCGAGATTTCTAGATCATATTCAGAGGTAAAAACTAAAAAATATATGAATGGTAAGGATATTTTATTAGATATAAATCTTGGTATAGGTTCTGGTTTTTCTCAAATTTGGACCTGTGATTTAACTGAGGGTTATATCAAAATTAATGCGGATTATAGAAGTTAATAAAAATTAAATGAAAAAATTACCAATAAAAATGGTTTCAGCTATAGCCTTGGTCGATATTGATAATAAAGTTTTGATTGCTCAAAGACCTAAAAATAAATTCATGGAGAGTTTCTGGGAGTTTCCTGGAGGAAAGATTGAAAAAAATGAATCTCCAAATGAATGTATAGTAAGAGAGGTTAGAGAAGAGCTTGGAGTAGATATAAGTAATTCATGCTTTTCGCCGTTAACATTTACTACATTTGATTATGAAGATTTTTCTGTAATAATTTTCTTATATTTGAGTCGAGAATGGGAAGGGTTTATAAAAGGAAAAGAAAACCAAAATTTAAAATGGGTTCGACCAAATGAGATGTTTAAAATTAATATGCTTCCAGCAGATATACCTTTGATTTCCTTTATAAGGGATAATGTTTCATAGGCTTCTCTGAATTGGATTAATGGTCTAAAATAAAATTTAAAAATTAGGAATCATTTATGTTTTTCTATCCTTTGTTAAAATCTCTGCTTTTTTATTTTGACGCCGAGCTTGCCCACAGAATTACAATTAATCTTTTAAAAACATACCAAGTAAAAAATAGTATAGAACATCAATCACTCAAGAGTAATATCTTTGGTTTGAATTTTCCAAACCCAGTTGGTCTTGCTGCTGGATTTGATAAAAATTCTGAAGTTCCAAAAAACATTATTAATCTAGGTTTTGGTTTTTCAGAGGTTGGTACAGTCACTCCTCTTCCACAAAAAGGTAATCCTAAACCAAGAGTATTTAGACTAAAAAATAATCAGGCAATTATTAATCGACTGGGTTTTAATAATGATGGTTTTGAGATTGTAAAAAAAAGATTAGGCAAAATAGGAAAAAATAATATTGGAGTTAATATTGGAGCTAATAAAAATAGTGAAGATTTTATAAATGATTATTTGAGGGGTATAGAATTTTTTTCATCGGTAGCTTCTTATTTAACTATAAATATTTCATCACCAAATACACCTGGTTTAAGAGATCTTGAGACTATTGAGAATTTCAGTTTACTATTAAATGAAATTGACGAATTAAAAACAAAATCAACAGATATTAAATTACCCATTTTAATTAAAATATCACCTGATATAAATCAGGATGATTTAGAAATTTTATGTGAGAGAGTATTATCTAGTTCTGTTGACGGACTAATTATTTCCAACACTACAATTTCCAGGTATTCGATAGATAGCTCAGAAGAAGGAGGTTTATCAGGTCAGCCTATTTTTGACTCATCAACAAGCATGTTGAATAAGGTTTATAAATACACTGAGGGAAAAATTCCTCTAATAGGAGTTGGTGGTATTGACTCTGCAGAAAAAGCTTACAAAAAAATAAAAAATGGTGCTAGCTTAATTCAACTTTATACTGGTTTGGTCTATAAAGGACCAAAACTAATTACTGAAATAAATAAAGGTCTTATTAAATTTATTGAAAAAGATGGATTTAATAATATTTCTGAAGCAGTGGGGGTGGAAGTTAATTAAATGAAGGTAAAAATATATCATAATCCAAGATGCTCTAAATCACGTCAAACTCTTGAGATTCTTAATAAAAAAAATTTAGATATTTATATAGTAGAGTATTTAAAATCACCCTTGGATATTAATGAGATTTCTAATCTTTTAAAAAAACTAGGTTATACCGCAAGGGATTTACTTAGAAAAGGTGAGGATGTTTACAAAAATGAAAATCTTTCTGATAAGAGTCTTACCGAAGATTTTTTAATTGATATGATGTCAAAAAACCCAATTTTAATTGAGAGACCTATTGTTGTCTCTAATGGCAAAGCTGTTATTGGAAGACCCCCTGAAAAGGTTTTAGAGATTTTATGATAATTAACAATAGTCATAATGATGGTGCTAGAGAGACAAATAAAATAAAAAATCGTCAAGCAATCATTGAGGCTGGTATTCAGACCTTCATTGCTAAAGGCGTTGCTGAAACAACCGTAAGAGATATTATACGTTCAACAGGATTAGCATCTGGTACTTTCTATAATTATTTTAATTCTAAGGAAGAAGTACTGGTCGCCATTTTTGACGATTTTGCAAAAGAGATTGGTAAAACTGTAAGAGATGATGATGCTAAGCCTAGAGATTTTGAAGAATTTCTTCGAATAAAATTAACACGTTTTTTTAAATTTGTTTCTTCTAAACCTGAAATTTTTATGATTATGAGTAATAATCATAACTTAGTTAATACTTTTAGTATAAATACGCCTCAATTTATTATTGAAATTGATTACCTTAAAGAAGAAATAAATGATTATATTGAGAAGGGTATCTTCCCTAATTTTGATGTCGATCTTTTCGCTTTAGTTATTCGTCCTATCACCGATTCGCTTGCGCAGGAAATGATGTCTCAAAAAAAAATTGATATTAATAAATATACTGAAAAATGTATTAATTTCTTAACTAGAGGCCTCGGAGTATAATTATGTATCGTTCTGTTGTTGTTCATGAGTTATCTGATGATTTTTCAAATATCTCTGTTGAAACTTTTGAAAGACAAGATCTCCAACCTGATGAGTTAAGGATAAAAGTTAAATCTGCATCAGTAAACTTTCCTGATTTATTAATGACTGCTGGTTTGTATCAATATAAGCCTGAAGTTCCTTTTACTTTAGGAATGGAGTCTTCTGGTATTGTTATTGAAAAAGGAATAGGTGTTGAAAATTTTGAAATTAATGATGAAGTCATTGTTAGCTCTTTTACTGGTTCTTTCTCCGAAGAGTTATGTGTTGATAAAATTAAAGTAAGGAAAAAACCTCAAGGACTTAGCTGGGAGCAAGCATCTACCTATACAGTTGCTTATTTAACCGCTTATGTTTCTTTAGTTACGAAAGGTAATTTGAGATCTGGTGAAACATTATTAGTTCATGGCGCTGCTGGAGGAGTTGGTCTTGCCGCTGTGGATATTGGTAGGTTTATTGGTGCAAAAGTTATAGCTGTTGCTTCTACTCAAGAAAAAAGAGACTTCCTTTTATCTTATGGCGCTGATTTTGCAATATCTCCTGAGAAAGGTTTTAAGGATTATGTTAAGGAGTTAACTGATAATAAAGGTGCCGATGTAATTTACGACCCTGTTGGCGGTGATGTTTTTGATGAGTCAATAAGGTGTATAGCCTGGAATGGAAGACTTCTTGTTATTGGTTTTGCTTCGGGAAGAATACCATCAGTTCCCGCTAATATGCCATTAATTAAGGGCTTTTCAGTTATTGGTGTAAGAGCAGGTGAATATGGTAGAAGAAGCCCTGAGGAAGGTAAAAAACATTTCGAGGAAATAGACAAACTCATAAGTAATGGATCTCTCAATCCCCATATCCATAAAATATACTCTCTTGATGGAACCATTGAGGCTTTAAAAGAGTTAGACGAAAGACATGTTATTGGTAAGGTTTGTATCAATCCATAAATTTTATTTTGAATAGTGTACATTATTCAAAAAATACTCTATTAGTATATATAAAGTTTAAGGAGTAATATCTCATGCCAAGAGGCGGAATACGTATCGGTGCTGGTAGACCAAAAGGTCAAGGAAAGTTTGGTGAAAAAACAAAACCCATAAGAATACCATTGAGCATGGTAGATAATGTACTCAGCTTTATAAAAAATAATGATCTCTCTTTGCCTATTTATAGTAATAAGGTAACAGCCGGGTTTCCTTCACCTGCAGATGATCATATCGAAGGAAAGCTTGATCTAAATACTCATCTGATTAAACACCCTTCAGCTACTTTTTTTGTTAAAGCAACAGGAGATTCAATGATAGGAGCAGGTATTCATGAAGGTGATATTTTGGTTGTTGATAGAAGTTTAGAGCCTCGTAATGGTAAAATTATTATTGCAGCAGTTGATGGTAGCTTAACAGTCAAAAGACTGGTGAAAAAAGGAAAAAATGCGATGCTTGCTCCTGAAAATAGTAAATATAAGCCAATTAAATTAACAGAAAATAACGATATAATTATTTGGGGTGTCGTCACTAATGTAATTCATAAAGTTTAGTTGTGAGTAAGGTTTTCGCTCTTATTGATTGTAATAATTTTTATGTATCGTGTGAACGTGTTTTCAATCCTTCATTGATAGATAAACCAGTTGTAGTTTTATCAAATAATGATGGATGCATAATCTCTCGTTCCAATGAAGCAAAATTACTTAATATTCCAATGGGTGCACCTTTGCATCTATATAGGAATATAATCGATGCAAACAGAGTGAAGGTTTATTCGTCGAACTATCCACTATACGGTGATATGTCGAATAGAGTAATGACCTCCTTGATGACATTAAATTCTGAATTAGAGATTTATTCAATCGATGAGGCTTTTTTAAAAATTAATAAACAAGACAATAGCAATATTGAGCGTGATATTTCAAAAATAAGAAAGAATATATTGATGTGGACGGGAATACCAGTCTCTATCGGCTTAGGTCCTACTAAAACGTTAGCTAAAATTGCTAACAGCATAGCTAAAAAAAGTGAAAATGGTATTTTCAATTTAGATACAGAAGATAAACAAAATAAAATTTTAAGAAATATTAATGTGGAGGATATATGGGGAATTTCTAGACGATGGGGATCCAAGCTGAGAATGATAGGTATCGGTAATGCGTTAGATTTGAGAGATGCATCAGCTAATAAAATAAGACAATACCTTGGAGTTGTTGTGCAACGTATTGTCTATGAGCTACGCGGTATATCATGTTTGGATCTTGATAAAATTTTACCCAAAAAAAATATCATGTGTTCACGATCATTTGGCAATCCTGTAAACAGTAAAGCCACCATAAAAGATTTTATTACAGAATATGCAATAAGAGCTACTGAGAAAGTGAGACAACAAAACAGTAGGGCGCAAGGAATTTATATTTTTTTACAAACAAATAGATTTAGAAAGGAGAGGCAGTATAACAGCGGTATTATGCTTGGTTTAAATTCTCCGTCTTGTGATACATCTATAATAATTAAATTAGCATTAAGAGCGATAGATCAAATCTATCAACTTGGTTATTCTTACCATAAGGCAGGGATTATGATGCTTGATTTAATCCCTTCTGAAATTCACCAACAGGACCTATTCCAAAATACTAATTATTCATTATCTGATCAACGTATGGGGGTAATAGATTATTTAAATAATAAATATGGTTCAGGAATTATTAGGCACGGTAAAATCAGACAAAAGGATAAAAATAGGTGGAAAAGCAAAAGCTTTTATTTGTCACCACGCTATACAACACAGTGGGACGAATTACCGCAGGTAAGTTGAAAAGAATGCATTGATTGAAGAAAGATTGTGTAATATTAAAAAACCTTTTAAAACAGGTATTTGATAATCAGCTTGTGCACCTTAGATTTCTTAAAGCACTAAAGAGAGAAAAAAATGACAACATTAAATTTAACAGCAAACGACGATATAATAATTCCAACCAATGATAACACTACCTATAGAGGGTTAAGTGGTAATGATACTTATATATTAGTATCACAAAAAAATTCTGCTTCAGTATCAATTATTGATACAGAGGGTAATAACACAATTCAATTACCTGAATGGTCAAAAATAAAATCAATAGTAGTTGCTAAAAGCGCTCTCAAAATAACCTGTGATGATATGACAGTATTTACAATAAATGGGGCCGATAAATTTTCATATGACATTGGAGGTAATTTTACTAATAATAGTCTCGGTGAAATAAAAACATTCAATGAATTTGTTGATATTTTTGAATTATCACCGCCATCATCAGGCACAGTTAGCTCGGATACAAATAAAATTGTCTACGATGATCAGTTTCGCGTCCTTTACGAAGTTGAAGTTAAAAAAGAAGATAATGGAAACAAATATTACATAAACAATGAGCTTAGCCCGGATCTTTCCTTTTCTTCTGGTGAGAAGTATGTGTTTGATTTAAATGATGAGACTGCCTCAAACCACCCATTATCTATTTCTGAGACAAAAAATGGAACTCATAATGATGGTATATCAGTCAGCAATGGGATAAAATATTATATAAAGGGCGACAATGTAACTGAGCAAGAATATTCATCATCATTTTCAGATGATACAACGCTTGAGAATGCATTTGTTATTTTCGAACCTTCATCCTCAGATACTATTCTTTATTATTATTGTTTATTTCATGGCGGCATGGCTAATGACGCGAAAATACTAATTGATGACTTTGTTGAGCAAGTTCCTGAGGTAATAGCAACAACAATAACTGTCCAAAATTCTGGAGCGTCTGATTATATTTTTACTGCTGAGGGTCTACAAGGCAATGATCCAACATTAACCCTAGTAAGAGGTAAAACCTATGAATTTGATGTTAGTGCAGGAGGCCATCCTTTCTGGATAAAAACTTTACAGGGTACAGGTTCATCCAACCAATATAATGAAGGAATAACAAACAACGGTGCTTCGAATGGAAAATTAACTTTTACTGTTCCTAATGATGCACCATCAACACTTTATTATAGTTGCCAATTTCATGGGAGTATGACAGGAATAATAAATATTGTTGATAGTAACGATAATGGGAATATTATACAATCGACTGGAAGTAGCTCAAGTAACACTGGTTCTACCCCCAGTTATGGTGGTTATAGCTTAGATTTAGATCTACCTTATAGTTTCGATCAAGAAATTATCCCACCAAGTGGTTATGATATTTAATTGGTGAAAAATGGCTGAATACTTTACAACAGCATTGTTATCTATAATGATTTTTTATTCATTTGGAATTGCTTTTAATGTTCATAAAACATTAGATAAAGAAAATGCAGGTAAGCTCTTAAGAAAACTTTTTCCTCTTTATTTTCTTTGGGGAATTATAATTTCAATATTTGTTGAGATTATATTCTTATACCAAGGAACCTCTATTAAGGCATTGCTTATGGCAATTGTAGCGATTGGCTTCCTTTACTCAAGACAGGTTCTAGTACCTTTATTGAATAAAAATAGGGATTTAGCTAATCAAGGCGATGAGGAAGCCAAAAAATTTTTTGGCTCCCTTCACTTAAGAAGTGTTTCAATTAATATAATTCAAATGGTTTTATTGGTTGTTATATTAATTCTTTAAACAGATCTTTTAGCCTTATCAGCGTCATTTGATGATTTGATCATGTTTCTAATACCATCCCAATCTTCATCTGTAAGTTTATCAAGACTTTGATAGAAATTTCCTGCTGACCCAAGATGACTAGCTCCATCAATAGCAATAGTTTGACCCGTTAAGTAGTCACAACCATCAGCCATTAAGAAGGTGGCGAGATTCCTTAGTTCTTGCATTTCACCATTTCGTCTCATTGGTATCTTTGCATCATTTTCATTTGAGTCAGTATCTTGTCCTGGGCTAAGTCTTTCCCAGGCACCTTTAGTTGGAAAAGGACCAGGGGCAATAGCATTTAATCTAATTCCATAATGACCCCATTCGGCAGCAAGAGATTTCGTCATTATATTAACACCTGCTTTTGACATAGCGGACGGGACTGTGAATGGTCCTCCATTCCATATCCAAGTAGTCAAAATAGATATTACTGATCCTTTTACACCTTCATCTATCCATCTTGTTCCACAAGCATGAGTTAAATAAAATGAACCCCTAAAGACAATATTAGATATGGCTTCAAATCCTCTTGGCGTAACATCTTTTGTAGGAGAAATAAAATTACCAGCAGCATTATTTACTAAACCAGTAAGAGCTCCTCCATCTTTCCATATTGTGTCGATCATATCATTAACTGCTTCTGAAACCCTAATATCACAGGCGTAAGCTTTTATTTGACCGCCAGAGTCAGTAATTTCCTTTACAGTTTCGTCTAAAACAGATTGTCTTCTTCCACAGATATAAACACTTGCACCTAATGAAGCATATTCTGCTGCCATTTCTTTTCCTAATCCAGTGCCTCCACCAGTAACCAAAATTCTTTTTCCTTTAAGGACATCTTTTTGAAACATTTTATTCCCCTATGTAAGTTTGTAACGACTAAATATTAATGAAACTACCCAGCCTAAAAGTCCAGATAAAATAATAGCAATAATACCATAAAGTAATGCAAAATTATTTGCAAAAAGCCATATTAATCTTGCAAATCCAGCTTGTTTCAAATCAATGGTACTCTCAGCATAAGATATTGCTTCACCATTTTGAAAAAGAAAATATCTAACAAAGTACTTACCTTGAAGTGAGTTTGGTGGTAGTGAAAATTCTGTTTTAAATAAACCTACTTTTCCTGGGCCAGATCTTAAAATGATATTACCCTGTTTTTCAAAAAATTGACCATTTTTAAACATTTCAGATCTAAGTCTTTGATCAAATTCTGATTGTTTAATAGTGCTATATTTTATATCCGCTTTACCTAATGGTAAATGCTCAATACCCAGTCCTAATTTATTAAGACCTTCTTGGTTAGTAATTTCTTCCAGTGGTTTTGAGCTTAGTAAATTATAATAACTAGGGACATTTTTGTAATAAGATTTACCTCTTCCTAACCAAAAGCCAAAATAACGCCTTTTCTCTTGCATAGTTTGATTTTTAGGTGGTCCAACTACTTCTATAACTATATCTCTTTTTCCTGTAGGGGTTGCTCCAAATAAAACTATTTTAGTTCCTGAAATACCAGGTTCAATTTCAATATCCCTTTCGTTTGTATCAATAACTAAATCAAGAGGAGCCTGAGCTGTCACTGTTAAAACTATAAAAAACATTTTTAAATAATTTTTTATCAATGTGATCCTCCTCCTCTCATTAAAGTAATGGTTTCTTCTGGCCTGATTAAGAGATCTGACGCCATAACAATTCCAACGCTTAAAACTAAAACGCCAAGTGCAACTCTTAAATACGGTCCTTCTAGCTTACTGCTCAATTTTACACCAATTTGAGCACCTATTGCTCCGCCCAATAATAAAATTAGGGCTAAAACTACATCAACTGTCTGGTTATGAAATGCATGTAAAAGTGTGACAATTGCAGTTACAAAAATAATTTGATAAAGGGATGTGCCTATAACAACAGAAGTTGGCATTCTAATTATATAGATCATTGCTGGTATCATTATAAATCCACCGCCAACTCCCATAATAGAGGCTAAGATACCAACAACAAAGCCAACCAACAAAGGCGGAATAATTGAAATATAGAGTCTTGATTTTTTGAAGCGCATTCTAAACGGCAAACCCATTATCCAACTATGATGATAGGTTTTTTTTCTTTTTTTCTTTTTTAAGTAACCAAGGCTATCTAAACTTTCATAAAGCATAAAGCTTCCTACACCAGTAAGAAAAAAGAAATATGTTAGAGTAATTAATAGATCTACTAATCCAATTTTTATTAAAGAATTAAATATTCCTATACCTACAAAAGATCCAATTATCCCTCCAATAAGTAATAAGTTTCCTAATTTTATATCTACAGCTTTTCTCTTAAGATGACCTATTGTTCCTGATAAAGAAGAACCAACTATATGATTTGCTTCTGATGCAACTGCAACCGCTGGTGGAATTCCTAAAAGTACAAGCAAAGGTGTCATTAGGAAACCTCCGCCAACTCCAAACATACCTGAAAGTATACCAACTGACATTCCTAATATAAGAAATATAGATGGATTAATGCTTATCTCTGCAATTGGTAGATATAGTTCCATTT
>TARA_B100001121_G_scaffold310742_1_pt1 | contig 31723 bp, 39 predicted proteins | sample TARA_B100001121 | Tara Oceans TARA_B100001121 (sample SAMEA2622817) | marine metagenome | biome: marine biome (ENVO:00000447); feature: surface water layer (ENVO:00002042); material: "saline water (ENVO:00002010), including plankton (ENVO:xxxxxxxx)" | depth 5 m
TTAAAATAGAAATAGGGACAAATATTGGGGAAAATTATTAATAATATTTACATTCTGCATATTTATATTAAAATAATAATTAGTAATGAGTTATATAGAAAAACAAAGTACGGCATTAGTAAGAGTTAAGTTAACAGACGTTGGTAGAGAACAGTTAGCTAAGGGACAATTAACCTTTAATAGTTATGTAATAGGTGATTCTGAAATAGATTATGACTATGTAAAAGGATGGTCACAGTTTTTACCTAACCCACCAGGTGGAGATATACCAGCAACTGGTGAATTTTTCTTTTATGAGGCAGATGGGTCTATTGATAAAAATATTTACTCTAAAGTATTAAGACCTAAAGACGATCAACCATTCCCTTCATCTTTTTTATTGGATCAGAGTGGTAATTTCTTATTTGAATTAAACCAACAAAGCAATGTTCAATTAATAAAAGGTGTTGTTAGTAATGAGGCTGCAGATAGGGGATTTTTCTCAGGATCAACGGCAATAGAAGGATTAACTGCCGTAACAGAAACCGCATTTATAAAAGAAAGTGGTACTGTAGATTTAGGTTCTTTTGATGGTAGTATAGATACTACTACTTATTTACAAGGGGTTATTGATTTAGGAGTTACATTAACTAGTACGACTGCAAATGACTATATAATTTTTACTTTATCTAATAGTACATTAGGTGATATAACAGGAAATACTATGACTGCGGCGACAGTCAATCCTGTTTATAATATAGTTTCAATAAGTGGAACATCAATTAATGTAGATAGACCATTACCTATACTTACCGCTTCTACGGGAACATTAATAAATTACTATGTTTTACCTGGAGGTAATAATCCGATGGATAGTTATTATGGTTTTGATAGTTTAGCTCCTTATTGGAATACAGGTACATTAGCATTTGATAGTAGTTGTGATATTTGTATAGAAAATATTCCAGTTTGGAATATGAATAATGTTTGGACAGAAAATATGGCGGGATTATTTTCTGATATTAACGAAGGTAATTATCATGATAAAGACTTTTTTGGTTCTGAACAATATGTTGGAAGTAAACAATTTTTAGGTTATAATCAACCTATAACAGTAGTACAAAGTAGTAATGAACTGTCTAATAGTTATATTGATCCCGTTCAAAAAGGTATATCTATTATACACTACTCAAATAATTGTATTTCTAATTATTATGGAGAACAATTTTCTATTGATGAAGAAAGTGGTAAATTACTAAGTTTAGATATTCCTGTTATGTGGCATAGAAGAGCTGGTGGAACTGCTAGTGGTACAACATTAGGGATGACTTTTGTTAGTGATGGTATAGAAAAAAATCTTACATATAATAATAGTATTCCTTATTATGATTTAATAGAATATAGTGGATTATCTATTACACCTACATTACCTTTAGTTGTTGGTAAAGTTTTCCCAACATTAAAAATAGTCGTTGTAGAAAACGAAGAATTATTAGCTGCAATGTCATATAAGTCTAATAGAAATTATACTTTACCTGATTTAGCGGGTAATTTACTTAATTCTGTTGATGGTAGTTGTAGTGGTGTTTTAAATGCTGGTGAAAAAATGTTTTTAACTTATTGGTTGGAGAATACGGGAACTACAACGACACCTACATTACCATGTCAAAGATATACTGTATTAGAAAATAATACAACAAGTGATAAAGATATAGAGTTTAGAATTAATAATGTTTCAGAATTACCATATATGAGAAAATTAGAAAGTTTGGGATATGATGGGTATGGTTTCTTTGCCGATAAATTTAATATATTATGTCAAAAAGTACCTTCTACACAAAGTCGACCTATATCGTCTCAATGGAGAAAATTAGATTTTACATCTACTAATATTACTGGTGTAAGTGGTGAGACAATTAACCCAATATTATTAGAAAATCAAAATAGTAGTAATACCAATTTTATATTAACTGGTAATATGTATAATAGTGCATCTGGTAATACATTTAATTTAGGTGATACTTTAGAAATGTCTAGTGGTGTTTATTTTGATAAAATGACTTTCGGTGATGAAAGATTATTTTATGGTAATTTAAGAACTTACATTGGTGCAACTATATACAAAACATTATTTAATATTAATGTAGATGGTGCAACTATTTCTTCTTCTTCTAATCCTACTTTTGATGAAGGTGAAGATAGATTTATTAGTGAAGTGGGAATACTAGATGGGCAACAAAACTTAGTTTTAGTAGGTAAGTTAAGTAGACCAATAAAAATAAGTAATAGTAGTACTGCTTCTATTGAACTAACAATTGATTTTTAAAAAATAAGAAAATGGGATTTTTAAATACTGCAACTACGATAACTGTATCAGCAAAACTTACTACACAAGGTAGGGAGAGTTTAATAAAAAATAGTAATACAATATTTTCTTATTTTATGTTAGGTGATTCAGATGCTAATTATAGAACTAGTGATTTACTTACAACTGGACTAATACCAACTCAAAGTGGTAATTTAGGAGGACAAAATAATACTTCAAATACTACAATTAATAGTAAATTATTTGTTGGTAATACAACACAAACTATTAAAGAAGTAGAACCAAATTCTAGTATTTTGAGAATGGTGTCTGAAGAATTAAATGAAAATGTTGTAAGTGGGGATAGTTTAACTTATGTAAGTTTGAATAAAAACGATTATAGTAGTCCTTTTACTAACTATTTTAAAAGTTTATGTTTACCCATTTTAAGTACTAGAATTGATACATTTACTACAACTACGTCTACTAACGGTGGTTGGTCCGATACTGCATTCAGTGGTTTAGGTGAAACTAATGTTTTATTAGGTGTTTTAGACAATGATAAATATGGTGACATTATTGATGGTAAAAATGTAAAAATTACAATACCAGTTGGTACGGCATTTACACCTGATGGTGCAGTTTCTGCCACTACCACATATGAGTTGTATAGTACTTTCCCTAATACTACCTTTAATAGGGCTACACTAGATGGTTCATATAAAGATAATAGTAGTTTACCAGAATCTTTATTTGGTTCTAATGAAAAAGTAGCTTATCTAGTATGTGATGATATTCAGAGACCCAATAATAACCCAAATAAAAGTTGGTCAACAGGTTTTGAAACTTTAAAACCATTTTCACTAAATGGTAAAGAATTGATTAATGTTAATTCTGTTGTTTCCACAGGAATAGTTGCAGATAGAGTAGTAGGGGTTGTTTATTTAGATAAAGGTTTATTCGCAATAACTGAACCTAGTATTGTTAACAATATAGGTGTAGATGTTATTGGCGAAAGCGAAACAGGTACTGAAACAAATCCTTTAGGGTTGTATTATTATACTGGTGGTACATTCAACACCTCAATAGATAGTGTAGATAATAATATAACACAAGATATTTTATGTATTGCAGATAGAAATGAATTTTTTAGATCAGAAAACGAAACCATAACAATTAATGATACAGTAAGAATTAGTGAAATTGCAATTACTAACCCCGCAGGTACTATTTTAGCTATGGGTAAATTTGATAGACAAGTTCTTAAAAAGAAGAATGATTTTGTTGTACTTAACGTACAAATAGTAGTATAAATTTATATTGAAAAATATAAAATTTTTAAATGTTTTAAAATGAGTAGAATATTAGGATTAGATGTGTCCACTAAAACCATTGGAATTGCACTTTTCGAAAATAATGGTGATAGTGGGAAGTTACAATTACTTACACATATCACACCAAAAGTTAAACCCAAACCAAAAGATAATATTGAATTATTAATGAAAAAATCTCAGATTTTTGAAAGTGATTTTTTAGAAAAATATAGTGATATTGATATTGATAGGGTTTTTATTGAAGAACCTTTGTTACGTTCTAATAATGTTAATACTGTAGGGACTTTACTAAGGTTTAATGGTATGATATGTAGATCAGTTTATGAAGTTTTAAATATTGTACCTGAATTCGTTTCGTCTTACGATGCTAGAAAATTCGCATTTCCTGATTTAATGTCAATAAGAATGTTTAAAAAATCAGGAGAAAGATACACAGACAATGAAATTTCAAAAAAGAATCCAGTTCTTTTTGGGGGATTACCGTATGATATAGATAAAAAAGTGATTATACATCAAAAAGTAAGTGAAAGAGAACCACAAATTGTATGGATGTATGATAAACACAACAAACTAACAAAAGAAAATTATGATATGACTGATGCATACGCTTGTGTGTTAGGTGGTATGAGAAAATGTGGTGATTGGAAGTAATTTGGTATATTAAAATAAATTTACTATATTTGTAATATGTCAGATCTCATAGTAGAAATTTTAGAAGATGTATTAGGTAAACCAAAAAAACATTATGAAAGTAAATGTCAAATATCTTTTGACTGTCCTGTGTGCTCAACACTTAAAGGTTTAGATTGTGGTGACGGTAAAGGTAATTTAGAAGTTAATTATAATCATCATGTATATAAATGTTGGGCTTGCTCTGAAACACACGGTACTCATGGTACAATAAATAGATTAATTAGATCTTACGGTAATAGAACTCATTTAAAACAATACGATTTAATTATTCCTGACAATAAAAGAATTGTTGTAGAAAAAGAAAAAAAAGTTATAAATGGGTTACCTAAAGAGTTTACACCTTTTACTATTGAAAGAAATGATAGTGGTTATAAACAGGCATTACAATATCTTAATAAAAGAAATATTCATTTAGATTTAATAGAAAAATATAATTTGGGTTATGCAAATATTGGTGATTATAGAGGTAGGATAATATTTCCATCTTATGATGACAACGGAAATGTGAATTACTTTTTAGGTAGGAGTTTTGATAAATATAGTAAATTAAAATATAAAAATCCTGAAGTATCTAAAATGGATATTATATTTAATGAAGGAAAAATTAATTGGGATTCTAACATTTATTTAGTAGAAGGTGTGTTCGATCATATCACATTACCAAACAGTATTCCTATGTTGGGTAAAGTATTAAATGATTTATTATTTAAAAAATTAATAGATAATGCATCCGCTAAAGTTATAATCGTTTTAGATAATGATGCAGAAAAGGACGCAATTAATCTTTATAAAAAATTAGATAGTACTAAATTGAACGGTAGGGTATTAATGGTATATATGCCTAAAAGATTTGATTTATCAGACGTACACCAAAAATTAGGTAGTAAGGGTGTAATTAAATTAATTACTACTGCAAAACGTATAAAAGAAAGTTTATTATGAAAATATTTTTAGATGATATTAGAAACCCATATGATGTATTTAAACTAACAGTTAATCCATTATATGAAAGTGATAACGATTGGGTTATAGTAAGAGATTATTATCAGTTTATCTCCGCAATTAATAAATTTGGTTTACCAACTCACATATCTTTCGATCATGATCTCTCGTATGATGCATATTTACCAGAAAATCAAAAGGGTGACGTAAATTATGGTAGTCTTAAAGAAAAAACAGGATATGACGCTTGTAGGTGGTTATGTGAGTATTGTTTAGATAATGGTAAAGATATACCACTTTATTTAGTGCACTCTGCAAATCCTGTAGGTAAGAAAAACATCGAAATGTATTTAAAAAATTTTAAAAAACATTTGGTGAATTAAAATATTTTTTTTATTTTTACAATATGGAATTACAAAACATAATAGAGGAATATCACACAACTAATAAGTTTAGATTAATAAAAAGGTATAGACTAATGAAGAAAATTAGATTGTTAATAGATCCCGTTCATTTAAAAGGGATACATTCAATATTATATACTATAATTTTTAAATAATAAAATATGTTAAATTTAAGAGAACAGTTTAATTATGTTAATAAAGTTGTAAAAAATTGTCAAACACAAAAACAAAAGAATAATGCACATAGATGGGCATATGATTGGGCAAAAAGAATGAAAAGTAATTACCCTAATGAAGTATATTCATATATAGACCTATATTTAGATGTAATTTATAAATAAATTATTTTTCTTTAAAGTCTGGATTTGGTGCAACAAATGCTCTGAGTTTAACCTTATCCCAGTCTTTTAACTCAGTAGGTGTTTCTTCGTCCCACAATTCATCATTGTAATTATCTTCATCATAATAATCTTCAGTAGGTTTATCACCCATTTTTAAAATAGACATTGTTCTATGCCAACCTTCTATTAATTGATAAGTACCATCAGGATTTTGTAGAATAATAACTGGTTCGTTCATTCCATCATCTCTTCTCATACTCATTTGAGTGTCCATTCGTTCTTCATCTTTGGGTACGTTGTATGCATTTATATTACCGAAGTCCCTTTGTTCAAACGCTCTTACTGTACGTTTATCAAAATCCATTGGGGTTACATTTAAAACTTGTAACTTCCACGGACCTTTTAAATAGTTATACCACCACCCATTTCCATCACCCTTAATATAAGGTATTGGATCACCATTATATGTGTTTAATATATCTTTCATCGCTGGACGATGACCAGGTGCTCTCATTAGGATAATATTTCTATAATAATCTTGTAAAACATATTCTGGTGTGTCAGGAAATTCTCTCCTCATTTTTTCATATATTCTTTTGTGGGGATTATTATCTTTATATATTGGAATACTAGTTACCTCTTCTTCTAACTCCACACCCATTTCATATTTGTTTTTGTTTGGGTTTGCATCACTTACACTCCAATACTTTAAATCCTCCTCTATTTTAGATAATTGACTTTCAGTAATAATAATTTTTCTTTTACTAATACTTTCATTTAAAGTTCGTAATACATCTGCATCTGTATCAAAAACCTCATCATAATCTCCTTGATGTATTTCATCATCTATGTGAGTTGTTAATTCTGGATTCACTACATCACCATAATCATATTCCCAATCCATTGCGTCTAATGCGGAATGCTCATCATCTGACACGACAGTATTTTTGATTTCTCTCCAAGAATTTACGTTTTGATAAAATTTAATTTGATACTCTTTCATTTGTGGTACAACTACTTCTTCTATAGAAGCAAAATCACCATTTTTATTTAAAACATTGAATAAATTATTTTTATATAAAGCATAAAAATACATAAGCATATCCTTATCTAATGCTAAGTTACCTATTATATTAGAATCCATTAAAAGGTTAATATCAGTTTTTTTATTATTATTTATTTTACTTCCTAAAGTTCTATATATTTCTCTTAACACTGCAACCTCAAAATTATTGAACGGTTGTGTATCAGTAGTATTTCTTATAATGTCTTTTAATTTCATTTGTTTTTTTAAAAATAAATGATTATCTTTGTAATAATAAATATACAAAAAATGGAGATTATTAAAGAATTATCAGTCTTTAACAATATAAAATACTATGATGAACCTCATACGTATTATATTGATGGAGAGAAAACAATATCTTGTACTGGTTTCATTCATAAGTTTGAAGAAGATTTTGAGTCTAATGTAGACAAACCAGATAAATGGGCGGAAAAACAAGGACATTTTTATAAGGCGAAAAGTATGGCGGACAAATACGCACATAAACAAAACTTTTACCCTATGGAAGGTGATCCGTATGATAGACCCGATTACTCTAAACCAAAACCATCAGAGGAATGTACAAGTGAAGAAGACATCAAAAAGTTATGGAAGTATAAAAACAATCATGCTACTTTTGAGGGTACAACACTTCACGATTATATTGAGAATTATCTAAATAATAAAATAATGCCTTACCCTACTAAAAGTCCTGAAGGATTGGATTTTAGTGAGATAGAAGAAACATATAAGATTATGGAAGGATATTTCCATAACTTTTACAATGATACAGTAGCTAAAGGTAAGTTAGTACCGATTAAATCAGAGTTAGTGGTTGGTGATAAAGATTATATGTTATGTGGTATGGTGGATCAGTTGTTTTGGAATGAAAGATATGGTACTTTAGAGATATGGGATTGGAAGACTAATACTCGTCTAAATATGAAGGATGATTATGGTAATAAAATGAAGGAGTGTTTATGGATGTTAGATAAATGTGAATTTAATACATATTCATTACAACTTAATATCTATAAAAAAATAATTGAAAAAAATACTAACCTAAAGGTGGGTAACTGCAACTTAGTTTGGTTTAATGAAGACAACCCAAATTATAAAGTTATCAAATGTGCAGACTATAGTGAACATGTAGATAATATGTTAACTACTCTAATTCCTGCCTAATCGCGTTGTCTTTTTAATAAAAAATCATTATATTTAAGGTATGATAAAAAAATTATTTCACATTGCAGATTTACATTTTAGAACTTATAATAGACATAATGAATGTAAAGAAGTCTGTAATAAATTCCTCAATGAAGTTAAATTTTATATAGAAGATAACAACTTATCTTTTGAAGAATGTAGAATAGTAATTGCGGGAGATATAGTACACCAAAAGATTACTATATCAAATGAGTTAACAATGTTAGTTTCTTGGTTTCTTAATAAATGTAGTGAGTTATGTCCTGTGGTTTTAATTGCAGGTAATCACGATCTGTTAGAAAATAATAAAGATAGATTAGATTCACTAACACCAATAATAGAAATAATGAATAACCCATATGTTAACTATATGACTGAAAGTAAGTGTTATTTAGATGAAAATATAGTTTGGTGTTGTTATTCTATATTTGAAGAAAACGCTAGACCCGATATTGATAGTTGTAGAAAAGAATATGGTAATGATAAGAAGTACATCGGTTTATTTCATGCACCAGTTAATGGTGCAATAACTTCAGTAGGTTTTGAATTTGATGAATCTGCAGAGTTAAAACAGTTTGAAGGATGTGATGCAGTTATTATGGGTGATATACACCATAGACAAAATTTTGTGCATAAAGGTATAAATATAACATACTGTGGTAGTTTTATTCAACAAGACTTTGGTGAGAGGGTATCTGAACATGGTTACTTAATATGGGATGTAGAACATTTAGATTATACTGAACATGACATAGATACTGAGTATGGCTATTACGTTTTTAAAATAAATTCTTTAGATGATATAGATATTGGTAAAGAGTATTTAACAAATTCTTAATGAAAATACCCAAACAAATAAAGTCAGAGATTGAAGAATATTGTAGAATTAACGATATTAAAGATATTGAAACTTTTATAGTAGAAAATATAAAAGTAGGGTTTAACGTTGAAAAATATGGGAATGCACCATTTGTGCAAGAAATTGTCGTAGAAAAAGAAGTTCCTGTTGAAACAATTAAAGAAATTGTTATAGAAAAAGAAATACCAGTAGAGGTTGTAAAAGAAGTAATAAAAGAAGTACCGGTAGAAAAAGAAGTAATAAAAGAAATCGTAGTAGAAAAAGAAGTATATGTTAGTGATGACAAAAAGATAACAGATTTAGTAGAACAGATAGAATCGCTAAAAGGTAAATTAATAGAAGACACTCAAAAATATATAGATATTAAAAATAAAGTTAAAATTAAGGAACAAGAATACAACATCAAAAATAGTGAGTGGATGCAAAAAGATAATGAAGTTAAAAAATTAGAAAAAAATATTAAAAATAAAAATACTGAACTTAAAAAACTAAAAGATAAAATAGTGGAATTAGAAAAAGAGAACACTAATCTTAAGAATAATGGTTCATCAGAAAAAGGTAGACCTTTTAGGGATATCTATGATGAAGAATGGAATAGAGGTGGACATTGGGGATCCAACCTTAAAGATAAAAAATAATAATATGGAAAACCAAACAGAAGTGGTAAGAACAAAAAAAATAGTAGAAGTACCTAAAAATGCACAAATTAGAGTGGATTGGCAAGATTATCCGGAAAATAGGACAATAGAAACCATAAATAGAGTAAAAACTTATTTTTCAGATAAATACGGAATTACTAAAACATCTATTAAAATTAATTTTATTCCTATATTGAAGAATAGTGTAGGTAAAGTAGTTGATATTACAGATGGTTTAATAGATAATATAATGGACACCGCATATCAAAGAAAACTATTTTCTCAATGGATTGATATTAATGGGGTTGATATTGATTTTGATAGATTATGTAGGTTGGATGATAAAGTTAATGATGTATTAGTTAATTTAGGTGAAGAAGATATTAGATATAGAAGATGGAGTATTAATAAATTAAAAATTGAAAACTTTTTATCGTTTGGGGATAATAATGTAGTAGATTATAATAATTTAAAGGGGTTGACTATTGTTAATTCTTTACCTGCAAATCAAGGAGGTAAAACAATATTCAGTATAGACTCGTTATTATTTTTATTCTTTGGTAAAACCACTAAAACTGATACTGCATCAGAAATATTTAATACTTTTACGGATAAAGATGAAGTAATGGTTAGTGGTGAAATTAATATAGATGGTGAAGAATATATAATTGAAAGAAAATTATTTAGGAAAAAAACCAAAACAGGTAATTACAAAACTTCTTCTGAATTAAATTTTTTTAGAGTACTTTCGGATGGTAGTCATGAAAATTTAGAAGGCGAGCAACGTAGAGAGACTGATAAACTCATCACTGAGACTATTGGTACTTACGATGACTTTATGTTAACTATAGTTGCAACTGCAAAGAATTTAGAAGATTTATTAGAAACTAAACCAACACAAAGAGGTAGATTATTAACTAAATTTATAGGTTTAGAAATTATTGAGAAAAAAGAAGAAATTAATAAAGGGTTAATGTCTGACTTTAAAAGTAAAATGAAGTCCAACGTTTATAACACTAAAGAATTAGAGTTTGAGATAGAAGATAATATAGAAAAAATAAAAGAAAATAAAAACTCTATAAAAGAAAATAATAATAAATTAGAAAATATTGATGGTGAAATTTCTGAAGCTAATTCTAAGAAAGAAGTTTTATTGTCAGAAAAATATGTGATAGATGAAGAAGTGAGTAATGTTAACCCTAAGACATTAAAAGATGAAATAGATACATTAACTGAAGAGGGTATAACTAAGAAAAAATCTTTAGATAATATTATAAAAGATATTGATAAAATAGGTAAGGTTGAGTATGATGAAGATATTCATGAAGACTTAAGAATAGAAGAAAAAGATTTATTATTGAAAGAGAGTAAAGAAGAAAGTAAAAAAGAGAGAAAAGAATTATTAATTAAAAATTTAGAGGAGGGTGAAATATGTCCTACATGTAAAAGAGCATTAGATGATGTCGATCATAGTAATGAAATAAAAGAAGAAAAGAAAAATTTAAAAATCATAAAAGATACAATAAAAGAATTAAGAAAGGATTTAGGTGTTACACTTAAATCTTTAGATAAACAAACTAATCTAAAAAGTATTTCTGATCAAAAAGATAAGTTGGAATTAAGTAGAGATAGATTAGAAGTAGAAATTGAAAGTTTAAGGGTTGACTTAAAAGAAAAAATGAACCTACAAAAGAATTATGAACGTAATATTGACTATATAGAAAAAAATAGAAATTTAGAAAGTAAGATATTAGGTTATAATCAACTATTAATAAAATTAAATAATAAGAGAGACGTAATTAGGAATGAAATACAAGATTTAAAGAATGATAATAAAAGTAAAAAAACAACTAATATCGAAAATCAAAAAATGATAAAACAGATTCTTAGAGAAGAAGAAGTATTAAAAATATTTGAGATTTATAATAGGATGATAGGTAAAAATGGTATATCCAAATTAGTATTATCTTCAGTAATACCTATAATAAATTACGAATTAGACAGATTATTAGATGAAGTATGTGATTTTCAAATACAGTTAGAGATTAATGATAAAAATGAAGTAGACTTTAATATAGTTAAAAAAGACGTTACTAAAAAGTTAAAATCTGGATCTGGTTTAGAAACAACTTTAGCATCTTTAGCACTTAGGTGTGTTTTAGGTAGAATATCAACACTACCAAAACCCAATGTTATAGTATTTGATGAAGTATTAGGTAAAGTTGCTAATATAAATTTAGAATATGTTAAAATATTTTTTGATAAAATAAAAAAGATGTATGAGGTAATTTTACTGATAACACATAACCCTATTACACAAGATTGGGGTGACAAAATTATCACAATTGAAAAAAATAATGACGTTTCGTCATTGCAAATCAAATAATTTGTTGTATATTTGTGAAAAATGGGTAATGGTATTCATTTTGTTAATATATATAAATAAGTAGTTTTATGGGTAAAGACAAAATAATTTTAAGAAAGTATTGTTTGATTGGTATGGACAATATTGATGAAATAAAAGAAGATTTAGAAATTATATCTGACAGTGTTGCTAATTTTGCAACAGGAGAAAACCTAATCATTGCAACATTTAGTAGTGCACTTAATATAATAGAAATAGAGGAATTTTTAAATATTAATGAAAGGGCATTTATTATATTTGAGATGTTACCTGCAACCTTTTCAGCTAATCTAATAATTGAAAAATTCCAAAAAGCATTGTTTGGTGGTAAAATTGATAATAGTGAGTTTATACATTTATTTAATGTAAGAAATAATATAGAACATAATATGAAAAAATTTAGTGAAGATAATATGGAAGGTATATTAGAAGAATTACAGATTAATATAAAAAATACCGAAGAAGCAATTTTAATAGAACCTACGGTTGATGAGATTTTAGATAAAATTACTGATAAGGGAATAGACAAACTAACTAATAGAGAAAGGGAAATATTAAATAAACAATCAAATAAATAATTATGAGTAATAAAAAAAGAACTAGTATACATAGGTATATTAATACAAAAGAAGATTCTATGTCAATTTATTTAAAAGACGTACGAAAAAGTGAACAAGTATCTATTGAAAAAGAATTAGAATTAGCAAAAAGAATATCGAATGGAGACGAGGGGGCAATAGATGAGTTGGTGATGGCGAATTTAAGATTTGTAATCGCAGTAGCTAAAGACTATCAAAATCAAGGATTACCTTTAGCGGATTTAATTTCGGAAGGTAATTATGGATTAATAACTGCAGCTAAGAGATTTGACCATACTAAAGGATTTAGATTTATTTCTTATGCAGTTTGGTGGGTTAAACAATCAATATTACAGTCATTAAACGATAATTCCAGAATGGTTAGATTACCAGCAAATATGATAAATAAATTATCTAAGATAAGAAAAGAAATTGAACAGTTTGAAAAAGAGTTTTCTCGCACACCTGCACATCATGAAGTAGAAATGGTACATGTCCCGTCTTGCACTTCACTTAATAACACTATAAATGAAGATGGAGATGAATTATGTAGTGTTTTACAGGATAATACTTTTAGACAACCTGATAGTATTAAAAGTAAAGAACATACCTTAAAATCACAATTAAAAAAGGTAATGGAAACTTTAAGTGTTAGAGAAAGAGATATAGTAAATTGTTATTTTGGTATACATGGTGAACCAATGACATTGGAAATGATAGGTGATGAATTTGATTTAACTAAAGAAAGAATAAGACAAATAAAACAATCCGCAATTAGAAAAATACGTAATAATGTAGGTGATTTATTAGACTATTTATAGTAGTTATAGTAAAAAATATAAAATAAGGGGGTAAAACCCCTTTTTTTATACACTTTTTTTAAATTTAACTTATTTTTATAATAAATTATATTTATATAATAATAGTTAAAATTGAATAATATGGAAAAAGTAAAAAAATTTGTAGATGGATGGGGAACAATAATTAGTTTTGTTTTGGTAATATTAATATTTTTTAAAACATGTAATACTAACAATAATATAAAAAAAAGTGAGGAAAAAATTAATTCTAAAATACATAAAGTAGACAGTTTAGTGAATAAAATTAATGTAAAAACCATTACTAATGAAGAAATGGTTAAATTAATAAAAGAAACCCCTTTTTGGAAATCATTAGAGTTAGAAGAATTATCTGATAAAAATAGAGTTCCTATAAACCAACTAAAAAACGAATCTGAAAATTAAAAATTATGAAAGTCATTAATTGGATAACTAAAAATCCTAATAGGGCGATGTTTCTTATCCCTATTATTTTAGTTGCTATAATTTCTATATCTCATGTTGTTACTTGGTATGATATTGCAAATCCTTTAAATTGGGCAATTTATTTATCAGTGGCGATTGAAATTGCTGCAATGACGGCATTGGTGGCGGTTAGTACTAGAGTAAAAGGTGGTATATGGTTTATGTTTGGTATTGTTACATTAATTCAAATAATAGGTAATGTATTTTTCTGTTTTAAAGAAATTGATGAAACCAGTGAATTATTTAAATCATGGGTAGAATTAACTGGACCAATATGGGAGATGATGGGTACAGATATAACAGATACTGTAGGGATGAAAAGATGGTTAGCTTTATTAGAAGGTGGATTACTACCGATAATATCTCTAACTTCATTACATTTTTTTGTTAATTATGAAAAACGAAAAGAAGAAACCGTCCCAAATACTAAAGAAGACAATAATATAGAAGATGAAACAGAATATTTGTTAAAAACAAAAGCAAATAAAGATCATTTAGAAAAGTCTATCCAACAGGCAGAAGATTTATTAAAAAAGACTGAAGAAATATATGATGAGGCAGAAGAAGAAATAATATTGAGTGATATAGACTTAAATGATGAAAAAATTAAAGAAGATGAAGGTGAAATTTTAGAGAAGGCAATAAAAAAATATAATGAAGTTAAACCTAAACCTATTAATAAAATACAGACACTTACGGGTAAAGTAAATTCGCCCAAAGAAGGAGGATCAAAAAATATACAAAGAATTGAGTGATGGTAGTAGATTTCCAAACATTTATATTAGATAATAAAAATTATGTTGAGAAAGTTAGTGATAAAAAACAAATAGTTATTGGTAATTCTTTAAGTAACGATTTAAAATATATAAATGGTTGGCGTAAAAGATTTGGTGGTAATTATAAAAATACAACAACTTTTTCAATCGATAAAAAAGGTAATATCTATCAACATTTTGATGATAAGTATTATTCTAAAACTATTGGTGTGGAAAGTTTAGATAAAAATATTATTACAATTACGTTAGAAAATGTCGGTTGGTTAAATAAAGATTTAATAAAAGATCGACACATTGATTGGGTTGGTAATATTTATAAAAGAAGAGCTAAAGTAATTGATAAGCGATGGAGAGGTTTTAGATACTGGGAACCTTATACTAATAAACAGTTTAACTCTTGTGTAGATTTAGTTATGTTTTTATGTGAAAAACACAATATTGATAAAAAATGTGTAGGACATAATACATTTATTAAAAATATAGAAGATTTTAATGGTATAAGCTATCGTAGTAATTACAATAAAGATTTCACTGATGTGAGTCCAGCTTGGAATTTTAAAAAATTTAAAAATAAAATAGAAAAAAAATAAAAAAAGATGAATCAGCACGATGAAACTAGAAAAATATTGAATCTAATACGTGAAAATAGAAAAAAACCTATTTTGGGTAAAACAATATTAAAAGAACAAGATTTTAAAGTACAAGAAGAAAAGGGTGAATTAGATCCTACAGAAGTTAAAGAAGAGGAAAAAAAGTTTAGGGACACTGTAACACCTAGAGTTAAATTTAATAGATTTAAATTGTACCCTGAAGCACAAAATGTTGAGTTTAGTGGTGAATTTACCGACAATAGAGTAGAGTGGTTTTTCTCTTTAGATGATACACAGGGGGTTTATGTTACTACTGATATGTTACAATTAAGAGAAGACACTATGAGATTATTACAAAAATTGATAGGTTACTATAAAACTTGGTCAGAAGAATGGGCTAATAGAATTGCGGAAGAATATGAAAATTTAGAAGCGGATGAAGAAAACGAAAAAGAAGGTCCAGAAAGTTTAGAATCGCCTGATTTTGGGGAAGAAGGTGAGGGAGAATCTATGCCTAACCCAACCGAAGAAAATGCTTAAAATTAATATAGACTTAAAGGCAATTTTAATATTAGGTTTAGCAGTTGCTTTAGTCCTAAGTTTAATATTTAGACCTAGTGTACCAATAGAAGAGTATGAAGAAGAGATTAGTATTTTACAAAAACAAAATAAAAAATTACTAATGTCAAATGACAGTATCATTAAAGCAAATATAAAATTACAAAAAGAAATTGATGTCATTTTATATGCAATTGATAGTACTAAAGTGGTTCTTAGAAAAACAGAAGATAAATTAAAAGAATTAGAAAGAAAAAGAAATGAAGTATCTAATATCGTTGATAATATGGATAGCGATGGTGTCACCAACACTCTCTCAGACTATCTCCAAAGGAGAGGTCAGAACAATCGTTGATAATGGTGATACATTAGTTATTATGAATTTAGAGGACGCTAAGGTTATACTTAACGATCTTCTGGAGTATGAGATTGTAGATAGTTTATTAACTGTTTACAAAGAGAAAGATAGTCTTAATACTAATACTATAACACTACAAAAAGAGGTTATTTTTAAGTTAATGGAAAAGTCAGATAACCAACAAAGTCAAATAGATAACTTCCAACAAATATTAGACAATAAAAATTCTGAGTTAGGTATGAAAGAAGATACCATTAAACAACAGAAAAAAGAACTTAGAAAACAAAAGTTTTTAAAGTTTTTAGGTTTCGGTGGATCAATAATTCTTCCAATTATTACAATATTGATATTAGTGTGATTTTTTTATTAAAATTAAATATTTATTAATAAACATGTAATATCATGAACGACACTCAATTAAAATATATTATTAGGGAGGCATTAACTAAAACCGATGAAAATAAAATCGGTGTTATGATTCGTAAAGAGATTAAAGATGCATTTGGTAGTGATTTAGAAAAAAAAGTTATTAACATAGTTAGTAAAGAATTAAAAGGTACTAAATTTAAAAAAGAAGTGGTTAAAATTAGTAAGGATGTTTTAGAACAACTTTATAAAGAATTATGGTTGAGACGTATGTTTTGGAAAAATGCAATTAAGTAATGGAAAATATTAAAAGAGACTATGACAAAGTAAAAGATATTATAATGTCTTGTAACAATACCACTCAATTAAAAGTTGCAGATAAGGTATTAAACAAATTGGTAGATAAACATAGTGATAAAATACCTACTAAACAAATTAATATTTTAAAGCAATTAATTAAATTAATGAGTTTAAAATGTAAAAAGGGTAAAGTAGAAGATGTAAATGAAATTTCTGAAATAGGTAAAGAATTTAGAGATTCTCTAAATGCTAGTGGACAACAAGAATTAAGAAAAGTTGCAACAACAATAGAAGAAGAGATTAATATTGGTACACAAATAGAACAAAATCATTTACCTTATAATGATGCACTTACTTTAGCCACTCAGAATGTAGATAATACACCAGATTATTATAGTAACCCTAATTACTGTATAATTGCGGTAGAAAGTAAAAATGGTGATAAAAAAACTATAAGGGTAGAAAAAGATTTATATGAAAAAAGTAAAACCGAAAAAAACGTTTTAATAATGGATGATATGGAAATATCACATAAAACAGAAGGAGATGATATTGATGAAGCAACTGGTGCTATTAGTTCAGGTGCGTTTGTTGCCCCAATTAATCAAAGACCAATTGTTAGAACAATTAAAAAAGGTGATATTCCTGTTTCTAAAAATGGTATAACTAAACCTATTGGTAAAATTACTGTTTTAGAAGAAGATGAAGATTTAGAAGAGGCGGTAGATTATGGTGGTGCAGTAGGGTCATATGTTACACCAGCAATGTGGGCAAAAAATAAAAGTGAGTGGAGGGGTGCACATGTACCCACATATAAAGGTGGAAAATTTGTTAATATAAAGAAAAAATGTAAAACTTACCCATACTGTAATCAAGGTGCTGGTAGTGTTTATACTAGTAATACGTCAGATATGGAAATTGACAATGTATTTAGTGAACATAAAATAATTAAAAAAAGTAATTTAAAACTTAAAAAATAATACATTATCTAATTAATGTATATTTATATATAAAGACACAATAAAATGAAAAATAAATTTTTAACTAAGAATACTAAAGTAACAATTAAAGAAGAGACATCTCCTAATGGTTTAAAAACGTATGAGAAAGTTCATAAAGAAGATGCAACTATTAATAAGGATGCTTTAAAAGCAATTGGGAAAAAGTTAGAAGACTACTACGGTGATGAATTAAAAGAATTAGATCCTGTATTAAAAGTAGATAGAGAACAAGAATCTACTGGTGATGTTAATGTGTACGATGTAGAGGCATTGGGTACGGGAATGCAAGGATTAAAATATGATGATGAAGGTAGTGAAACTTTTAAAACATTTATGAAGAGAATGGATGATTTAAATGATAATTCTGAATATGATGAAGAATTTGGAACAGAGGATGGTTTCGGTGAAACTGATAAAAAGAATGATACATATGAAAAGTTAACCAAAGCTTCTGATGAATATAAAAAGAATAAATATGATGGTGAAAATCCACAACACCAAACACCACGTGTAAGGGTAACAAACGAATCAAAAAGTAATAAAATGAAAAGATTAAATTTTAAAAACGAATTTACTTCAGTAGAAGAAGTAAAAGAATTAATACCAGAAAACTATAAAGTAGATGAACATACTTTTTTAATGTCAGATGGAAATCAGACATTTAAAATGAGATGGGATGAATCATTAAATGAAGCAACGGTATTAAACTTTAAAAACGAAAAAGCTATCAACGAAAGTGTTAATAAAATGAAAAGATTATACGATTTTGAATATGGTGATGTTAATACAAAAACTAACGATTATACCAAAGAATCTAAAGTTTTTCAAAATCTAATGGAAACAGTTAAGGGTAAAGATTTATTATCAGATTAATAACCTCCAACCAAAACATTAAACCTCCACAAAGTGGGGGTTTTTTTATGCCTTAACTATATTTATATGTAATGGAACTTAATTTTAAAAACATATTATTAGAATCTATTATTGATGAGTTACCTAATCTAACTAAAATGGATAAGACAGTTTTACAATATATCCATAAATCTATGGATAAAAAAATTTTTAACCATGTAGTTGGTAAAAGTAGTTATGAGATGGAAGCAAGTGACGCACTTAGGGTTAATGATTTAATTGACACTTTTGGGTTAAAGGATTATGATTATGTTTTTAAAATGTGGAATTTTTATAAAAAGTTTGGTGACGTTTTATTTGATGAAGAAGCATTTGACGATTTTTCATATAGTAAAGAAGATTATGATGAAGTAACTAAAGTAATTGTTGCAAAATATTATTTAGACAATATAGTAGGTAGAGAAATATATCCTGGTTGGACTGTAGAACCTATGGAAAGTGAACCTATTTCTATGGTTGAGGAAGATTTAATGACTATGTTTGTACCTAATAATGATGGTGAACACATATTTCTACCTATTTTAAATTTTAGCGGTAAACCTTTAAGAGGTGATTTAATGACACACAACGAAGATACTTTAGGTATTTATTTTAGAGATGAATTAAAGATAACTAAATATACGGATATGATTTCAGGATTTGAAATACCAAACCCAATTAGAGAACTATTAAATGATTTAAGTGATGAAAGTTTGGAAAAATATTTTGATTTCATTATTGAACAAGTGCGAGACGAAATTGAAGAGTGGGATGAAGACATCCGATACTATCATGAAAATATTAAACCAGAAAGAGAAGTTTAATTCGGTAAAACCAATAATAAAAGAAAAAAAAATAATTATGTTATTAAAAAAAGGAAGTAAAGGTAATGATGTTAAAAAATTACAAAAATTATTAAATATCACTGTTGATGGTGATTTTGGACCAGCAACTGAATTAGCAGTAATGAGATTTCAAGCACAAAACGGTTTAAAAACAGATGGTATAGTTGGATCTAAAACATGGAGTAAAATACAAAGTAGGAACAACAGTACACAAAAAAGTGATGGTTATGTATGGATATTAGATAATGGACATGGTGGTATAATTGACGGTGTATACCAAACGCCAGGTAAACGATCACCTAAATGGGAAGATGGCACACAGTTATTCGAAGGAGAGTTCAATAGAGCAGTTGTAAAGAGGATAATTAAGATGTGTGAAAAAGATGGTATTGAATGTATTAATTTAGTTGATACAGAGAAAGATTTATCATTAAGATGGAGGACTGATAAAGCAAATGATATATACAGAGAAAGACAACAAAGTGATGGTAAAAAATGTATTTATGTTTCAGTACACGCTAATGGATTTAATAAAGAATCTGCACACGGTTGGTCTGTATATACTACAGTAGGGGAAACTAAATCAGATAAAATTGCTCAGATATTACATGAAAAAGCAAAAGCAGAATTCCCTACACATAAAATGAGGATGGATAATAGAGATGGTGATGCCGATAAAGAATCTAACTTTTGGGTTCTACGTAAAGTGGTTATGCCTTCCATATTATCTGAAAACTTTTTTATGACTAATAGAGAAGAAAGTAAACTACTTTTAAGTGAAGAGGGAAGAGATAGAATTGCCAAAATACATTACCAAATGATTAAAGAAGTAGAGAAAACTAAAATTATTTAATATTAATCTTTATATAGGTATAAAGTATAGTTATATTAGTAGTATGAACACAGGAGAGTTTATAAAATATATTAGTACTCCTCTTACATATGAGGAAATGGTTTTATTATATAAAGCAAATAATATTAATTATAATAAGTGTACCTTGTTTTTTGATTATATAATAACTTTAAATTGTAAAGTATATGATACATTTTTAGGTGATGATGTAATTAATAGTGAAAAAGATATACTATCACATTTTTTATGGTGTTTTAAAGATGTAATAAAAGATTTTAAAGAAGAAGGTATAAAATTCGAGTATGATGAAGAATTAAGTGATTATTTTTATAACTTTTATATTGAAGTTTTTTATAATTCAAATAATAAAAAAGACAGTATAGAAAAATTAAACAAGTTAGCACAATTTTCATTTGATTATCATAGAATTAAAACTAGATCAGATATGGATGTATTAATAGAATTATATAGATTATTTGAGAAAAGTTTAAATTTTAAACTAAAAAAATAGATTTACTATTTATTTTCTCATTAAAAAGTTTTATCCTTAAACAAATGAATAATAACATAAAATTTTTAGAAATAGTTTTATCTGACTTAATATCGGAGAGAGATACATTAGAAATTGATTTAAACTATGTGTTAAATAATAATGTAGGAAAAACTAAGAATAAAAAAAAGAGATTCAAAAAAGTGTTACAAGAAATTGTTAATGTAAATAATAAAATTAAAACAATGACTGAATACTTAACAGAATATAGTGTAGAGACAAATGATGAAAAAGTTGTCCAATAATAAAAAATAAAATAAAAAAAAATGGAAAATTTCGAAAATTTAAAAACTTTAGTTAATAACTTAGAAGAAGATGTAACTAAATTCTATGACAAAGGAAATAAAGCTGCGGGTACTAGAGTAAGAAAAGGTTGTCAAGATATTAAAAATCTTTGTCAGACAATAAGATTAGAAGTTTCAGAATTAAAGAAATCTGATACTGTTAATGTATAAATGATGTTGATATGTTGATAGACATCCTAAATAAGTTTTTTGTATTTTTGTTAATATTATCAATATTAAACGTAATCAGAAACTCTTTCTTTCTCATAAGAAATTTTAGGGCAGAAGAACGATTTGTATTGAATAAAAGTTCTTTATTATATTTAGGTATGTCTATCTCTTATATCGTTTTATTTTTATTTGAAGGTATAAAAATTTAAATATGATACAAGATAAATTAAGTTCTTTAAGACCATATGTTACAGGAATTAGATTCGTAAAAGACTTACCCGTTGTAGATTTGGTAATTAAAGAGGGTTGGAATATGTTTGAAACTGATAATGTTTCCTACAAACCTAGTAGTAACAATAAAAATTATTTTATGGTGTTTCCTAAAAACCCTAAAGATAGTATTGATATTGTGGTAACACACGTTGAAAACGTGATTAATGTTAATGTTGAGAACGAAAATAAATTAACTTTACTTAAAGTAAAAATTGAAGAATTAAAAAGATTGTTCGGTGAAAAGAAATTAGAACAATTAGAGAATTTAAAATTTGTTTTTGATGAAATCACAACACCGACACTAGAGGATATTAACCTCAAACCTAAAAGTAAACACGTAAAAAATGGTATTGAGCTACCACCAAAAGAGGAGAATAAATTAGAATTAGAAGAAGAGGGTAAATAAACCCTCTTTTTTTTTTACTCTACTTCTAATTTTTCTTGAATCGTATGAATTAACCATGTAGTTCCTGAAATTAAGCAAGAATCTAAAAATATAGATATCCACACACATTCTAAACCGTAACTATAAAAAGGGGAAAAGTTAGTATATCCTGTTAATACCGAACCTAAAGAAAGGAAAAACCCTACCCAAAAAGGTGTACACATCATACAAGATAGTAACTTACCAAAAAAGTTAGGACTGAATGCAGTCGCATAATCTCTTAACTTCTCAAAAATAGAACCAAATACGACTATATTTGAGATTCCATAACCGACTAATATTATTAATAATACTTCCATTTTTAATTGATTTTATTATATTTATTATAAACAAAAGTAATTAAAATGCGCGTAATAGTAAATAAAAATCAATATAATAAAATATTACACTATCAACAAAGTAAAAATAGAATATCTGAAGGTATAGTAAATTTTATTTATGATAGTATTATATTATATGAAAAAAAATTAATTACTGAAACTAATATTAGAAAAAATAATATTAGTAGAATTTTAAAAAATACGGATATAGATAGTATTGTAATAGATATGTTTAGGGGTGACTTAACAGAAGTTAATGTTAAACATTTAGATAAAATGTTAGAATTAGATGTTACTTTACCTAAAAATATTAACCATACAGAATTAAGAAATAAAATTTTTTTAGAAATGGATAATCCCACTTTATTAATAGAACAAACTAATTTATATGGGTTAAATTTTGATAATTTATCTATGGGGGATATAATTGCAATAAATTATTTAGTGGATAGGGTAAGAAAATCTTTAGGGTATTCTAAACAACAAATGGTAGATAAACTATTATTTATAGATGGGGATAACACATTTAAAAATGGTGGAATATTAAATATTGATACAAGTAAATTTAATGATGAAGAATTATCTACTATTATAAAGGAACTGGAAAAAGAAAATAACACAAATTATGTTTTATCGGTTGATAAAAATGGTGAAGAAGTTAAAGAAATTGGTATTGACTTTGATTCTTATGTCGCATTAAATAAAACAAATAACAATAAGAAAGTGAATACTGATGATACATCTAGTACTGATGATACACCTAGTACTGATGATACATCTAGTACTGATACAAATGATGAAGTGGTAGATGATTATGAACATGCACCAGATACTGGTGATGGTTCATTTCATATACCATTGGATTCTTGTGTGAAGGATATAATGTATATGATAAGTACCGCAGAAACTCCAGGAGGTAATCATAGTTATGATAGTGTGAATATGGGATTATCTGGTATAAGAAGTGGTATTGTGCCGGGTATTAGTAAAATGACTATTAAGGAAGCACTAAAACATGTTAAAGAAAAGTCTACAACTAAAGAAAATAATATAGCAATGGGTAGATATCAGTACGTACCTAGTGAGATTGATAAATATTTAAGTAGGGTAGGGTTAACTAGAGATAGTAAGTTTTCCCCTAAAAATCAAGATAAAATGGCGGCTGCAGCAATTACTCAGGAAGGAATTAATAAAGGATGTGCTAAGTTATATGAATTAATACCTCAATTATGGGCAGGAATACCTATATTAATTGGACCTAAAAGAGGACAAAGTAACTACGAAGGTGGTATAAATTCTGCACAAATAAAACCTGAATATTATGAGAATGTATTAAAACAATGTGGGTGTAGATATAATACTATCGATAAAAAATGGGAAAAGTTTACACCTAAAATAATTGCAGACGATTCTACAGATTTTGATAAATACCTTACTGATAATGGTATTGTACCTGTTAAACCTGGACAAGGACCAAGAAAAGGTGTACAGTTTGATAAAATTCCTGGTACAACAGATTATAGAAGTGGACAACCTACATTAGGTGAATTAGCATGGATGTTACAAAATTACGATATTAAAAGAGTTATAAGATTAAATGCTAGTAAGGAAACTTCTAAAAATGGTGACATAAAAGTACCAACCAAAGAAGAGAGAAAATTAGTTAAGGCGGCAGGTGCAGAATTTTATCCTAAAACTAAGGATTTTGTAGATGCACATGCGGGTTATGTTAAAAATAAAGGATACCAACAAACAATTAAGAAAGTTTTACCAATATTAGAAAAAGGTAACACATTAATACATTGTAGAAACGGTGCAGATAGAACAGGTTATTTAGTTGCTAAATACATTAAAGATAAACAAAAATGGGATAACCAAAAATTATGGGATTATACAACAGAGTATAATGAGTGGTGTAGATACACTGAAGAAAAGTTTAATGGTTCAGATCCAGAAACCGCAGGTGGGTATAGTTCATATGCACAAGGGTTTATTGAAGGTGTGGATTCAGATAAAAGATATGAATTATGTGATAAACGTAACCCTTTTGATTTTGAAAATGAAGAAGATAGTGAATCTACTTCCAAAGATGGGAAAATTAAAATATTAATTATCGGTGATTCTCATAGTGCGGATGTTGGTAAGAATTATTCACGTAAATTGTTAAACAAAGAAAAGTATGACGGTACTATATTAGCACAAGTAGGTAAAAAACCTAAATGGATGTACGATGAACTTGTTAAAATAAAAGATAAAATAAAAGAGTATGATTATTTTATTGTAATGGGTGGTGGAAATGCAGCATATAGGGCAACACCGGATATTGCGATTAGTAATTTAGATAAAATTTATAAATTAATAAAACAACAAAAAGGTTCAGATACAAAAATTATTGGTATAACACCACCCCATAAAAGATTTGCGGATGGTAATTACCCATCTAATCAAGCTATTGCGGATTGGGTTTTATCTCAAAAACCATCTCAATTAATTGCGACATTAAATTTAACAAATAAGAATATACAAAAGGGACATTTTGAAGATGACAAACTTCATTTAAATGATTCATTACATAACTTAATAGTTAATGTTTTAGAAAAACAAATAAAATAAGATATTTATAAAAAAAAACGTAATGAAATTAATAATAACTGAAAGACAATTAAATATATTAAATGAAAATTCTATAACAGAAGATTTATGGGAAAAAGAATTAGATGGGAAATATATACGAAGATATAGGAGAAACAATAAAACTAATGTAAAAAGAATTCAAAAAATGTTAGTTATATTAGGTTATAATATAGGACATTATAATAATGGTGAACCATTAATAGATGGTATTTATGGTTATAGAACCGCTAATGCTATAAGACAATTTCAAGAAGATAGTTTTGATGATAGAAAACAATGGGATAAAATAGTCGGACCTATCACATATACAGAATTATGGAATCAAGTTAGTGAAATAGCGGATGAATCAGACTCAACAGTAGATGAATTAATTATTTATGGGTTACCTGATGTTCAAGACACTACTACTTCAGGTGAAGAGGATGATTATGAACACGAACATGATCATGAACACGAACATGATCATGGAGACATTTTTCCTGACGAAGATGATGATATTATCTCAAATGAAGAGGATGGTAATAACGAGGAAGGGTATGTAGACATAGATGATAATAGATTATATACCCCTCAGAGTACTGGTAATTATTTCAGAAAGGGAAATGATCGACTATATGGTAGTAAAGGACATTCTGGACATGATTATATTACTCGTAAACCTATAGAATTAGTATGGTTAAATGATGGTATTGTGAAATCAGCATATTTTCAAGGTACGCCAGTGTGTAGTGGGAGTGGTAAGAAAAATGCTTGTGGTGGTACTATAACAATAAAACTAAATGACGGTCGCAAAATGATATTTTGCCATATGAGTGAAATTTTTGTAAAATCGGGAGATTCTCTAAGTCCTGGTCGTATCATAGGTATAACTGGTGGGGCTAGAGGTCAAAAAGGGAGAGGATGTAGTACTGGTGCACATTTACACACTGGAATGAAGATAGATGGTAAATTTGTTGATCCACATCCTTATGTAGGGATAGATTATAAATTTTTAGAAAATACGTTTGCATAATATTATGAGAAAGTACGGAGGAGTTTTATTAGTTTGTAAAGAAACTAACAGATTTATGTTATTAAAGAGGTCTAAGAAGTCCACATACCCAAAAACATGGACAATAGTATCTGGTGGTATAGAAAAAGGAGAGAATGTCTTAGAAGGGATTAAAAGAGAGTTGATGGAAGAAACTCAAATAAATAGTAAAGACATTAAATTTGAATTTTTTGAACATCAAAACCAATTAATACCCTATTTTGATTTTTACATTGGTTACTGTGATAAAGAGCATCAATGTAAATTAGATCATGAAAATATGGACTGGGGATGGTTCAGTATGGATAACTTACCAAAACCATTATTTCCTACATTATATTCTTCACTAGTTAGAATTTTTTAATTATAATTGTAATTATGGATGAGTTAAAACGCGAAGAAAACTTAATTAGGTTTGACAAAGAAAAAACCGAATTAAAAAAAGAACAATTTATTAACGAAATTAGAAACGGTTTAGGTGAACACATTAAAAAGAATGGTAATAAAATCACTAAAATCAAAAGATCAAGATGGAGTAGGTTTATATCAAAGATTAAACAAATGTTTTAAAATGAAATTAGAAAAAGTTTTAGAGATTGCTAACGAGTGTGTGGAAAACGAAGTTATACCTGTAGAGGGTTTAACCCTAACTTATGCGTTAGATAAACAATCACATAGACATTTGGATGAAGAACTTTTTTATAAAACAAATAATAATAATTCCTCTTTCTCCCACAACGAAGTTATTGAAGTAAACATTGCTGGTATCACTTTTATATTTAACCAAAAATAATTTTACATTCTCATTTTTTTTATTTAAACTTATATAAAACTTATTTTATGCAAGAAGATAATATGGATGATTTTATTGATTTCATTTTAAATGATGAAGTTAAAGAAAAAGAAAAAGAATTAGGTTTGTCACACCCTAGCGTTGATTACGAACAAAAGGAAAGAGAAGTCGCAGATAAAATATTAGAGGAAAAAGAGATTGAAAAAATGTCGTACTTTGCCTGTAATAGGTTTAGTGGTGATGATAGGGGTGTGTGTGATAAACTTCATCGTATGGGTAGATGGTTAAAAGAGAAAGATGGTTTGGATATGCAACCTATTATAGATACTCTATTAAAACCAGATAAAACAAAAGAAGATGTAAACCCAAAGTTCCAAAAACCATTAAAATATCTTTATGAGTCTAAAAAGTTTAGTGATATAACTTTTAAAAATGGTGTATATACATCTCAGAGACTAATTGGTAAAGAATTGGTAAGAGATGATAACGGAGATTGGATATTTGTAAATAAGTTAAACACTAGTTGGAGTGATCTTGCGGAACTACTTACAGAACTACTAAAGAGAGGTGATAAAATAGAAGAGGTAAAAGGTATGAATTTTACTGAACTAAAAATATATCTACTAGATTTAAGAGAGGCAGGTAAACCAACTAGAAGTAAACCTCAAACATCTCACCTTTATAGACTGTTAGATAAATACTTCGACATTAAAGAGTATAGAGATTTCACCAATAATACACGTAAGAATACGGTTATTGGCGATGAAGTAGAAGATTTAACAATTAAGTTGTTAGAAAAACAAGGGTTTAAATTATTATATCACGGTGCTAATGGTGATTTTATCGATATGGTTTATGGTATCGATATGATTATGGAGTTAGATGGTAATGTATTTTTCATACAAGTTAAGAGTAAAGCGGAAGCGGCAAGACTTTCTATGGATTATGAAAATTATAGATATATCGATTTATTTGCTGGTGAATCATCAGATAAGAATGGTATAATATTATACGACAGAGAATCTATGAAAGAAGGTGAGTTCATCGCCAAAGATATCCTACAAGATAATTTAGATTATCTTATTAATAAGTATTCCAATTAAAGGGATATTTATTAATATATGGATAAAAAATCATTAGACATAATAGTAGAAGAATTCTTTGATACAGGTAAAGTGTCTTTAAATGAAATACATGCAGCTCCTTGGTATAAAAAATATGAAAGGCGCATCTCTAAAACTTCGTGGGATCTCTTTACTGGGAACACACAAGGAATAGATTTAGTTAATGGTTATATAGATATGGTGGATAACTTTATAACACTGCCGGAACAAGGTAGGAGAAATATCACTCGAAAAGATTGGTGGGCCCCTTCTGAATATATTGAAAAAATATATAATTTTTTTCTTTATAAACCTATGGAGAGAAAGGAAATTGCGAAAAAACTTAAAAACATTGAAGATAAGTTCCCAGACCTCACTCAACAAACTCCTTTAAAACATATTAATGATATTATATTATTAGATAAAATAGATGATAAAACTAATGAAAGTAAAAAAATTTATAAGGGGATAGGAAATGTTGATAAAAGTACGGATAAATACGAAACAGTAAATGAATTAAACAAAGAAATTTTAGATCTTTATGATCAGTTAGATGATGATTTTAAACCTAGAGATTACGAAGAAATCAAATCTAAAATAGAAGGTTGGATTGAAAATAATGATCAATATATATGGCGTATTAATAGAGAAACTAGTTTTTCTAAATTTTCTGAAACATTTAAAAATAAAATACAGGAATTAAATCCTAACACACCCATCGGAGAGTTCAATAAAATTTTTAAGAATTTTAATCCACAGAATGAAGTAGAGGTTGAAAGTTTAGTAAAAAAGGATTGGGAAAAGTTTAAAGATTTATTAATAAAACAAATACTAGAGGATGGTTCGTATAGATATGGTAAGTGGGATGCTGATGAAGTAGAAGATGATGTATATAAAAATTTAACTAGAATAGAAGAATTCAGTAATCCCAAACCTAACAATCAAATACAAACTATATTCCCACTAAGTGATGTTGTGGAAAGTGTAATGAAAGTAATTGTGTCAGAAGAAGGATCAAATATAATCGCGAGAAGCACGATGATTGATAATGATTTAAAAATTACTACTCCACAAGGTGGAATTATGAAAAAATTAGTAGACGCAGATTTAATTAATCTTGGACAACTTAAGGGGATGAAAAAAGGAACTACACTTAATCTTATAAAAAAGAAATTTAACAAATTAAGAGCTGAAACCAAAAAAAATATAAACAACACATCATTTAACTTTTTTAAATTTTTAGATTTTATGGAATTAGATAGTTTACCTATACAATTTGTTTCTACAAAAAAACCTTCCGAAGCAACTGAGTATGAACAAAGTTTTGGTACTATATGTGACGGAATTAAATATTTTCAAGTAACTAAAGGAGAGGGTAATACTTCTAGAATTTCCAAAAGAAAGGGTTACAACAAATCATTACGGGATTCAGTTGCTTCTAATATGAGTGTCAATTATATTACAGGAGTCACATATAATGAAATTATAACTAATGAGACACTAAAATATGATATTAAAACACTAGAACCAGTCACACTAAACGGTTTGGATGACGATCAAAATTTTACTTTAAACGTTGATGACCCAATAGAAGTTAAAAAATCACCTTATGAAAAAGGGTTTCATTTAATTGAGTTTTATGGTGCATTTAAAAACATAAAAAAATCTGTTGTAGACGAATACGAACATATGGATAAATTTACTGAAGTTTTAGAAGGATTAAGAAAAAAATTACAAAGTGAATTAGAATCTGAAAGTGGTAAGGGTTGGGAGATAATTAAAAGTATTAATGATGTCACAAAAGGTGTATTTTTTGAAGATTATATCTTTGTACCTAAAGATAGTTACACATTAAGATGGTCATTAGAAGGGGCTAGGAAAAGAGAACCTAGACTTACAATAAGGGTAGATTATATTCCACGTGCACCAGTTTATTATTGGAAAGAAGGTAACCCCAATTGTGGAGACAAGTTCAAATACCCTAACTGTGAAACAGATTCAGGATGTGTTCCCGATAACTTAGAAGAATCAATAACCAACTTTTTCGACACAGGTAATTTTGAATTTTGATTATAAATTACTATATTTACAAAAAATTAAATATTTATAGGTATGGGATGTGATATACATATGTATGTGGAAAAGAAAAATCCAGTTACACATAATTGGGATAAGATGGGTAATGTATTTTTTCAATCTTATGGGGCTAGTCTTATAGTAAGACATTTAGTGACTCATATGGGTATAACTGAGGATGAAGGATGGATTATTTTACAAAAATGGAGAGATGGTGAAGAACCCTCTAATAAATTAGAAGAGTACATTATTGGTAATTATATCCCAAAAAATATGGCAGATGAACATCTACATTGGTATGAGGCAGATCAAAAAGGATTATTCCCATATCCTTATAGTGATCAACCATATGGTGGTAGGTGCTATAGACTGTTTGGTGCATTGGCAGGTGTAAGAGACACATCAATAGATATGATAGTACCTGATAGAGGGGATTACTTACCTGATGATGTGAGTGATGAAATAAAAGATATATCAGATGACTGGGGAATGGACGCTCATTCACATAATTACTTAACATTGAGAGAATTAATGAGTAGTAAATATTTTAAAATGACTGGACAAGAGTTGGCAGATATGGGTATTGACCCATATTTCTTTACTACTATGGTTCCTGATTTAATGAAATTTGGTGATCCTAATGATATAAGAATAGTATTTTGGTTTGATAATTAATTATGGTAGAAAAAAATAGAATATTAATAATTGGTGTAGACAAAGATATACACAAACATATTGCAGAAGAATTTGTAGGTGAAGAATATGAGTTTATAACTACTACACATGGAAAAGAAGGTTTAATAAAACTAAGAGAGTCTAGAATCAATTTAATAGTATTAGATGAAAAGTTAGTAGACGTGGACGGAGAAGATTTATGTCAAACAATAAGATTAGAAAATCAAAGAACACCTATAATATACATTAGTTATCATAGTGATGAAGAAAAAAGAAATACAGTATTAAGATATGGGGCAAATGATTTTTTAGTTAAACCACTTTCATACAAAGAAATTTATTATAAGATAAGTAATTATATAATTTTAATAGGTAAGAATAAAGGAAATAAAATAGAAGATCAGATAGAGATAGGGGATTACGTAATAGATTTTAGATCATTTATGGTTAAAAATAAAATAGGTGATGAATTTAAATTAACCAAAAGACAAATAAAATTATTAAAGTTATTAATAGAAAAAAATAACGAAGTAGTTTCTAGAGAAGAAATTTTAGAAAAGATATGGGGTTATGATGTATTTATTAAAACCCGAACAATAGATAATGTAATATTATCTCTAAGAAAGATATTTGAAAAAAATAAAACACCTAATACATATTTTAAATCTGTAAGAGGTGTGGGATATAAATTGACAATTTAAATATTGTTAATTATATTTATATATAAACTGCTCCGTTCGTCTAGGGGTTAGGACATCAGGTTTTCATCCTGAAAACAGGGGTTCGATTCCCCTACGGA
>TARA_B100001121_G_scaffold116837_1_pt1 | contig 31665 bp, 28 predicted proteins | sample TARA_B100001121 | Tara Oceans TARA_B100001121 (sample SAMEA2622817) | marine metagenome | biome: marine biome (ENVO:00000447); feature: surface water layer (ENVO:00002042); material: "saline water (ENVO:00002010), including plankton (ENVO:xxxxxxxx)" | depth 5 m
TTTTTTTAGCTTTAAATTCTCCAAAAGGCCCAAAAATAGTTAGTTTATCCCCCGCCTTAAGATTAAATAGATAAGATGAAGCTTCCCCTGGAGGGACTGACATCCCCGGAGGAGGTGAAGCTATTCTGATATTAAATTTCATTATCCCCTTTTCTTCAGGGTAATTAGCCATTGAGTAAGCCCTTATCACTTCTTCCTTAACCGAAGAAACATTATTAAAAACATCAAATCTATCCCAATCAGATTTATATTCATCTTGAATATAAAAGTCTTTGTAATCTGCTTGATAAGGAGGTATTTCCATTTGTACATATCCTCCAGCTTCAAAGCCAACATCTTCTCCTTCGGGAAGTTCAAGTACTAATTCTTTGATGAAAGTCGCAACATTGTCGTTTGATTTAACCGTTGTTTCCCATTTTTTAACTCCAAAAACTTCTTCTGGAATAGTTATTTTCATATCGCTTTTAACCGGAACTTGGCACGAAAGACGCCAAAAATCTTTCTTTTCCTTATTGTTAAAATGACTTTCTTCGGTAGAAAGAATTGACCCTCCGCCATCAAATACTTGACAACGACATTGAGCGCAAGTTCCTCCTCCTCCACAAGCTGATGATAAGAAAAGATTATTCTCTGCAAGAGTCTGTAGCAGTTTACCTCCTGCAGGTACTGTTATTTTTTGGGTTGGATCATCATTAATTTCAATTGTGACATCACCGGTTGAAACTAACTGAGATCTAGCCAGCAAGATAATTGCAACCATAACATTCACAATTATTGTGAAAGATAAAATTCCTAAAATTATTTCAGCTTCCATTACAGAATAATGCCTCCAAATGACATAAACCCAAAGCTCATCAAACCAACAATTATAAAAGTAGAACCCAGTCCCTGTAGACCTTCTGGCATATCACTATATTTCAATTTTTCTCTTATTCCAGCAAGGATAGTGATTGCTAAAGCCCAACCAACCCCTGCTCCTAAACCGTAAGCTACACTTTCTCCAAAATATAAATCTTTTTCGACCATAAAAAGTGATGCACCTAAGATTGCGCAATTGACCGTAATGAGAGGTAAAAATATACCTAAAGCGTTATAAAGCACAGGTACGTATTTATCTAAAAACATTTCTAAAATTTGAACACAAGCTGCAATAACACCAATGTAGCTTATTAAACCGACAAAACTAAGATCCACATCAGAAAGGCCAGCCCAGGCAAGCGCTCCATCTCTTAAAATATAGTTATAGATTAAGTTATTAATTGGTACGGTTATTGCCAAAACAACTATCACAGCTATTCCTAAACCTATAGCTGCTTCAATTTTTTTTGAAATTGCAATGAAAGTACACATTCCTAGAAATACAGACAGGGCAAGGTTTTCTATGAAAATAGCATTAATAAAAATATTTAAATAATTTTCTATCATGATGCTGCTTTTGATGAAGGTGTTGGCGGTGGATTTGGAATTATCTCAGGTGAATTTTGAGACATTTTAAACTCTGGCTCTTCGATTTGATCTTTTTGCCAGGCTCTTAAAGCCCAAATAATTAAACCAATCAATATGAAAGAAACTGGAGGTAAAAGAAAAAAGTTATTGGGAACGTACCAACCACCATTTTGTACTAAAGGAAAAATCTCATATTCTAAAATGGTGCCAGTACCAAATAATTCTCTGATTGTTCCAAGAATTATGAGAATTACACTGTAGCCCAGACCATTACCAAATCCGTCAAGAAAGGAAATACCTGGTGGATTTTGCATTGCAAAGGCCTCAGCTCTTCCCATTACTATGCAGTTGGTGATTATTAAGCCAACAAAAACAGATAAAGTTTTACTTGTTTCATAGTCATAAGCTTTCAAAGCCTGATCAACAAGTATCACTAAAGAAGAAATAATTGTCATTTGCACAATAATTCTTATATTAGATGGAGTTATATTTCTAATCATTGAAATAAAAAAATTGGATAAGCTAACGGTAACTGTTAAAGCGACACACATTATTAGAGTTGGATACAGTTTGCTGGTAACTGCAAGAGCTGAGCAGATACCAAGCATTTGCAAAGCGATAGGATTCTCTTTGAAGACAGGTCGAAATAATATTTCTGAGTAGTTAGACATCTATTTTCTGCAAATTATTGATAAATTTTAAAAAACCATCTTTACCCATCCAATAAGCAATAAGGTTACTTACTCCATTGCAAGTTAGAGTTGCACCCGATAGTCCATCTATTTCGTAATTGAAATTATTACTAGTCTGTAAAGCAACTCCTTTAATTACTTTTAAAGAAACTTCACCATTGTCTTGATAAATTTTCTTACCTTTCCATAAAGCTTTCCATTTAGGGTTGTCAATTTCAGCCCCGAGACCTGGAGTTTCTTTATGTTCATAAAACTCTAATCCAGCAACGGTGTTAAAATCTCCTTCAATAGCCAAATATCCATATAATATTCCCCACAAACCATAGCCCCTGACAGGTAAAATCAAAGTATTGATTTTATTGTCTTTATATTCAATATAGATCTTTGAATATTTTTCTCTTTTTTTAATTGACGCTATATCTTCTTCTGCTGATAGAAACTTATATCTTCCATCTTCTCTGAGCTCTTTTGCTAGCTCATAAGTATCCGGACTCGCATCGATAATTTCACCCATATCTAAATCTATAATCATAGTTTTTATATTAGACATTGCATTTTCTACAGATCCATAAACTTCTTCTAGACCTGCAGATGAAACAATTTTTTTCTGCATATCTAGAACCACATTATTTTCTTGAACAGACCTAAGTTGTATAGCAATAAATGAAATTATTGCGCTGCATAACAAACAGAGACCGATTCCTACAAAAGTTATATTTAAGGTGCTATCTTTATTGATTTTAGGCATTTTGAAGAGCTAATCTTTTTTTTACGTTATTTTGTACTACAAAGTGATCAATTAAAGGCGCCAATAAATTTCCAAATAAAATAGCGAGCATCATACCTTCAGGAAAAGCAGGATTTAAAACTCGAATTAAAATTACCATAATGCCTATGACAATTCCGTAAATCCATCTTCCAGCATTGGTATGTGATCCGGAAACAGGTTCTGTTGCCATAAATACCAAACCAAAAGCATATCCTCCAATTACCATATGCCACCAAAAAGGCATAGAAAACATAGGATTAGTTTCACTACCAACAAGATTGAATAAATAACTTGTAAAAATTGTTCCTATAGCTACTCCCAGAACTATTCTCCAAGATGCAACCTTCGTGTAAAGAAGAATTGCCAGACCGATTAATATTGCTAAAGTAGAAGTTTCTCCTATGGAACCTGGAATAAAGCCCAGAAAAGCATTATTCCATGAATAGACAAGACTTTGATAACCATCCTGAGCTGCTGTTCCTAGGATAGTTGCTGCAGTATAACCATCAACCGCAACCCATGACATGTCTCCTGACCATGAAGCAGGATACGCAAAATATAAAAATGCCCTACCCGTTAAAGCTGGATTCAAAAAGTTTTTTCCCGTCCCGCCAAATATTTCCTTACCAATAACCAATCCTACAGCAATACCCAAAGCACATTGCCAAAGAGGCGCATTAGGCGGACAAGATAAGGCAAATAATACTGTCGTAACAAAAGCACCTTCACTAACTTCATGTCTTCTAATGAGAGCAAATATCAATTCGCAACCTATTCCAACTGCAAATACCACAACATATATAGGAATGAAATAAATAGCTCCATAAACCAAGCAATCCATAAAACTATTTGGATTTAGTGAAGTAAAGAGAGAAATTAAAGGCCAATGCCAGTCTTTTTCAAAAACTGTATTCGCTAGAGTTAATTGCTCTATTGCATAAAGAGATTGATATCCAAGGTTGTACATTCCTGCAAACATTGTTGGAAAGGTTGCTAACCACACAACAACCATTATTCTTTGAATGTCTGAACCATCCCTAATATGAGTTAAGCCTTTAGTTTTTTTATCGGAGGAATAAAAAAGGTTTTCTATGACATCAAATATAGGAAAATAATAGGATAAGCCTCCTTTTCCTTGAAAAGAAGGTTTGATTTTATCAAGAAAATTTCTTAATGGATCTTTCATCTCTAAGATATAGACGCAATTTTAATGTTTTCAACAAGCTAATTTAGTTTTTAGAAGATATTCTTCTATATTATGCCTTTATCCATCCTTCTCAATTTTTTCTAGAATATTTCTAAGAATTAAACCGTAATCATATTTACTTGGACAGCTGTATGTACAAAGAGCCAAGTCTTCCTCATCCAATTCCAACACGCCTAGACTTTGAGCTAATTCCGTATCTTCAGTTACTATTGCTTTAAGAAGTTGTGTAATCATCAAATTCATTGGAAAAATTTCTTCATAGATACCTATTGGAACAATTGCCCTGAAACCGCCATTCAAAGCCGATGTAAGATTAAATTTATAGTTTTTCATAGCCGAAGAAAGAAACATTCTTAATGATGAATGTTTTTTTATTTCAGGCCTTAACCAATTTAAAAACTCTCGATCATCTTGATTAACTTCTCTTATGACAGTCAGCTGATTAGAAAAACTAGATAAATAAGCTAAAGGTCCTTCGCATATATGACCACATAAAACAGAGCCTGAAATCAATCTGTTATCTTCTTCTATCAACTTTCCGGCTGTAAGTTCTTCAACGCAAGCACCAAACTCTGTTAATAAAATTTCTGGATTAAAAACTTGAGGTCCTGAAATAGATATATATTTTTCATTAGATTGGAGGCCTGTAAGAACAGTTTTTCCAATTTTAATTAATTCTTGATACCCAATTGTCCAAATTTGATTCGTCAAAGATGCAGGAGATATTTTATGAATTTGTGTTCCTACAAGACCTATTGGATGAGGACCTGAAAAAGCATGGTATGTGATGTTTTCAGATTTATGCAAGTCCAAAGAATTTTCACTAACATTGCTAGAACTTATATCAGCAATACCTACGTGAATTCCTTCTTTAGGAATATACGAAATGACTTCCAACCCTTTATTAAATGCTTCTAAATTAGCCGCAATGACTAACATTGGATCGAAGGATAGAGGGTTTGAGTCTATTAGCGAAATAAAAATTTTATTAGGTACAGAGCCTACTGTAGGAACTTTTGAAAAAGGTCTGGTTCTGAAAAGACTTAATAAACCAAAATCACTAAGGAATTTTAGAATTTGATCGTTAGTGTTACTAAATGTTGTATCAACTTCAAAAGAGGAATCGTCATTACTCTTTTCTATAACCATCGATAGAAAAGCTCTTCTATCTCCTCTATTAATTTCCGAAATCTTTCCATTTACTGGCGATAAATGAAAATATCCAGGATTTTTTTTATCTTCAAAAAGTTTCTCTCCCTGTGAAACTTGCTGTCCTTCAGATACAAACATAGTTGGCTTAATACCATGAAAATCTTTACCTAAAATAGCTATTCTGGAAGACAAGTTCTTTGCCTCTGGCAAAATCTGATCGCTTATTTCTCCCTCAAGAGATAAATTTAATCCCTTTGTAATTTTGATAGTCATTTATAAAAATAGCGGCAATCTAAGGTACTTAATACCAGCCATTTTTTTCAGGACTCTGAGTAATTGAACACAATAGCCTAGTTCATTGTCATACCAAGCATAAATTACTACATTCTTTTTGTTACATATTGTTGCTTGAGAATCTACAACACATCCAAACCTACTTCCAATGATATCGGAGGAAACAATTTCAGGAGAATTTGTATAATCAATTTGATCTTTATAAATACTATGAAAAGCTATTTTTCTTAAAAAATCATTAAGTCTTTCAGAAGTTGTTTCGTTTTCAAGGTGAAGATTTAAAATTGCCATGGATACATTTGGAGTTGGAACTCTAATGGCATTTGCTGACAACTTTCCTTCTAATTCAGGCAGAACTTGAGATACAGCATTAGCAGCTCCTGTTTCTGTCAAGACCATATTAAGAGCAGCACTCCTTCCACGTCTAGCTTTGTCATGATAATTATCAATTAGATTTTGATCATTTGTATAAGAATGAACCGTTTCAACATGACCATTATCGATGCCATACTCTTCAGAAATTGCTCTAAGTAGAGGGACAATTGCATTCGTAGTACAAGAAGCAGCCCCTAAAATTTTATCCTTATCTGTAATATCTTTATGATTTACCCCATAAACTATATTTTTAAGCTCTCCTTTGGTTGGAGCTGTAAGTAATACTTTTGAAATCCCTTTGGACTTGAGATGCTTCGAAAGACCTTTTTTGTCACGATAAACTCCTGTGTTGTCTATTAGAATTGCTTCATTAATTTTATGCTTGGAGTAATCTACTTCATCTGGTTTATTAGCATAAATGAACTTCACGGGATTACCATTCATTACAAGAGTATTTGATCCTTCATCAACCCTGATTGTTCCTTTAAAGGGACCATGAACAGAGTCTCTTCTCATTAACTCAGCTCTTTTGTATAGATCTTCCGATTTTGATTGCCTTACAACAACCGCTTTTAGAGAGAAAGTTTCGCCAGCACCGGTATCCTCTAGAATTAATCTTGTTATAAGTCTGCCTATTCTTCCAAAGCCAAAAAGAACTACATCCTGAGGTTTTTTTAACACAGGAATATGATTTCCGATGGCTTTTTTTACCTGATCGTTTACAAATTCATCAATATTTTGACCATGATCATCAAACATGAAAGCTGCAGCTAAAATACCTATATCTATTTGTGCTGGTCCTAAATCCAGTTTATCTAAACTTGCTAAGATCATAGAAGTCTCATATTCACTAAGCTCGTTTTCTTCAACTTCTCTGACTGCTCTATGAGCTTGCATTATCTCAATAACAGAAAGAGAAATTAGAGGATTTCCATAAAGCAAAATTCTTACGTTTTTATCTCTATGAAATTTTCCAATGATGGGAATCATTGACTCAACAAGGGACTGTCGTTCAATCCAGTTTTCTAGATAATTATCCGGTTTTGCTCTATCCCTTTTATCAGGGTTAGAGTCAGATTTTATTGCTGTCATTTATTACAAAGCAGAATATCTTTTCAAATGATAATCAGTATTTCCAAAAATTGCTCTTATTGTGGTTAAACGTTTAAAATAATGGCCAATATTAGTTTCATCGGTAACACCCATGCCACCATGGAGCTGAATTGACTCTTCACCAACATGTTTAGCAGCTATACCAACCTGATATTTTAGAGCTGAAACTGCTTTTTTTGCATCATCTGATTTGTCAGTAAGCTTTGCCGCACACATTAAGAGTAAGGATTTTGTCTGTTCGTATGCCATAAAAGTATCTACCATACGGTGTTGTAAAGCTTGAAATGAACTAAGAGTTTCACCAAATTGTTCTCTAGTTTTAGCGTACTCCAAAGTAATTTCATTCATTTTTTCCATAATACCAACTGCTTCAGCAGATATGGCTAATGTTGCTAAATCAATTACCTCTTCAAGTACCGAAAAAGCACCGCCTTCAGTTCCTAAAAGGGAAGTTGCTGGAACAGAAACATTTTCAAGCGTTATCTCTGATGCTTTAGACCCATCAACATTTGAATAGTTTCTTAAAGATACACCTTTTACAGATGGATCGACTATAAATAGTGATAGACCATCATTATCAAGTTGATTTCCAGAAGTTCTTGCCACAACAATAATATTATTAGATGACGGACCATTCATGACCACTGCTTTGTAACCATCAATAATGTAATTTTCACCATCTTTTTTCGCAGAGGTAATAACATCATTCAAATCAAACCTACTTTGTGGTTCAGAAAATGCGACTGACATTTGAATTTCACCAGAAATAATCTTAGGTAAAAGTTCTGTTTTTTGTTCTTCGGAACCCAGTCTACTTACTAAGCCACCTGCCAGAACAATATTAGGGATATAAGGTTCAACAACTAACCCTCTTCCAAGTGACTCCATGATAACCATGAGATCAATGGGCCCACCATTATAACCACCATCTGACTCTGAAAAGGGCATTCCTAACCACCCTAGATCTGCAAAAGTTTTCCAAAAATCTGAGCTATAACCTAACTCAGTTTTGATGTTTTTTTGTCTTACATCGAATAGATAATCTTTATCAACAAATGTAGTGATACTATCTTTCAACAGTTGTTGTTCTTCAGATAATGAAAAATCCATTTAAATACCTAAAACAGCTTTAGCAATAACGTTTCTTTGAATTTCATTACTGCCACCATAGATAGAAACTTTTCTATAGTTTAGATAATGTGGCATAACGTTAGCTGCAAAATCTGGACCTATTCTTCCTTCATTAGAAATTAAATCATCTTCAGACATAAAAGGATGAGCATAGTATCCAAGAGCTTCTACAAACAAGTCAGATAGACCTTGTTGTAGATCGGTACCTTTAATTTTCAATATAGATGACTCTGGACCAGGATGACCACCTTTTGACATCGCTGCCAAGGTTCTTAATTCACTATATTCTGCTGCTAATAAATCAATCTCTAGTTTGTTGAGTTTATCCATAAATAATTCATCATCCTTTAAGAAACCTTCACCTAATGGCAGTTCAGAAGTTATTTCTCTAAGTCTTCTTATTTCTCTTTTGAGAGCGGGAATACCTCCGATACCAGTTCTTTCATGAGCCAACAAGAATTTTGCAATGTTCCAACCTGCACCCTCCTCGCCGATTAAGTTTTCAACAGGGACTTTGACGTTATCTAGATAAACCATATTTACTTCATGAGAACCATCTATAGTGATGATAGGTTTTACCTCAACTCCAGGAGTTTTCATATCAATTAGAAGAAAACTTATACCTTGCTGTTTGATATCGGTAGTTTCTGTTCTGACTAAACAAAAAATCCAATCAGCATGTTGTGCCATAGTTGTCCAAGTTTTTGTTCCATTAACGATATAATGATCACCATCTTTTACGGCTTTTGTTTTTAGAGATGCTAAATCAGAACCAGAACCGGGTTCTGAATAACCTTGACACCACCAGACATCATTATTGATTATTCCTGGAAGAAATCTATCTTTTTGCTCCTGAGTTCCAAAAGTATAAACCACAGGACCACACATGCTCACTCCGAAAGGTACAAGTGTTGGAGTATTAGCATTAGCCAATTCATTTTGAAAAATATGTTTCTGTGTAATGGACCAACCAGTTCCACCGTATTCTTCAGGCCAGTTGACTGCAAACCAACCTTTTTTACTTAAGATTTTTTGCCAAGTCTGGATATCGTCTTTAGAAACAGGTATCCCATTGTCCATTTTATTTTTAATATCAGCAGGATAATTATCCGCAATAAATGATCTTACTTCGTCTTGAAATTTAAGATCTTCTTCTGAAAAAGATAAATTCATTTAAACCTCTTTATAGTCTTATTCTTAGAAGTCAGTATTATACACAAACATTTATCTGTTAATACGTTGTAAAAATCATTATGGAAATAACATTTGGTTATCAAAAGAATTTGGTAATTTGCAGTAATTCTGATGTTCTGAAAAGAGCTTGGTCTGACTCTACCAATGAAGAAAAAATCCTAATCCCCGATTTAGAGGTATTACCATACGATAATTTTTCTCCACATCCAGAAGTCTCCTCAAAAAGATTAATAGCTTTAAGAGATTTACTTCGAAAGAACTCAATTACAGCCTTCTCTACTATCCCTGCTCTCTTTCAACCATTTTTTGATAAAGCTACTATTAATACTCTTTATTTTGAGTTTAAAGAAAACCAAAAAATTGAAAGGAATACTTTGATTTCAAATTTAATAGAAAATGGTTATGACTCTTCTGATCTAGTTACGAAACCATCTAGTTATGCCATTAGAGGCTCTGTGATAGATATATTTCCATCTAATAATAAGTTCCCTGTCAGGATAGATTTAGATGACGATCTAATTTCAAGTATCTCTATTTTTGATACCGATACACAGAAAACTTTGAAAAATATTAATTCTTTTATTGTGAGACCATCACGAGGCTTTGTTTTAAATACTAATTCTATAAAGATTTTTAAAAAAAATTGGCGATCTAGATTTAAAGATGATGGTGAGGTTTTTGAGAACGTCGTAAATGGAAAATTTATATCAGGAATAGAATTTTATTCGTCTCTTTTTTATGAAAAAAAAACCTCGTTGAAGGATTATATCAATGACTTCAATATATTTATTGCTGGGGATGTTAAATCAGAGTCAAAAAATTACTGGGAATTAATAAATAATAGATACGAGGAATTTTTAGGTGACATCAATAGACCTATCTTAAAACCAGAAGAAATTTTTAATTCGTTAGATGAAATTAACAAATTAATTGATGGTTCCGTAAAAATAGATTTACCTGAAAAACCTTCTAATCAAACTTTAGACTCAAATTTTAAAGACTCCTCATCTATCTCAGAGAGACAAGAAAGAGATTTTGATTCATTATTAAATTTTAAAAAGGATGAACTTGTTGTTCATGCAAATCATGGCATTGGAAAATTTTTAGGTTTAAAAAATTTAAATAACACTGAATGCTTTCTAATAGAGTATCAAAATAAAGAATTACTTTATGTTCCTGTAAATTCCATATCTCAAATTACTCCTTATATAGGAGCGAAAGATATTCCCTTAGACTCTTTAAGTAAAAAGAAATGGAGTGAAAAATCACAAAAATCTAAGCTAAAAGCTTTTGATATTGCATCGGAGATTCTAGAAGCTGAAGCTAAAAGAAATTTAGAAGAGTCACAAAAAATTTCTCTTAATTTAAGCGAATATGAGAAATTTTGCGATACCTTTAAATTTACAGAAACTCCAGATCAAGAAAGAGTTATTAGAGAAGTTATTGATGACTTACTTTCTGATAAGCCTCAAGATAGATTAATTTGTGGCGAAGTAGGATTTGGTAAAACCGAAGTAGCACTAAGAGCTTCTTTCATAGTAGCTCAAAATAACTATCAGGTTTGCATTCTTGCCCCAACGACAGTATTGGCTAAACAACATTTTGAGGTATTCAAAAATAGATTTAGTGAATTCACTCATAAAGTTTGTCTTCTCACTAGAGAGCAAACAAAAACAGAAAAAGCAGAAATATATAATAAAATCAAAGAAAATTATTTCTCAATTATTATTGGTACTCATGCATTATTTAATAAAGAGATTTCTTTTAAGAATTTAAATCTTCTTATTGTAGATGAAGAGCATAAATTCGGTGTCAGACAAAAAGAACAGATTAGATCTTTGAAAAGCGGCATAAATGTCATTTCACTTTCCGCAACACCAATACCAAGAACACTAAATTTATCTTTATCCAAAGTAAGGGATATTTCTCTAATTACCACTCCTCCCACAGGGCGTAAAAGCGTGAAGACAATTGTTTCTAGATATTCCAAGAGTTTAGTTTTTGAGGCTATTCAAAGAGAGTTTTATAGAGATGGTCAAGTTTTTTACCTCTTAAATAATGTAAGCATGTTGGAAGAAAAGAAAAAAGAAATTTCAGAAAGATTTCCAGATAAAAATATTGCCTTTGCGCACGGGCAACTTAGGCCAAAAGAGTTAAGCGCAACTATGAAAAGCTTCATAAGAAAAGAAATTGATCTACTTGTTTGTACAACGATCATTGAAAGTGGAATTGACATAGAAAACGCTAATACTTTGATTGTAGAAGACTCAGAAAATTATGGGTTATCCCAACTCCACCAGATAAGAGGAAGAGTAGGAAGGTCTCAAAGAGAGGCTTTTGCCTATTTTTTTCTTAATGAAGCAAAAGAGTTGAAAAATAAGGCTTCTGAAAGAATTGAAGCTTTGCAGGAAAATGAGTCCCTCTTATCAGGATTTAATTTAGCTATGAGAGATCTAGAAATAAGAGGAGCCGGAGAATTATTAGGAGAGAGGCAAAGCGGCCCAATAGATGTTGTAGGGTTAACTTTGTTTTCAAAAATGATTGAAAGCGCAATCAAAATTTTAAAAGGTGAAAAAATTATTGATCAATCCGATATAGATATTGATATCGGTATCTATGGATTTATACCAGAAGACATAATCCCTCAAGCAGAGTTAAGACTGAGCATTTACAAAGAAATTTCTTCAATAAAAGAAAATACTAGCCTAGAACAGAATAAAAAGGATTTTATTGATCGTTTTGGGAATGTAACATCAGAAATCATAAATCTTTACGAATTATCAAAGTTAAAGAATATTTCGAGGAAACTTAATATTCTCAGCATAAAGTATCGAGATGAAAGTTTTTCTTTAAAGTTAGCGGACAATTCAAGACTGATTCCGCCATCCTCAAAAATAAGAGAAATTAAAGTAAGCGCCAAAAATATTAAAAATGATCGTCTAACCTTTATAATGGCAAAGTTAGAAAGTTTTCTTGATAAGAATGAAATATAAAGCATCTTTATTTCTTACCCTCCTCTCGTTACATATCATTTCTCAAGACCAGCTGTATTTAGTTGACTTAATTTTAATAAAATACCTTCCGGAATTTAAAACTAGTGAAAAATTTCTTACACCTGAAGTAGATATTCCAGAAAATATTACTTTTCTAGCCGAATTTCCCTATCCTAAATTAGAGATTAATGCTTTGCCATTAAATCTTGAGTACCAATTTCAAGACTTATTCATGTCAATAAAAATAGAAGAGGATTCAGTTTCATCTGAAAATGAAACATTGGCTAATATTGAAACTGTCCCTATGTTGGAAACAAACAAATCTGTATTTGAAATTGACTCTGCAAGAGATTTTTCTTTATCATCCGAAGCCTCCAAAATTGCAAGAAGTAGAGACTTTAGAGTTATTTCTACAAAGTCATGGTTTCAAAATATCGAAAATAAAGATGAAGCTAAGTTTATTTTTATCGATAGTGAATTTTTTAAAGGCACTAGAATATTTGGTTTTTTCCAGATCTACAAAGAACGTTATCTACATTTTAATTCAAAATTATATCTTTCTGAATTAGATCCATCATTCTCTCAAGAAGAAAAACTGATAGTTGGAGAAAATATTTTTAATGAAGAAATAGAAGTCAATATATTTGAGGAAAAAAATCAAAAAGTTTTTTTTGATGTTGAACACTCAAAAAAATTTCGTAGCGGTGAACTCCACTATGTAGATCACCCAAAATTTGGAATGCTTGTAAAGCTTACTAAAGCTCAGAGAGAGCTTTCTTCTCCTGATAGTGATTTAACAAAGAATTAATAACTTTTAATTTTTCTTCTTCATTATTTTCTTCTGCCTCAATTTTGAATGAGTTAGTTCTTGAGATCGCTTTTTCCAAAGTCATTTTCCAAGGACCATCTGTGAGAAGTCTTTCTTTGAGAAATTCATGATAATTATCTTGTTCTTTATTTGATGAGAATTCAGGTTTCAAATAGTTAATTAGTCTTTGAGAAAGTTCTCTATATCGTTCGTCTTCAAATCCATTCGAGAGCTTTGCTTTTTCAGCCCAAGTAGATATCTCAAATCTTTCCATCCATAGTTTGTCACTATTTGAAGGGAATCTTTCATATACCTTTTGTTCTAGATATTTATTAGGAGGATATTCTCTTTGGTTGATTGATAATAGTTCGCAAATTCTGTTTTGGAATTCTGTGTTTTCAATTACATGTTGAGCCCTCGACTCCAATAATTTAAGAGGAGAATCAAGAAAATTTTCGATATTTGTAATTTTATCTACAGGTATCAAAGGTATGCTTTTATTTATTGAAATTGTTTTGAGACCTCCTCCAGCTCCAAATTGTTCTAATAATTCATAATCAGACATATCAAACATTTTTTTAGGATCAAAATATAGATCTATCAGCGCGACTTGATTTGTTTGATTAGGATTTTGTCCGCATGATATGACAGGATAAATATATTTCTTCTTACGATAGATTTCACCCAATATAGAAAAAGGACTTGATTTAGTAAGCTCAATATTTCCATCTTTGGAAGAGCCTTTTACAGCTGCATCTAATGCTTCAGGAGCATGTGTTTTAATTTTTTTCATTAAATTAATCATTAGCATGCAATCTACAATCGCATCGTGGGCATTTTCTACAGAGATGTTATTCTCTTTGGCTAAATCAGTTAATTTTAGGCTGATGTTTTCATCTTCATCTTGTGGAATTTTTATTTTAGAGTCATAAAAATTACCAATTATTTGAAAAAGACTCATAAGATCTAATCTTCGGTTACCATTTGTATTGGTAATGTATGGATCAAAAAGGTTCCAATAAAACTGCCTTCTAACCAATTCTTCATCAAATCGATGCCCGTTATAGGAAACGAATATTAAGTTTTTTTCTTTTCCCCATGATAGCCATTTATCTCTTAATGATTTCATCATTTCAAAATGGGAGAAGCCCGATTTAAGACACTCTGTTTGTCCATGCACCAAGAATGCATCTGGGGAAGGAACTATCCAAGGTAGAACTTTCGAATTTAAATTTATTTCTTCTAGAATATTAAAATTATTATCAGTTAAAACGCATCCAATTTGAATAATTTGGGAAAAATTTATATCCAATCCAGTGGTTTCTGTATCATAGAAAACGTAATAAACATCTGATAAAGCCATTCAAAGATTATAAGGCAAACTAGCGTAAGATTATGTCGTTATTTGTAAAAGGCGTTATCTTTAAAAGTATGGTCTGTGGAGTCAATAATTTCTGATATCTCAGGTATATTATCTTTCAAAGTTTTTTCAACACCGTTTTTTAGGGTCAAATCTACCATGCCACAACCCTGGCAGCCTCCACCAAATCTTAAAACAGCTTTGGAAGAATCAATAACCTCGACAAGACTGACTTCGCCACCATGCGATGCCAAAGAAGGGTTTATCTCACTATATAAATAGTAATTAATTTTTTCTTCTATAGAACTATTCTCTTTTAAGTTTGGTATTTTTGCATTTGGAGCTCTTATAGTTAATTGTCCACCAAATTTGTCAGGGTGATAATCAACTTTACAATTTTCTAAAAAAGGCAGACTTTCGCTCTCTAAATAAATAGATATATCATTTATATCCATTAATATATCGTCGTCTTCTTCTTCGCCAACTTTGCAATAAACAATGCAAGTTTCGGCTTTCATTGTTCCTGGGTCCGAAACAAAAATCTTTATATTTGTTGGTTCTTCCTGACTTTTTAAAAGATCTTTTAAATAAGTAATTGCAGATTCAGAGACAGTGACATTAGACATAGATTAGATTTTAGCTTCCATTTCGGGTAGAGCTGTAAATAAATCAGCTACTAGACCATAGTCGGCAACTTGGAATATTGGTGCATCTTCATCTTTATTTATAGCGACAATGACTTTGCTGTCTTTCATTCCTGCTAGATGTTGAATTGCTCCAGATATACCAACTGCAATGTAAAGGTTTGGAGCCACAATTTTCCCTGTCTGACCAACTTGGTAATCATTAGGAACAAAACCTGAATCTACAGCTGCTCTTGAAGCTCCTATAGCAGCACCAAGTTTATCGGCAATTCCTTCTAAGAGATTAAAGTTTTCACCGTTTTGCATACCTCGCCCACCTGAAATTATTACATCTGCTGCGGTCAATTCTGGCCTATCTGACTCTGCGAGCTCGTCTTTGATAAATTCTGAAATACCTGCATCATTCACTTCTTCAAGTTTTAAAATATCAGCCGATCCAGACTCTGAAGAAACAGGATCAAAGGCTGTAGTTCTGACCGTAATCACTTTTACTTCATCGGAAGACTTTACAGTAGCAATACAATTGCCAGCATATATCGGTCTTTGGAATGTATCGTTTGATTCAACTGCGCTTATATCCGAAATTTGAGCAACGTCCAATAGAGCTGCAACTCTTGGCATATAATTTTTTCCATTTGTAGTTGCAGGGGCTAGAATACTTGAGTACTCATTACTGATATTTTTAATTAGTAATGAAATGTTTTCCGCAAGGAAATTTTCGTATTCAGAAGAGTCTACATAAAGTACCTTTGAAACTCCTTCTATTTTTGAAGCTGACTCAGCAACAGAATTGCAATTAGACCCAGCAACTAAAATATGAATTTCATCATCAAGTTTTGTAGCTGCGCTAACTGTATTTAAAGTCGCACCTTTTAATTCTGAATTGTCGTGTTCTGAAATTACTAAAGCTGTCATGGTATTACTTTTGCCTCATTTTTAAGTTTATCAACTAGTTGATCCATATTTTCTACTATTATACCAGCCTCTCTTTCAGGAGGTGGAGATACTTTAACAGTAGAAATTCTTGGATTTAAATCAACACCTAGATCTTCAGAACTAATGGTTTCCAAAGGTTTTTGTTTAGCTTTCATAATGTTGGGCAATGAAGCATATCTTGGCTCATTCAATCTTAAGTCTGAAGTAACAATCGCAGGTAAATTAACAGAAATAGTTTGCAAGCCACCATCAACCTCTCTTGTAACTTCAGCTTTACCATCAGAAACCTTTAATTCTGAGGCAAAAGTTGCTTGAGGATATCCAAGAAGCGCAGCGAGCATTTGACCAGTTTGATTATTGTCTCCATCTATAGCCTGTTTCCCCATTATAATGAGATCTGGGCTTTCTCTTTCAACAATTGACTTTAATGCTTTTGATATTCCTAATGGTTGCGGTTCTTGATTTGTTTCTATAAGAATAGCTTTATCAGCACCAAGTGCAAGAGCGGTTCTTAACTGCTCTTGAGCATTACTTTCACCAACAGTGATAGCAATGATTTCGTCAGCTGATCCAGCCTCTTTAAGCCTAACTGCTTCCTCTACCGCTATTTCACAAAATGGATTAATAGCCATTTTGACATTATTTAGGTCAACGCCTGATTCATCAGCTTTTGGTCTAACTTTTACGTTGTAATCAACTACTCTTTTAATTGGAACTAATATCTTCATAATTTACCTTTATAATCTATACTGGAATATCACAAGAAGCATATATTCTATAGGATGATGATTATCTATCAAAGTATTAAAATATAGGCTATTAAAGGGTTATAAATAAATAATTTCAAATAACCTATGAGATGAACAATGTTTAAAACGATTTTAAGTGCTTTTTTTTTGCAAAATTCATTGATTATTTCTCATTTGACCCAATTTAGAATTTTATAGGCTAAATACATGGATGAACAAGTAGAAAGAGATTGCATGGAGTACGATGTAGTCGTTGTTGGGGGAGGTCCCTCGGGATTGTCTACGGCCATTAAAATAAAGCAATTAGCAGCTGATAATGGTCAAGATGTATCAGTTTGTTTAATTGAAAAAGGTTCTGAAATTGGAGCTCACATCCTCTCTGGAAATGTCTTTGAACCTACCGCATTGAATGAACTTATTCCAGACTGGAAAGAAAAAGGGGCGCCATTGAACTCCCCAGCAACAAAAGATATTGTTAAATTTATTATTTCGGAAAAGCTTTCATTTAACATCCCTTTTCCAAGTTTTTTAATCCCAACTTTCAATAATCATGGAAATTATGTCATGAGCTTAGCTAATTTCTGCAGATGGCTAGCCTCTCAAGCAGAAAACTTAGGAGTCGAAATATTCCCAGGATTTACAGCCTCAGAGGTAATATTTGAAGGAGATACTGTAAAAGGAATTCTTACTGGTGAAATGGGTATTACTAAGGAAGGAGAAAAAAAACCTTCTTACCAACCATCCATGGAGTTGAGAGGAAAATACACCATTTTTGCAGAAGGCTGTAGAGGTCATTTAGGCAAGCAACTTATTAATAAATTCAACCTCGACGATAATAGAGATCCTCAACATTACGGTATAGGGTTTAAAGAAATTTGGGATATTTCACCCGAAGATCATCAGGAAGGAACAGTGATGCATACAATGGGATGGCCAAGTAATGGAACAATATCAGGCTCTTACTTTTATCACGGTGAAAATAATCAGGTTTACTTAGGATATGTTGTTCCGCTGGATTATGAAAACCCACATTTAAGTCCCTTTGATGAATTTCAGCAATGGAAGCAACAAAAAGAAATTAGGAAGATTTTGGAAAAAGGTAAAAGAGTTGCTTATGGTGCAAGAGCTTTGATAAAGGGTGGTTATCAGTCTAGACCTAAAATGTCGTTTCCTGGTGGATTACTTGTTGGAGATAATGCTGGTACATTAAATTTTCCTAAAATTAAAGGTACTCACACCGCAATGAAATCCGGAATGATAGCTGCCGAAGTAGTTTTTGATGCGATTAAAAATCAAGTCAATGATGCTGATTTAGTAAACTATGAAGAAGAATTTCAAAAATCTTGGGCTAATAAAGAATTACATAAAGCCAGAAATTGGGGACCTTTCCTTCACAATGGTTTGAAATGGGGTTTTAAAGGTCTTATTGGAGTAGCTTTAGCAGCAGTAGATCAGCTAATTTTCCGAGGAAAGCTACCCTTTACGCTCAATCACCCTACTCCAGACTATGCTTGTTTAAAGAAAGTTTCAGAAAGCAAGCCAATAAATTATCCTAAACCAGATGGAGTTGTAAGCTTTGATAAATTATCTTCTGTGTTTCTTTCTAACACCAATCATGAGGAAGATCAGCCCTGTCATTTAACTTTGAAAGATGCTTCCATTCCTATTTCTGTAAATCTCCCTGAATATGATGAACCAGCACAAAGGTATTGTCCCGCTGGAGTTTATGAAGTTGTTGAAAAGGATGGCGAACAAAAATTTCAGATTAATGCTCAAAATTGTGTGCATTGCAAAACTTGTGACATTAAGGATCCAAGTCAGAACATTGTTTGGGTGACCCCTGAAGGTATGGGCGGACCTAATTATCCAAATATGTAAAAGGCTAATTTCAAATCAGCCTTTTACAATAATTTTATTTAGACGAAGTAGTGATAAATGTCATAAAAGACTCTTGGCAAGTATAGACAGATTGATATAACTCCCCAAAAGCTTGCCCATCTTTAGATGAGGTAAACCATTCTATTGCTTTACCATAATCCTCCGCTGTTGGCGAAATACCTATCCAATTTACAGAACCTGGTTTAATAGGAATTTGTTGAAAGCCAGCATGAGCTTTGTATGAATTTGATAAACCCGCTTTCTTTAAATAAGCAGAAAACGTATTCATCATGTCCGATAAATCTTCTAAGGTTTTACCCTTGTTGATTTGGCATTCATAAATCTCAACAACCGGACCACTAAAGCCGATTGATGATAATCCCATCATTACAATAAAAATAATTTTTTTCATTTTCTCTCCTTATGTAGTTAAATTAGTTATTGATATTAATACAGTTAAAAAAATATGAAAAATCTAGTTATCGTTGGGTTTCCAGCAAAAAAAGAAAAATTTGAAGATTTAAAAAATACTCTCAAAGAGGCATTGGTTGACACGAGAGCTTTTGAGGGATGTATTTCCATAAGTACATATGAAGATATCTCAACAAGCACTATCTACTTGATAGAAGATTGGGAATCATTGGACAATCACACAAACTATTCAAATTGGCGTGCTGAAACAGGATTAGCTGATGTTTTGGAACCTTTGTTAGATGGAGGAGCAGCCAGCTTAAAAATTATCAGATGTGGTGAAAAATTAAATATTTAATTTAGATAACCTTACCCAAAGAAAACACATCATCGCCAGAATTAATTTCTAATTCTTGCGTTTTATCATTTAATTTCGCTTCTTCAATCAATTGATAAAAAACATTTCTACTAATCAAAGCTTCTAGATTTTTTCTCACTAGAATATAAGGTGAAGGTTCTTGAGTATCCTTATTAGTTTCAACTCTAAGAGGATTTATATTACTTAAAGTAACAATATCATCCACATTTGTCTGAAATAAAAAAACTTCCTTACCATCTATTAGCTCCTTATTGAATGTCTTTATAACAAAAGGCCTATCTTCAACTTGAAGTTGAATTTTCTCAACAGGAGTTACTAAATAATAAAAACCATCAGCGTCTAGTCTAATTACAGTACTGAAAAGTTTAATCATTTTTTCTCTTCCTATTGGAGAATTTTTAAAAAACCATTTACCATCTCTTGAAATTTTCATATCAACATTTTCACAAAGAGGCGGATTCCATTTTTCTACAGGAGGCAATTCATTATTTTTTTGTGCATCTAAAATAGATTGAAATAAGGAACTGGTGTTAATTTCTTTAGTCATTGAACAATTGTAGGTTCTTCTTCCAATTTAATATTGTATTTTTTTAAAACTGTTTTCTTTATTTTATCCTTTAGTTTTATGATTGAAATTGCTGATTTATCTTCATTTATTAGCACTAAAGAATGTTTTTTTGAAACATGCGCTTTATTGATTTGCAATCCTTTCAGGTTACATTTCTCTATTAGCCATGCAGCAGAAACTTTTATTGAAGAATTATGACTATAAAATTTTAAATCAGGCTCTTGAGAGAGAAGCTTTTTTAAATCTTTCTTTTTTATCAATGGATTTTTAAAGAAGCTTCCCACATTTGGTCTTGATAAGTGATTTTCTAATTTCTGTTTTCGAACTTTTAAAATATTTTTTCTTATCTCAGAGGCTTTTTTAAATTTGTAAACTTTTAAATCCTGATATGAATTATTTGCAATAAAATTCTCTCTTAATTTAAAAAAAATATTTTTTATGAATAAATGTTTGTTTTTTTTAAAAAATGAATTTCTATATGCAAAACTACAATTCTTATTATTTAAAATTTCAGTATTTCCTGTCTTAAAATTAAAAACCTCAACATGCTCGATATAATCAGAAATTTCTTCTCCGTAAGCACCAATATTTTGAATAGGACCTGCCCCGATAGATCCTGGTATACCTGATAAATTTTCTAATCCATAAAGAGAATTTTTTATACAAAATGAAACGAATCTATCCCAGTTATAGCCACTAGAAACTTTTATCTTATTTTTAATTATTTTTTTTTCTTTTTTAAATTCGTTCTTGATTACGATTCCTTCATAAGATTTTTTAAAAACAATATTTGTTCCCTCCCCCAATACAAGAAATTTAATTTTATTTTTTTTAATCAGATTAAAAGCTATTTCTAAATCAGAGTCTGTTTTGCACTTTATGAAGTATTTTGCTCTAACATCAATTTGAAGAGAATTAAATTTTTTTAGACTTTTATTTGTAGCTATTTTCTTTTGCAATTTCATTAGCTTTTCTTAGATCTTCCTCTGTATCTACGCCCAAATGAATTTTTGATACTGATTTGATTGCATTTATTTTAATTCCATTATCAATAGCTCTAAACTGCTCTAGTCTATATTTTTTTTCATTATCGCTAGGCTTCCAAGATACAAAATTCTTTAAAGTCTCATATTTAAATCCGTAAATTCCTTGATGGATAAATATATTATCTTTTAAGGAAGTTTCTCTAAAAAAGTTTAAAGCAATTCCATTATTAACTGATATCTTTACTTTGTTTGAGTCTTTTAAATCATTTACAGATGTAAAGTCACTGTATAGAGTTGCCATTGATATTTCTTTTTTAGAAATTAAATTAAAAATGTTGTTGATATCATCTGGACTTATAAATGGTTCATCACCTTGAACATTTATGATTACATCATCATCATTCAATCCAATCTTTGATGCTGCTTCATAAACTCTATCAGTTCCCGAAAGATGATTGGACGACGTCATGACTGCGTTAGCGCTGGGAAATAAGTTGAAAATTTTTTTTGAGTCTGTTGCTACCTGAACTATATCTGCAGAGGTTTTTAATGCGGCTTCAAAAGTCCAATTAATCATCGGTTTGTGCAATATCAACTTCAGAGGTTTCTCAGGCAATCTTTCAGATTGTATTCTTGCTGGAATTATGACGATTTTTTTCAAATTTTTATTTTTTTAAATAAGTCAGTTTTAAAATCTTCATTGATTACGGGTTCAATCTTTAAATACCAACAATTAGGATTTTTTAAAAACTTACATTTTATTGCATCTTTTTCGGTCATTACGATGGGCAAATCATTCATCTCAAAAAAATCGGTATCTATGAATTCATGATGATCAGGAAATACTTTCTCAATTACTTGAAAATCTAGACTTCTTAGAAGAGAAAAGAAACTGCTTGGATTACCAATTCCTGCAATACCGTAAACAATTTTATCTTTGCTCCAATCATTAACATCAATAGACTCTTGAGTGACCAAATTTACCCAAGATATAGGTTTATAAGTCATTAGAAAATTATTATCTTTTGCTTCTGCTTCTTCAGAATAAAAAGAGTTTGTATTGATAACAAAATCTACTTGATTCAATCTTTTAATTGGTTCTCTTAGAGGTCCTGCAGGTAGCAGAAGGTTATTTCCAAATTTTCTTAACCCATCTATCATTGCAATTTCGATATCTCTTCCGAGTTTAAAGTGCTGTAAGCCATCATCACTTATCAAAACATCGCAGTGTTTGTTATCAATTAAAAATTTTGCTGCTTCAACTCTATTAGATCCAACTACTACAGGACAGTTTGTATTATTGAATATGATTAATGGCTCATCACCAACATCACTTGGATTTGAGTTTTGATTAATAAGATTAGGATTTTTATTGGCTAAAGCTTTGTAGCCTCTAGAGACAATACCTGGATAAAAGCCCTCTTTTTTTAACTCATTTGCTAGCCAAATTACTAAAGGAGTTTTTCCTGTACCACCTACAGTTAGATTACCAATAACAATTGTTTTGAACTCAGGTTTCCATGCTGAAGCTAAATTTCTTCTACGAAATATTTTGAATAAAAATCTATAAATCCAAGATATTGGTATGAGTATTTTTATCCAATTTTTATTCTCGTACCAAGCTTCTTCTATAATGTTGGTATTTTTTTGCTCCGTTAAGGTAAATTGGGATTTAAGTATGGGGAGCTTTTTCTTAATTGGCTCGACTTCATCTTTAAATTGATTTTTATATAAATCGAAATACGCGTCTTCAAGATTCATTAATTCTTGATGTGTTCCCCTTTCTACTATTTTTCCCTCTTTTAAAACGATTATTTGTTCTGCATTTTCTACGGTAGACAATCTATGTGCAATTACAATTGTTGTTTTGCCAATTTTTAAATTTTCAATTGCTGTTTGAATTTGATTTTCTGATTCAGAATCCAATGCAGATGTTGCCTCATCTAAAATGATTATAGGAGCATCTTTAAGCAATGCTCTTGCAATAGCTATTCTTTGTTTCTGACCTCCTGAGAGTAAAGTCCCATCATCTCCGACAATAGTGTCATAACCATTTGGCAAGGTCTTAATAAATTCATGGGCATTAGCTTTTTTTGCGGCATCATAAATTTCTTCATCAGAAGCATAAGGTTTAGCATAGCAAATATTATTTTTTACAGAGTCATTAAATAAAACCGTATTTTGGCTAACAATTGAAATTAAGCTTCTAAGATTTTCAAGTTTAATATCTTGTATATTTTGACCATCAATTTCTATTTGCCCATCAACAATCTCATAAAATCTTGGTATTAAATTTACCATGGTACTCTTACCGGATCCCGATTGACCTACTATTGCAAGAGTATTACCTTTGGAAATTGAAAAAGAAGCACCCTCTAATATTTTTTCGTTTTCGTTGTAAGAAAAATTTACCTTTTTAAAGGATATATCTCCTTTTATGTTTGATATTTCTATTAATCCATCATTAATCTCTGGTTGCAAATCCATTTGCTTAAAAATTACCTCAGCAGCAGCAAGACCTTTTTGAATCATTGAATTGGTCATTGACAGCTGTCTTATTGGTCTAGGAAGCATTGCAGCTGCACCAAAAAAAGCAATGAATGTGCCTGGAGACATTCTTTCAAAAAAAGAAGAATCCAACGCAACCCAAGTAATTATTGCGAGAGCTAATGCCAGAAACATCTGAATGATTGGAGATTGAAGTGAATTTGTTGTTTCGAGTTTTAAATTTTGTATCCTATTATTAGAGTTAACAGAATTAAATTTATTGATTTCATTTTCTTGTTGACCAAAAATTTTTACTTCTTTATTTGCATTGATCGACTCAGAACTTACTTGGGTTACATCACCCATAGAATTTTGTATTCTCGTGCTCACTCTTTTCATTCTTTTTCCGGCAATCGAAACAACTAATAAAATAAAAGGCGAAGCTAAAAACAATAAAGCTGTTAATTGCCAATTTAGATAAAGCAAGTAACTCAGCAAACCAATAACTATGAGCCCTTCTCTTAATAAAATAGTTATAGCAGCAGTTCCAGCTTCATTGATTTGAGAAACATTGAAAGTAATTCTCGAAAGAAGATGTCCACTATTATTTGAGTCATAAAAATTAGAAGGAAGGTATATCAAAGATTTAAACAAATCTTTTCTCAAATCAAAAACTAATCTAGTTGAAACAAGCGCCATAAAAAAATTTCCTATGAAATATCCAATTCCTCTTCCAAAGGCCAATATTATTAACAATAAAGGCAGATAAAGATTTAAAGATGAGTCTGGTTGAGAAATATAATCTACTATTTGACGAAACCAATCGGCTATTCCTACTTGAGATATAGCAAAGAGAAAATATCCTAAAGAACTTAAAAGAAAAAATCCTAAATTAGGAAGGACATAAGAAATTATCCTTGAATAAGGGCTCATTTTCATTGAAAGGTTATTTTAAACGAAAACCCCTGAGTCCATAGTAAGTATTTTATCTCCAAAATCTCTAAATTCAGGATCGTGTGTTGCCACAATTACGGACGAGTTAAATTCTTTAGCAATAAGTTGCAGATAATTAATTACTTCCTTTGAAGTATCAGTATCTAAGTTACCGGTTGGTTCGTCTAAAAAAATTAGTTCAGGTTTATTAATCAATGCTCGTGCCATTGCTACTCGTTGCTTTTCTCCTCCGGAAAGTTGACCTGGAAAATGTTTTAATCTTTCGGACAAACCAAATTTGTCTAGAATGGCAGTCGCATCTTGCATTGATTTTTTTTTATTTCTACCTAAAATCATTGAACTCAAGGCTACATTTTCGACTGCAGAAAATTCTTTCAGCAGGTGATGAAATTGGTATACAAATCCCATGCTTTCTTTTCTTAATCTTGTTAGTTTATTTTGATTGTTATCGTATAAAAAATTTTTGTAGGTAATTTGTCCTGATGAATAACTATCTAAACCACTCAATAAGTTCAGCAATGTAGATTTTCCTGATCCTGATCGACCATAAATAACAATTTTTTCTTTCTCTTTGATCGAAAAATTAATGTTGTTTACAGCCTTAATTTCTTCATTTCCTTCTTTAAAATATCTGGATAAATTTATAGCTTCTAATAGATTATTCATTTCTTAAAATTTCAATCGGATGGAGTTTACTTGCAGTTCTTGCAGGGAAAATTACAGAAAATATTGTGATTAATAAGCTAACTAATATGATAACCAAAAGAGTATCAATTCTTACGTCATATGGAAAATAGGATATGAAGTATGTTCCTAAGTATTCCATCAATGAATTTAATTGTGCTTCGAATAATGAAGATCCAATAAAAAAGGTAATTCCAATACCAAATATCACACCCAAAAATGTTCCTATAAAAGCAATTGCTGACCCTAAATATAAAAATATTTTAAATATTTCTTTATCTGTCATCCCCATTGTTTGAAGAATTGCTATGGCACCCCTTTTTTCATTAATCATAGTCATTAACATAGAAACGATGTTGAAAGCAGCAACGACTATTATTAGTGTAAGCAACAAGAAAACTAAACTTTTTTCCATCATGATTGCTTCGAATAGAGGGCCATACGTATAAGACCAATCTTCTGCATTCAATAACACATTGGATTTTTTTTCTGCATAAATTAAAGACTGCCAAACTAGATATGGAGCCTCAAATAAATCTTCATATTTAAGCCTAAATCCATGAATTTGGCTGTTTAAACCTGTAAGTTTAGAAGCATTTTCAAGCGAAATATAAGCCAAAGTTTCGTCTACTTCTTTTGAACCAATATTAAAAATACCGGTAACATCAAAAACTTTAGATCTTGGGAAATACCCGGCAAACGAAGAATTACTGTCAGGCAGCATAAGAGATATTTTGTCTCCAATATCTACATTTAATTTTCTTGCAAGCAACTTACCCAAAACTATGCTGTTATTTGATGATATTTTCTCAAAAGCACCCGCAACTATATATTCATGAATAACCGAGACAGATTTATCTTTAGAAGGTATCACGCCATTTATTAAGGCTCCTGCTACAGATGAATTACTTTTTATTAGCGCCTCGGTTTCTATATATGGTGAAATACCCCTAACGTTTTTATCCTCTAATAAATCTTCTTCAATCTTTTCCCATTTATCAATCGGATTTAAGCCATAAATTGAAGCATGCGGAATAACATTGAGAACTCTATCTTTCAGCTCTTTTTCAAAGCCATTCATTACAGATGAGACAATAATTAATACTGCAACACCCAAAGATGTAGAAATAAAGGCAAGTGAAGAAATGAAAGAAAGAAAGCCTGACTTTCTTCCTTTCAAATATCTCAGAGCTATATATAAAGGCGTATAGTTTTGAGACATTTATTAGTTTTCAAAACTATTTTTTGATTTGATTTTTCATGGTCTCAAACATATTTCCTTTGTATGGAGGCATCATTTGAGCCATTAAATCTTTTGAAAATTGTTTGTATACAGCTTTTGCATGACTGAACTCCTTAAATCCATCATGACCATGATATGACCCTGTTCCACTTGGACCTACTCCACCAAAAGGAAGTTCTTCTTGACCAATGTGCCAGATGACATCATTTAAGGTAACTCCTCCTGAGGTCGTATTATCTATAACTTTCTTTTCTTTGTTTTTATCTTTACTGAATAAATAAAGCCCCAAAGGCCTGTCTTTTGAATTTACATAATTTACAGTTTCATCAAAATCTTCATACTCTTTCACCGGTAAAACAGGACCAAATATCTCTTCTTGCATTATTTTCATATCATCGGTTGGATTTAAAACCAATGTTGGTGGTATCTTATGCAATTCTTGCTGTTCAAAGTCTTCATCAGCTGGATTTATCTGAACAACTTCTGCTCCCTTCTCTTTCGCATCTGAAACAAGTTCGTTAATTCTTTCATAATGTCTTTCGTTTATGACAGAGGTGTAGTCGTCATTGTATTTTAGATCTGCAAACATTTCGCTTACAGCATCATTTGAAGCTGTGGCAAATTCCTGACTTTTCCCTTTAGGAAGCATCAGATAATCTGGAGCCAAGCAAATTTGTCCAGCATTCATAGTTTTTCCTCGCATTACTTTTTTTGCAACATCTGATAGATTAGCATCGTCATCAACTATGACTGGAGATTTACCACCTAATTCTAAAGTAACAGGAACTAGATTATCAGAAGCCGCCTTCATGACTTTCTTTCCTATTTGAGTACCACCAGTAAATAACAAATGATCAAAAGGCAATGCACTAAATGCAGCTCCAACCTCTGCATCTCCTGTGAAAACAGCTGCTTCAGACTTATCAAAGTAAGCTTCAAACATTTTTTTTGTAACTTCGCTTGTAGCTGGAGTTAATTCAGATGGCTTGATCATAGTTCTATTTCCTGCTGCAAAAATACCTGCTAGAGGAGCTAAAATTAAATTAACAGGAAAATTCCAAGGACTTATGACACCCACTGTTCCTAATGGTTGATACTTTATATAAGATTTTGAACCTAACAGACCCATTAGCATTCTAATAAAAAAAGGACGATCAACGTTAGAAGGTCTTTTTTCATCTTTTGCCCACTTATCTACATTTTTTATAGCATGCTCTAAAACACCAATAGTTGTTGCTATTTCAGTTAAAAAGCTTGATTTTGGATCTCTATTTCCAAAATCTTTCTGCAGAGCTTCAATTATTTCATCGCTGTACTCTTTTACCATTTTAATGCAACGATTTAACCTATCTTTTCTCAACTCGATGCTCGCAGGCCCTTCTTCTATATGAAGTTTCTTTTGAAGTTTTAGGATACTTTCCATTTCCTGAAGTGTTTCTGTACTCATAATTTTCCTCGTTAGTAATAATTAAACTGATCTTTGTTTTTTATCCTTTTCATTAGATTTTTTTATTGTGTTTCTAATATTATCCCAATCTTCATCAGAAAGGCTATTAAGATTAGCAAAGGTTCCAGAAGAAGATAAATATTGCGCACCATCAATCGCTATAGTTTGCCCTGTAAGATATTCACATCCATCTGCCATCAAAAAAGTAGCAAGATTTCCAAGTTCTTCCATTTCACCAGCTCTTTGAAGAGGTATATTCATATATTGTCCAGTTACTTTTTCGTCTTTTTTGCTATCACCGGTTTGTGGCATTAATCTTGACCAAGCTCCTTCCGTTGGAAATGGTCCAGGCGCAATAGCGTTTAATCTAATACCATACTGCCCCCATTCCACAGCTAGTGATTTAGTCATCGCATTGACTCCCGATTTAGACATTGCTGAAGGGATAACAAACGGAGATCCTGTCCATACCCAAGTTGCCAAAATGGATACAATACTTCCCTTTTGTTTATTTTCAATCCATCTTTTTCCAACTGCATTCGTTATGTAGAAAGTTCCATGAAATACAATACTTGCAATAGCGTTAAATCCATTTGGAGACAAATCTTTTGTTCTACTGATGAAATTACCAGCAGCATTGTTTATTAATCCTGTAATTGGCTTTTCAGCAAATAGCTCTTCAACAGCAGACTCTATTGCCAAAGAGTCTCTTATATCCAAAGCAAAACATGACACATTGCCACCTGTTTCATCTGTTAATTCCTTGACTGTATCTTGAAGAACTGACTCTCTTCTACCGCAAATAATAACTTCAGACCCATGTTTTAGAAAATGTCTAGACATTTCTTTACCCAATCCAGAACCACCACCAGTAACAAGAATTCTTTGTCCTTTTAAAGCATCTTTACTAAACATCTTCACTTACTCCTGTTTTAATGAATTTAAAAAATACCTTTTGATTATAGAACATATATAAGACAAGAAAGAACCCTAAAATAGAAATTAATAAGTATGGATAGCTTGGACTCAACATATATAAAGGCATTATTGAAAAAGGTGTTAATAAGTGACCTAAAGGGAAAACCGTCCCCATAAGACCTGATGCCGAACCCTGTTCATATCTTTCAATTGATAAAGATAAAATTGAAACATTACCTGGTCTTGCTAATCCTCCGCCGAAACCAAAAATAGCCAACAATATATAAAATGATAATAAGTCATTAATGTTAGACAAGAGATAAAAAACCACAGACATTAGAAACAATCCTATGAAAACAAGACTTTTAGGATTAAGGGAATATTTATCAACTATAAATAGTTGAGTAAGTAATCCTGAGAAAGCAACTATGGCAAATCCAATTGAGACAAAAAAATATAAATCTTCAGAAGATTGTAAAATAACATCGTTCACAAATAGCGAAGATGTCAAAACAATACAAGCATTAGATACTCCCAAAAAAGATGCTATTACCAAAGAAGGAAAAACCCTTTCATCAGTAAATTTTAAAGGCATAGTTTCTTCATTATTTATAAAGGCAGAATCGTCCTTTCTAAGAACTTTAAAATTAAAAAAACCTATTAAAAGTCCTAATAAACTTAAAAAAATGAAAGGCATCAATAGGTTATTACCAGAAATCCACATAATCAACCCTACAGCTACAGGACCTAAAACTACTCCAAATTGCCAACCTGCATCTAGTCTTGCAAAACCCGATGTTCTATTTGTCATATCAGTGATATCGGCAATTCTGCCGCCTGCAGAAGGTCTTACTGCGCTACCTAAGAGACCATTAATCAATCTTGCTCCAATAAGCAAAACAAAAAGTAAAGAAAACGAAATTGGATAAATTTGCGCGAACTTAATAATCGCAGCGAATAAAAACAAAGATATAGCAAAACCGATAATACCAAGAATAAAAACTTTACTTCTTCCTATTCGATCGCTTAATCGCCCCCAAAATGGACTAAAAAAAATCCAAGCTAAGGCTGAAATAGAAAAAATAAGACCGACTTGAAATTCATTGAAACCTAATAATCTAATTTCTTGAGGTACGAGAATAAAAATTGTTGATTGCCCGGCTCCAATGCAGGCCAAAGCCGCAGATAAAATCCAAATAGAGCTAGGAGTCTTATTTTTTTCAGTCATATGCAAGAAGCAGACTAAAAATATTATTTGTTGAGTTATTTAAAAGTAGGAATTCGTAATATTCTGTTAAGGCATGAGTCCATTCATGTTCAAACTTCTTTGGTTCTTTGGATAATTCTTTATTTAAAATAAAACAACTAGTTTCTTTTTTTGTCATCAACTCAATTTTTTCCATAAAAGTATCTGAACGATTATTGGAAATTAATGGAGTATTCTTTCGATTTTTATTGATAATCTTAAAAATAGTGTCAAAAAAAGTATGCTCATCAATTTTTTTATAGTCTGTGAATTTTAAAAGGCTACTTTTAAAAGGCCCATGAAAGCCTTTAGCTCTATTGAACATAAAATCTGTTAATTGAAAATCAAGAACTCCTTTCTTCAATATCTGTTTAATCAGAAATGAATTTTCAATAGAGTTTATTTTTTCTTCAAAAGTTAAATGTACAAAGATAGCTTGACCGTGATCATGTAATCTCAGCGTATCAATTCCAGAAAGTTTTATATTCAAGCTATCTGGGAAAGAGAGTATATTTTTTTTACTAGTCATAAAGATTTAATACCTACCAAAGTTCTTATTTTCTCAAGATTTTGAGATGCTATTTTTAAAGCTTTGGACTCTCCTTGAACTAATAAATTTTCTACTTTACTTGGATTATTCATGAGATCGAAATATTTATCTCTAGCGGGGGCTAATTCATTATTGATTTTTATAAAAAGCTCTTTTTTTAAATCTCCCCAGCCCATTCCTTCATTAAAATAGTTATCAATCTTCTCGATCTCCTTGTCATTAACAAAGCACTTAAAATATTTATACAAAATTGAGTCTTTAGATTTTTTTTCTCCTGGTTCTAAAGAGTCAGTTTTAATTTGATTTATTTGTTTTTGTAGTTTTTTTTCATCGGAAAAAAGCTCGATATAATTTGAGTAACTTTTAGACATTTTAAGTCCATCTAAGCCCGGTAAAAAAGACGTTGTTTCATCAATCATTGGTTCCGGGAGATTAAAAAATTTTCCGTAAGTTAAATTAAATTTATTAGCAATATCTCTAGTCATTTCAATATGTTGCTTTTGATCGCTACCCACTGGAATTAAATTAGCATTGAAAATTAATATGTCAGAGGACATCAAAATTGGATAGTTGAAAAGACCCATTTGAACGTTTTTATCTTTATCATTACCAGAAGTTGCATCTTGCATTGCCTTGTAAGCATGAGCTCTGTTCATTAAACCCTTAGGCGTAATAGAAGTAAGTATCCAATTTAATTCCATGATTTGAGGAATGCTTGATTGTCTATAGAAAATCGTTTTTTTTAGATCCAAACCGCATGCAATCCAAGCTGCAGCAATTGATAGAGTGGATTGATGAGTAAGCTTTGGATCCTGTTGTTTTATCAATGAATGATAATCAGCAAGGAAAATAAATGACTTAGATTTCTTTGATAATTCAATTGCTGGACGCATAGCTCCAACATAATTTCCCAAATGAGGAGATCCGCTTGTGGTAATGCCGGTTAAAACAGAAGACATTCAGATAGTATAAAAAAAAACACCACATAAGTGGTGTTTTTTAAACCGAAGTTAAAGGGGTCTAGTGGGTTGACTAGCGCAGGCGAAAAACC
>TARA_B100001121_G_scaffold183791_1_pt1 | contig 31430 bp, 33 predicted proteins | sample TARA_B100001121 | Tara Oceans TARA_B100001121 (sample SAMEA2622817) | marine metagenome | biome: marine biome (ENVO:00000447); feature: surface water layer (ENVO:00002042); material: "saline water (ENVO:00002010), including plankton (ENVO:xxxxxxxx)" | depth 5 m
AAGCGGGTGCGAAAGTGGTGATTGGGTCGCGCAGTGAAGAAGACCTTGCAATGGTCGTTGATGAGATTGATGCTCTTGGTGGCGAGGCCGTGTATGTAGCGGGTGACCTCTCGGAGCGAACAGGTATGCAACAATTGGTTGATACTGCTGTGAGCGAATTCGGTGGGGTATCAACGGTTGTGAATAATGTTGGCGGGTCGATGCCTTCAGCTTTCATGGATACGACTGAGCGTGCATTTAGTGATGCGTTGGAGTGGAATGTGAAAACAGCGTTTGATTTGATTCAGATCAGTGCTCCCCTGTTAGCTGAATCGGGCAACGGTAGTGTCATTAATATTGCGTCAGCTGCGGGCCGGTTTCCTAGCAGAGGCTTTGCTGCGTATGGAACTGCGAAAGCTGCGATGATTCAACTCACCATTCATGCGTCTCTTGATCTGGCTCCCCGCGTTCGTGTCAATGCGATCGCACCTGGTGCGATTAAGACATCGGCGCTTGACATTGTGCTTACGAATGATGAGATTCATGATGCAATGGTTTCCGGGACACCGATGCGGCGGTTAGGAGAAGTCGCTGATATTACAGCGGCGGCACTGTATTTGGCTTCGCCCGCTGCGTCCTATGTGACCGGTCAGGTTCTTGGCGTTGATGGAGGGATACGATCATCAAACTTTGATATGGGAATCCCTGATATTTAGGAATTGATCATTACAGAGCGCCCTAACGTAACCGCTCTAGCTGGGTCAATTACTTGAGGTCCATCTCGACGAACAGATAGATTCACGGTTTGATCATTTCGCACACGCAATTTACGTTCACCATCAAAGGCCAACAAGACTTCTCCTTGGACTGCAACTGTTTCACCAAAAGGAAACGTTGAGACTTCATGTATGCCGATACTGTCGTAATGACCAGGCGCTGTCGGCGCCTTGATAACCATTTCATCTCTTCCACTGCCGATGGGAGCGAACCGGACAAGCAAAGCATGGTCATCTTCACCTGAGACCGGCTGTAAAAGCCCTCCGACTGATGAAAACCCTATGGCAATAGGGTCAGCTTGTGTGAGTATTGCAAGAACCATTGTTTCAGGATCGAAAAGCTCCAGTGATCCAACATAGGGGTCATTAACAGCGACAGCGTCAATTAGTGCAAGGTCAATATCTCCTTCATTGTCTGCTACGTGAATCAATTTTGACTGATTTGTTACATCTTCAAGACCTACAACTCCTGTAGAGACAAGACCCAGTGCGGTCCCAGCCACGGTTGGTTCAATAAACACGGGAAATGCGTTATTTGTTCCAGTTGAAATAGGAATAACAGGTATGTCCATCCACCCTTTCGTGACGGCTCTGTTCGTTCCATCGCCACCTAATACGGCTGCACATGGAACTCCATTATCTTTCATCAATTGTGCCGCTATTGTTGAATCTTCTTCTGTAAAGGTCATTGAATCATTGACATATACAACATTGATATCTCGTATGGTTTCGGTTGCTCTGCGAACGATTTGCATGGGTTCATAGTTTGCGTGGAATGTTGTCACTCCCGCAGCCATAGAACCCAGAACAATTCTTCGAACAATACTTACCTTGTCCTCTAATGTTGACCGCGCAGCGGCCGCTACTGCTCTTCGAACATCCCCACCAGATCTGGGGTTCACAATGAGGCCTACAGTATTGTCCACGTCGTTGAATTTAGAGCAAATACGCACGGGAGAAAATTAATAGTGTGTCATTTTCCACTACCACTCCCCAACAACATGAGCTAGAATGTCAATATGCCCTATCAAACAACTGATTACCACCCAGCCTTCGAAGAATATTGTGAGACAATATTTGAACTGCAGGAAGATGGAGTTGATGTCATTCAGGCAAGGATCGTTGAGCGGTTGCAGGTGTCACGACCAGCTGTTTCTGAAATGGTCAAAAAAATGAACGACGCCGGACTTATCAAAATGACAGGTAACTCTATTAACCTGACTTCTAAAGGAGCAAAGTTAGCCAACCAGGTTGTTCGACGCCATCGTCTCGCGGAACGTTTTCTAACAGATGTTCTTGGACTTAGCTGGGCTGAAGCTCATCACGAAGCTGGTAAATGGGAACACGTAGTGTCTCCTAGAGTTGAAGCCGCGTTCTTGAAACTTCTTGAGGACCCAACAACATGCCCACATGGCAACCCCATCCCTGGCTCTGATTACCAAACTCCCGAAGGCACATCTGCTCTTGCTGAGATAACTGTCGGCAACGAATTTGTCATTGAGCGAATACCTGAGGAATTAGAGTTCCAACCGGGACTACTTGAATTTCTAGAGGAATCAAACCTCATTCCTGGAGAAAACGGAACCGTTACTGCCGTTTCACCTGACGGGACAACCACGGTTGACGTCAAGGGCAGACAGGTCGGTGTAGGTGCATTTGCCTCTCAACGAATTCTTGTCTGCACTCCCTAACAGCAAGTAAGAACTCTTTAAGAGTTCTGTGTGCGTCGCCTATCAGTTTGTTGATTAGGGGCACCACACGCAGTTCCATTTTCTAATGAGCTAGTAATCTCATTAATCAAACAAGAACTGTAGCCAATTAGAACTAACTCGTTTAGTGTGTCATCGGAAACGTCTTCTTCCACAGATATCTCAACCGTAGTTACCCCTAAGAGTGCATCAGGAGTGATTGTCGCATCTACTGGAATAGAACAGATGCCATCGATGTCAGCATTGTCTAGTGATTCATACACGGTTTCAGGTCGCAGAGTGGTGCTGAACCATCGTGACATTCCTTTGCTCTGCAGACTTCTGTAAATCCCTACGCCAAGGTCGCTAGCAGCTCCGCGAATTTCAAATTCCTGTATCCATTTCGTGAAGTCTGGCCTACTTGGGCAGGCGCTCGAAGCTATCAGTTTTCGCATTTCACATAACGTAAAGTCAGCGCTTGGATGGTTTCCAACAAGGTATTCAGCGTCATCGTGACTGCGGAGAATAAGTTCTGCGCCTGGTATTAAATGTGCTAGCGCTGTTGATAAGCGAAGCTGTTCGAATTTGTCCCCCATGGAAATCCTCACCTTAAAGATAGAAACTGTGCGGCCGCACAGCCAGCCGCACAGTTTCTAGATCTTTTTTTGCTTTTGTTATATGTAGATGTGGACGCAGGTCTCCATCTGGGGAAGTTGTTAAGCGATGTTTACCGTAATCCACATCTTTATATTAGGTATGCCTAACACTTTTTGCAAGTCGTACTTGCTATATTTTTAAAAATTAATCTTCAACTATGTTTTGCTTAAAGCGCTCAACTGAATCTTTCCAACGGCCGAAGTTCAACTCCGTTTCTTCGCCAATAGATTCTGCTAAGTCCCAGCCCATACCAAGTGTGTGGTGAAGATTATCTGGCACGAGAAATCCTTGTCGACCAAATGGAATGAGATTCCCAAGTGTTTGGCCCCATTCAAGAAGCCTCTCTCGATCTTTCATTGTTGCACGTTCAAAAACAGGATAAACCGACGGCAGTCTTCTCGTTTGTGTTTCAACATGTCTGGCAGATGGCAACCCTAACTTCACTAAATCTGCCATAACTAAATCTCCAATTTCCTGGTCAGAACTATTCCAGACATCATCGTCACACCAACATGGAATTTCTGCACAAAGTACTGTTACTCCCTCTGGGTCAATGCCATCTCTGTAATTTTTTGGTTCCGAAAGCCGAGCTATGTTCGTCTCCTGGCTTGGTAAATAGTGAGCGTCATATTCCGTATATTGATCCTGATCAAGCACAAGATATGCAAGTACCATGCCCCTCACCCGTAAGGACGACGCAGCATCCAATACTTCTTTTGGTGGCTTTGGATCAACGATGTCAGTAAGTTTCGTGAGAGGAGCAGTAGACCAGACATGTCTAGCTGAAAGACCATTCCCTCCAGCAACTATTTGGATTGACTCATTTTCGACATGGATGTGTGTGACTGGGGAATTTGTATGTATTTCTCCTCCGCTATCAATAAATGCATTAGCGATGGCTTCAACAATCTGACCATACCCCCTTTGTGGATAAAGAAACGTACGCCCAGTAGGAGTTGAAGATCTAATTAAGCGTTTAATGATTGCCAATGGAGATGAAGCGGAAACACGCCTGCGGGCTTGTTCGCCATCTAGCTGGTTAGCTGGAACACCCCAAAGCTTTTCTGCATACGGGCCGTAGAACTCTGAAGCAACTGTTCTACCCAGACGATTCGTAACTTCATCATCGAATGTAAGATCAGCTCGTTTTGTAAAAGGGCGCTGGAGGATGTCCAACCCGGAATTAAATGAGAACGATAATGGAAGGTGACGAATCATATTCGTTGTTCGTAATGGAAAGGAAACCCACCTGTCATATAACCGAATTCGACCGTTGCGTTCTCTGGTCTGAAGATCATCGCCAAGGAGTGATGAAATCCTATTTAGAAGGTGCGGTGGAGTAGATGGGTGCAGGCGATGCGATCCATAATCAACGCGTAATCCGGCAACATCAAAACTTCCTGACATTCCTCCAACCGTTGGAGCTGATTCAAAAACTTTTACCTCATGCCCCAGTTCCGCAGCTCTCAATGCAGCCATCAACCCAGCAGGACCTGACCCGATAATTGCTATCTCAGCCATGTAAGTATTCCAAATAAACCCATGGGTTGTCGTCTTCCTATTCAGTATGTAAAGTAAGCCTAATTAGTTGCGTAAACTGCGCTTGAATAACTCTACAATAATCTTTTAAACAATGACACGTGCAATCATTACCGGTGTAGCCGGTTTTATAGGATCCCATTTATCTGAGGAACTTCTGCGAAGAGGTCACAAGGTTATTGGCATTGATAATTTTGACCCATGGTATGATCCTGATAGTAAACACAGAAATCTAAGCCAATCTCTGGACAATGCATCTTTTGAGCTCATCAAAAGTGATATTCGAACATTTGATTTTTCTTCATTACTGCAAAGTAATGATACTGTTTTTCATTTGGCAGCTCGCCCGGGTGTTCAAGATTCTTGGGGAAATGGTTTCCTAGATAATGTAGAAATTAATATCTATGGGACACAACGAATATTTGAAGCCGCACTTTCAGCAAACGTAAAGAAAGTCGCTTTTGCGTCTAGCTCATCAATTTATGGGTCAACAGCTACAAAAGAAGGAAGGAAAATCCAACCGATAAGTCCGTACGGGGTTTCAAAAGCTGCGTGTGAGCAACTCGCTACTGTTTATCATGAACGAGGTTTATCTCTCGTCCCTCTTCGGTACTTCACGGTATATGGTCCCCGCCAGAGACCAGACATGGCTATGAATAGGCTGTTTCGAGCCTCTTTGCCGGGTTCATACAGGTTTCCGCTTCGCGGAGATGGAACACAATCAAGAGAGTTCACTTTCGTTGAAGATGTTGTTGAAGCGACGATACTGGCTGGATTGCACCTTGATGACTCACAATTGGAACCTCTTGATATTGGAGGTGGAGTGTCTGCGTCACTGAATGAAGTGATCGATATGGTTCAAGAAATCACAGGTTCAAAAACGCGTATAGATAACTATCCTCTTCCTCCAGGAGACCCTAAAGTAACTACTGCCTCAACTGCTAGCGTAAAGAGCCTGCTTGGCTGGGAAGCGACGACTTCACTTATGGATGGGCTGAAAAAGCAACATCTTTCGCTGGCCCAAGAGCTAGTTCCCACGCTTTAGTCAAAATTAGTGTTCCTCAAAAACTTGTTTGGAAATCTTTAACTTGCTTTTTGTCCCTTGAATCTTCAATGTTTGCGTGTGAGTCTCATAGCGTATGAATGGACGCTTTGTTGGAACTTTCGTCTTTCTGGTAACCGTAAGGATGGTGGCAACTGCAATCCCAGTTAACCATATGCCATTCGACAAAACTGCAGATTGGTCAAAGTCAGTGAAATCAGGGAGCACATCTGCAAGTGCTTGATATACCGGATAGCTAGTCTCGTAGAAGTCAACTACAAGGGTTCTTCTGTCGGTTGTTGCTTCAAATGCTAGCCACAGCCAAGCAGTGACTCCTGAGATCCCTCCCAGATAAATAAACCATCTCCAAGCTTTGAATTTTTCTGCGAGTATCGCCATCGCAATAATTGCAGTTGGCAAAATTACGACAAGTTGTCTGCCTGGCCACCACCACCCGTGCATCGTTAATGCAACCCAGGTAGCTACAGACCACCCAACAACAGCACAGAGGAGGAGAAGGAACGTTTCTTTAAACCGCTCCATTACAGTGAATGCGAATGCGGGAATGAGTGCAAAAAATGCTGGAGTCCAAGGAATCAAACCGAACTGTTGATCTAAAAGTAAACCAGATAATCGTCGTGTTCTAGCAGCCAGGTTTGGGTTTCGTCCGACAACTTCAAATTCGCCGTTAACGAAATGATCTCCGGAAGCGTAAACAGTCCACCCACCATAAATACGTTTATGAATTATGAGGTAAGCGATTGCAGATATCCCCATCACTACTGAGAAGAAGTAGGTTTTTTTTCGTTCGTTATTCCAATTTTTGTACAGAAAGTATGCTGCTAACGCGGCCGTTACAGGAACATATTTGACAGATAACCAGGGCAGAGCTGTTAGGGCAAGAATTAAGGCAAAAACAGCTTTTCGCGTTGTGGCTCCGGTAATAATCGCTATGGAAGTGATGAGGGCAAGTGCTGCTGGCATTTCAGGGTAAATCTGTGTGGCATACGAGGTCATAGGTGGCGATGCAAAAAGCACTGCTACAACGGCTGTAGCAATGTTGGTAGAAACGTTGAATCTTCTAACAGCAACCCAAAGCGTAACTACTGCTGTTAACGCGGCTAGTACAGCTAAAGCAACTTTTGAAGCAAGCCATCCACCTAACCCCATAGGTAACGCAAGAAATAATGGCAACAGTGGATCATGTGGACTAATTCGTTGCCCAGAGTCATTTAAATCAATGGTTTGCTGATTCAATCTCAGTTCATGAAACGGTAAGTAGCGTTGCTCATCAAGTTCATCACTGATATCAAGATCAAAATCTTCCGCAAGACTCAATGCTGTGAGGAGATACTGCGGCTCATCTACACTGATCTTCGCTCCATACGTTGCCCTAGCATTGATAGCACTCATCGCTATAAGTAACGTAGTGAAGAAAACCAACGCCAGTTTAAGAGTAAACGAGCGCATCAGAAATGATCTGCTTTCCTAATAATCAAAAACCAAGTAAGGAAAAAGGATATAAGTACAAGAACTAATGCCATTATTCCCGCTTCGGTAACAAAGGCATCTTCGAAGGAACTAAATATCCTCGTAGCTAACGTGGAAAAACCTAATGGAGAGATAAGCAATGTAATTGGTAATTCTTTCATAGTTGAAAGGATAACTAAACCAGCCGCTGCTCCTAAACCAGGGGTCATCAACGGAAGATCAATTCTAAAGAACCGAGACCCGCGCTGAACACCAAGCGTCCTTCCAGCATCTTGTAGACGTTGAGGAACAGCTGCAACTGCAAGAAGAACAACCCCCATCGCGAGAGACCCAAACCGCACAACATACGAAAATACCAGCAATGCTTTCGTATTGTTAAACAAGTCAAATGCCCAATCCGTTCGCAACGTCCAAAAACGCATCGCTAACGCGATTAGAAGTCCAGGCAACGCAAATGTTGATATAACAACTGCATGAGAAAATCTCCCAATTCGTGATTTATATTTAGCGACAATATAAGCAACTGGAAGCACAGCAAGAACAGCTGCTATTCCAGCAATCACACTAATTGATAGGGTGTTCCACGCTGACTCCCAGACCTGTTCCCGATCAATCGTTAGCGGGCGCCCTCCGACAGTTGAGCGAAAAATTCCGTCTGATGCCCAATCACCAATAGCGAGTAAAGGAGCCCCGATTGATAGGAGGCTTACAAATGTTGTGAAGATAAACGCAGGAATCTTCCATTTCCCCAACTCATATTCCAGAGGTTTTCCCATCAGAGCTTGATCTGTTTTGAACGTAACCCGTGAAAATATACGCTCTGAAAGAACAACTACGCCCGCGAGCAATAACAAGATAAGGCTTAAAGCTAAGGCAACTGATTGGTTAGCTAATTGAGCTGTAAAAATACTTCGGGTCAACGTGTCATAACGCATTAATTGGACAGCACCAAAGTCACTGATCGTATACAGAAATACAATAAGTGTTCCTGCTGCAATAACTGGACCAACTTGAGGAAGAATTATCTTTTGAAATGTTCTAATAGGTGTTTGTCCTAGGACACGAGAACTTTCTTCTAAAGAGCGCGGTAATTGCCTAAATCTTGCTGCCACTGGAAGGTACACGTATGGGTAGCAAAAGAGTGTCAGCACGAGCCAAGCTCCGAAGAAACCTCGCATTTCAATTGTCTGGTCTACCCCTAAAGTCGAAAAAAAACGATTCAAGAGCCCGCCAGGGTTCATCGTTCTAATGAAAGCGGCAGCGCCAAGAAATGTGGGAAAGACCAAAGGAATAGGAAGTAGTAACTTCCAGACTTTACATCCGTATATATCTGTTCGGCTTGTTAACCAAGCAAGTAACGTTCCGATAACGGCAGCAGAAGCAGAAACCGCCAACGCCAAGGAAACAGACCGCCAAAGAGGAGAAAGTATTCGCTCAGTACCAATAAGACTTATAGGATCAGAATCCTCAGTTAGGTTCCGCCAAATAAGGTAAATTCCAGGAAAGCTGAAAAGAAAGGCAAGCGCAAATACAACTACCCTTAATCCAATTGGGGCGCCCCGCTTAATTTCTATTTGTGTCACCTATTAAGGATGCCACTCGCCTCAACAATTCGCGACGCTTCTTCAAAACCTCCGCCAAGTTTATCAAAATCAACTGACCCAATTTCAAGCGCTGTTAATGCAGGAAGTGCAGCATTTGGTACTACTCCAGCTGCTAGGGGATACTCAAATGTCCGGTCAGTAAAGTACTGTTGGACAGGAGCAGTTAATAGATATGCAAGAAGATCTTCCGCAGCTTCATCGTTCTCAGATGACGCAAGTTTTGTAGCAGCTGTAATGACAAGGAGAGAGCCTATGTCGTTGTCATTAAAGCTATAGTTCAAAGCCTTGTGAGTATCTGGGTTAGCAGCTACTTCTTGATAGTTGTAATAGTGATTAACTAATCCCATTGAGATTTCACCACGGCCTGCAGCTTCGACGATGGACCTATTGTTTGGATAGTACTTTGCATCGTTATCAACCATGTCATTTAGCCATTGCGTGGCAGTCTCTTCTCCATATTGGTCAATGAAGACTGTGAACCAGTCTATGAAAGATCCGTTTGTTCCAGGGATAGCAACCTTTCCTTTGAATTTTGGATCTGTTAAGTCAAAAACTGAATCTGGAAGCGTTTCGGGACTGAACTCATCCGTGTTATAAACCAGCACACGCTTCCGTCCTGAAAACCCTACCCATGTTCCTGCAGCGGAATGATTTTGTTCATCTACTAGCGAAAGAACATCTTCCCCAATTTGGCCAAGTAAGTCTTTAGATTCTAGGTATCCGACAGGACCTGGGGAACGTGAAAGGAAGACATCTGCTTGTGTCTTTGATCCTTCCTCATTGAGGAGAAGAGCTAAGTTAATGGAGGAACCCCAACGTACTTGAACGTCGGTACCTGTTTCACATGCAAAGGCTTCGAGTACTGGGTTGATCAAGTTTTCGGTTCGACCGGAATAGATAGTGACGGAGCGTCCATTTCCTCCGGAACATTCACCACCATAAATTTCTGCGGCGCGACCATCAAGAGATTCAGGGTCACTACCTCCACATCCAAATAGTAGTGAGGCAAATAAAACGGTTGTAAGAAAAGTTCTAAGTATCATGACAAAGAATCATATCCTGACTTTTCAAAAAATGTAAAGCTACCCTAACATATTGTAATGAATTTTTCTTTTAAGCACAGCAAGATGAACGATCCCAAAATCATCGCAGGTTTTTCGATCATCAGTTTTTTGGTTGCTGGAATCATTATTTTTCAACTTTTGGATTATGCGGCATTTAAAGATGCCTTACAACAAGCTGGTGAGAAACCAGCTGAAGTCGTTATTGCCATTTGCGCGTTCCTTATCGCATTTATCCTCAGAGCTATTGCTTGGAAAAAAGTCTTACCATCAATGACTCTTGGGCAAAGTCTCGCAGGTATTCATTTATCACTTGGCGCTAACCATGTACTTCCCCTTCGCCTTGGTGAGCCCCTAAGGGTCTTAAGCATCACTAAGAGAAGTGATATATCTCTTGACGCTGCAACTGCCTCTACGCTCACATTACGGTCTGCAGATATTTTGTCTTTAATCGTGATCGGAGTGATTATTGCTCCATCAGCCTTTTCTGACATTCTTGGTTGGTTTGGTTGGCTAGTTATAGGTCTGGTACTAGCGATCGCTATCGCATCATGGAAATGGTTGAAGGGAATAGTCAAAAGAAATGATGCTGTTACCTTACCCGGGCCAACAGCAATAGGCCTGACTGCTATTGCATGGATCTTAGAGTCAGTTTTAGTTTGGCAAAGTGCTCACTGGGCTGGACTTGATGTTTCTTGGCCTGATGCGTTGCTCGTCACGACTGTTGCGGTCGCAGCTCAAATCGCGGCCATAGCTCCAGGCGGATTTGGAACGTACGAAGCAGCCGCAGTCGCCGCTTATGCAACTCTGGGGTATGACGCCGAAATTGCTCTAGTGGCCGCTTTAACTGCCCATGCGCTTAAGACATCATATTCACTTATAGCTGGGGCCGTAGCAATGATATCTCCTCAGCCAAGCTTCATCGGGAGGTTCAGATTACAGAAGACAGAAGAACTTCTTCCTGAAAGCCACTACCCCGATAACCCTGTTCTGTTATTCCTACCTGCATTTAATGAAGAAGACGCTGTGGGTGACTGCATTGATCGTGTCCCAGATACCGTTTGCGGGTTACCCGTTGAATGCCTGGTGATAGACGATGGATCGATAGACAAAACAGCGGAAATAGCAAAAAAGGCAGGCGCAGAAGTTATTTCACTTGAATCTAATCAGGGACTGGGTGCTGCTGTAAGAGTAGGTTTATCTGAGGGAGTAAAACGCCAATCAAGCGCCATAGTCTTTGCGGATGCAGATGGTGAATACCCTCCAGAAGAACTTGAAAACCTTGTTGCTCCTATCCTCAAAGAAAAAGCAGATTACGTTGTAGGTAGTAGATTTCTTGGTGACATTGAGTTTATGCGACCTCATCGACGGTTCGGCAACCTTGTGCTTACAAAAATCCTATCAATTATTGCAAGACGTAAAATTACAGATGGACAGAGCGGATACCGTGCATTTTCTCCAGCTGCAGCATCAGCAGCAGAAGTAATACACGATTTTAATTACGCACAAATCATTACTCTAGATCTCCTTGCAAAAGGGTACGTTTATCTTGAGGTCCCTATCAGCTATCATTTCCGAACCACGGGTGAAAGCTTCATTAAACTTTTCCCCTATCTACGGAAAGTTGTTCCAGCTGTTTATAAAGAACTCAACAGCGTTTAAGCCATTGCTGGACTCGAATGATTAATTTGGCACAAGGTGTTGCACTTTTAAAAAGCTAACCTAAGATGGTATGTTAGGTAACCCTTATACCCCAATAAATGGAGGAAATTTTGAAATCCAAAAAATATTTACTATTAGCCATGTCGGTTCTAGCTGTATTCAGCTTGATCGCAGCTAGTTGTGGTGATGATGACGGAGGATCAGTTAGAGACCTCGATAGCTCAGAAAGCTCATCAGGTTCCGGTTCTAGTTCAAGCTCAGCCTCAGCTTCTGGCTCAGGCTCCAGTTCCGGGTCAGCATCTGGATCGGCATCTGGATCGGCTTCTAGCTCAGCATCCGCAGTAGCTTCTGCTTCTGCTTCTGCTTCTAGCTCGGGCTCATCTTCAACAGCAGCCGGAGTACCAACAGCTGATGCAACACCAGCAGATGGTGGATACGCATACGCATCAAATGTTGACACTCACCGACTAGTTGTTCAAGATATCTGTGATATCAACGACATCGTAGGTGACTATAAGTGGAGCGAGATTGCTGAAATCTATGCCAATGGTGTTCACTCCGTGAAGTCCGATGGTTCAGTTCGAACAATTGGTGGCTTTGCAGTTGGTGAAGGTAAGAAACATGGTGTTGATACTTACTATGGAACACCAACACCACTAGATGACTTTGTCAGTGCGGCACTTAATGGAACTGGCGTTTGGGCCGGTGAATCAGACGCTGTTCGTAAACAAGGTGTCCAAAAAGGAATCATGAACCAAATCATGATTGCCTGGGTCGTTCACGAACTCAATGCTGCTCTTGCGAAAGCTGCAGATGGCAACTTTGACGTAGCAAAAGGAGCTGTACATAACTGGGACGAAGCTTGGGCTTTCTATCATGGTGCAGCCCCAGGATGCGGACCTTTTGCAACCGCAAATAAGCGAGCCAAAGACTTCGGAACTCTCGGGTCAGATGGTGAAACCGCTCTAGCCAACGAAGGACTTCTAGCCGCAATGATTGATGGCCGAGACGCCCTACTCGCTGGTGACGAAGCAGGAACAATCTCAGCAGCTCGTGAAGCTACAAAGCATGTGTTCATAACTTATGCTCAAGCTACGATCAAATACGCTGCAAAGGTCTATTCAGATCTAGAAGCTGGTGATACTGAAGCAGCTCGTGTACACCAAGCTGAAGGTTGGGCTTTCTTTAGAATTATTGAACCAATCCTTGGAAACAACGGAATTGATACATCTGTAATTGATTCTATTCTCAACATGGAGAATGAACCAGGTTCAGGAAGCGTCGCAGACATTCAAGCAGTGCTTGATCCAGTAATTGCGTACTTCGGCATTACCCCTGCTGAATTTGGCTCTTACGGCTGATAAACGAACAATCTAAAAAAACATTAAAGAGCCGAGTTCCATGAGGAACTCGGCTCTTTGCATTTTCTAAATACTCTCATCCCTTTTGTAGGAACAAAGATCACACCATCAAAAGATTTATCCAAACTACATCTCTAGTTCTTTAGAAGCCCCGTTTATTTCGGGAAACTAACAGAAGTAATTCCAGAATGTTTGACGTCTACGCGATCTCCTACTTGATGAGCAGGAGAACCTCCTCGTCGGCACCGGAGATGGACACCAGACGACGTCGTGATCTCATAAATCGTGTCATGCCCAAAGTAGTCAACACGAGTAATTAGCGAATCAGTCCCATCAATCAGTACTAGCTCCTCAGGCCGCACGATGACATCGACAGCACCATGTGCAGTATTACAAAGGCTCACAGTACCTATGGATGTCTCTGCTGTTCCGCCTGAAGCAACTCCAGGAATCTGATTTATTTCCCCAACAAAGCTTGCAACCCACGCATTTGTGGGGTGATGGTATATCTCCCATGGTGTATCCTGCTGAACAACTCTCCCCTCGTTCATCACTGCGACTTCATCTCCAAGAGTAAACGCTTCATCCTGGTCATGGGTAACAAAAACACTCGTTACATTTAGTAATTTGAGAAGATCAGATACTTCTGACCGAAGCTCAACTCGCAGACCCGTATCAAGGCTGGAAAAGGGCTCATCAAGTAAAAGAATTGAGGGTTGGGGAGCTAAAGCCCTTGTTAAAGCAACTCGTTGTTGCTGGCCACCGGAAAGTGAAGAAGGAAGGCGATCCGCTAGTTCAGATATACCTACCATTTCAAGAAGTTCCATAATTTCCTTGGTAGGAGCCTTTCGATCAGATCTCTTTAAACCAAAAACAATATTTTCTAACACTGTTAAATGTGGGAAAAGAGCCCAATCCTGAAACACCAATCCCACATTCCGTTGTTCCGGTGGAATATCTACCTGATCAGATACAACACATCTACCATCAAGCATGATTGATCCACTTTTAGTTTTCTGCAAACCTGCAAGAACGCGCAGCAGTGTCGTTTTGCCACAACCACTTGGCCCAAGTATTGAAAGTGAAGAACCTTGTGGTGCTTGCACGCAAACGTCTGTAAGAATTCTGCTTGCTCCGATATCTACAGTGATGTCTTTGACTTGTATTCCTACTGGCGGTTCGTCATTTACGAGAGGTGAACGTGACGTGAATCCTGCAACACCTGTTTTATCAAGCATGCTTTACATGATAGTGGTTGAATGTATTTTCTGCTATGCCTAAGTCAGTGACGCTATATCTAAGATAAGCAAAACGCCCAGCAATATAATCACTGCCACATTAAGAGCAGTTATACGCCATTTCCATTGATGATTGGAAGAATGAAAACGTTTGATGCTGTACAGATTGGCTGCGATTCCAATAATGCTCGCAACTAAACCAATCCCGGACCCTACCCCAGACGCTATCCCCAAAGCAGGTGCCAAAATAGGAAAGATCACATAAGTAAAGGCGCAACGAATACCTGAAATTACCATTGCAGTAGAGAAAGTATTTTGGGCTTTCTCGTTACTAACAACCTTAGGTTCGTTCATGAGATTTTCTGTGGCTTCGCTCACACCTGTATCCTATCCCCTGTTTATCTTTCCCGATCAGTTTTTTCTTTAACGCATCAACCAGAAATCACGCAACCAACAATCTAAACATAGCGGTAGCAAATGCAGCGAATACCACAACAAAGACAAAGGGAAGTTTTTTCCAAAGTGCGAGACCCGCAGCTATAACACCAATAATTCGAGCATCAAACGCAAGTGCGTTATCGGAGCTAAATGTGCTGGTTATCACAAGAGCCGCTATCAATGGTGTTGGCAACAAAAGCGCCATTGTTTTAAATTTGGTCGGCAATTCTCTGCTGTTTCCAAAATACATTGGCCCTAGTGCTTTAAGCACATAGGTTCCGGCTCCTAAAAGAACAACAACAAGACCTGCATCACTCATAGTTATCACCTTCTCTTACAATCCAGGGCCGAACCCAAATAATCGCTGAGGCAGCAGCAATCACTGGAATTCCAGCTGGAGTAATGGGAATAAGAATCAATGCAGTTATTGCACCAATAAGCGCAACAACTCTATGTTTGACATTTTCCAACTTGTTCCAAATCAAACCGAGAAAAGCTGCGGGGATTGTTGCATCAATTCCTAGATCTGTAATTAAGGATTCTGCTTCCGATAAAACGGAGACACCTATAAGCGTTGTTGCATTCCATAATACAAACACACTTAATCCGCCCCAAAGATACCCATACCGCCTAAGTTCGTGAGTAGATTGAGAAGACCCAATAGCTGTTGACTCATCAATCATTAACTGTGACACTCCAGCTCTCCACAAAAAAGACCCTTTTAACGAAGGGGCCATCGAAACTCCAAACGCTAACGATCGCAGATTCAAAAGTAAACCTGCAGTGACAGCTGCAATCACAGTGCCTTCATCGGCAAGAACTGACACCGCAGCAATTTGCGACGAACCACCAAATACTAAGGATGAGAAACCTAATGCTTCCCAGACCCCGACCCCCGACTGAGCGCAGAGGGCGCCAAACGCCAAACCAAATGGCGATATTGCTAAACCGATGGAGATAGCTTGAGCTCTAATTGATCGACGTTGCGCGTCACTTGCAACCATAGTGTTATCAGGATAGAGAGTGAATCGGTATTTAAGGGAATTAACTTCAAATCAAGCTAATAATGGCCCAAATTGCCGCAATAACCCCTATCAGGATCATCACAATTGACCGAAACAGCGGCGGCCTTTCAAAGTCACTATCTTCAGGGGCTTCTTTTGTGCTTACCAGTGCTAGAAAGTTGCCAACTGCTAACGCTCCACCAAATGCAAGAACCAAGTAAACGATGAGATTTTCGCCGAGAAACATGTTTTAATACTCTTCATAGTGTTGAGGAGTCGGAGCTTCATCATCACTTGTCCTCGCCATGTCAGCAAATTTCGTATAGTGCTTCAGCCAAGCAAGTTTCACTCTTCCTGTTGGACCAGAGCGGTGTTTTGCTACTAGAACTTCAGCCATGCCTTGATCTGGAGATTCGGTATCATAAACCTCATCTCGATATAGGAACATGACGACATCAGCATCTTGTTCAATTGATCCTGATTCTCGCAAGTCTGAAAGCATTGGTCTTTTGTCTTGTCGTTGTTCAAGATTTCTACTCAATTGGGATAACGCAACGACCGGGCACTCTAGCTCTCGTGCCAAGATCTTTAAGCTTCGACTTATCTCAGATACCTCAACTTGCCTATTCTCAGCACGCATTCGACCACTCATGAGCTGAAGATAGTCAACTACGATCATTCCGATATTCCCAACTCTACTTTTCAGTCTTCGTGCTTTAGCTCTGATTTCCATGACTGTGGTGTTCGGGTTGTCATCAATCCATAGCGGGGCACTACCGAGCCGTCCTACTGCATGGCTTATCTTAGTCCAGTCATCATCTGTCAACTTACCGATACGAACCCTACTTGAATCTACTTTTGCTTCTGTACACAAAATTCTTTGACTTATCTCGTACTCACTCATTTCTAGAGAGAAAAACAGTACCGGTGCACTCGTTTCCATTGCAGCGTGTGCAGCAATGTTCAACCCAAAACTAGTTTTTCCCATCGCTGGCCTAGCTCCGACAACAATAAGGTTATTTGGTTGTAGCCCAGCAAGTATCCGATCTAGTTCTGAAAATCCAGTTGCTGTTCCAGTAACTTCATCTCCTCGTTCAACCCTGGCTTCAATCTGATTTAATGTTTCCCCTAAAAGCGACTCCAGAGTTGAATAGCTACTTGTATCTCGCCCTTGTGCGAGACTAAACATAAGTGTCTCTGCTTCATCAACTGCTTTGACGACATCATCGGGTTGAGAAAATCCGATTTCTGCAATTTCACGACCAGCCATTGTTAACCTACGCATTTGAGCAAATTCAAAAACAATCCGTGCATATTCAGTAGTGTTCGTCGCTGCTGGAGTGTTCGCTTGAAGTTCAATAAGTGTTGCGTTTCCGCCTAATCCCTCAAGAAAGCCGGAACGTTCAAGCTCATCAGCTACCGTTACGATGTCAGCCGGCTCCCCCGCTGCAAACAGTGATGTGATCGCATTAAATATTTTCTGGTGAGCAGGCTTGTAGAGATCATCAGCAGTGACAATTTCAATTGCGTCAGCAATAGCTTCACGACTTAACAGCATTGCTCCTAATACGGCTTCTTCTGCTGCGATATTGTGAGGTGGAACGCGAGTTGATCGTCCTCGTTCCGGTGGTTCATCTGGAGGAAGAAATTGATCAGACATGCGTTATATACAATGGTGCCAGATGCCTGTGACATGCAATAGGAAAACCGAAAAAAGTCTGTGGATTTTAGATAATTTTCTGTGGATGAAATAACAAGACCTGTGAGTAACTCTCTTCAAGAAAAAGTTTCAAAAATAGGACCACAATTGATACGAGAATTCTTCATTCTGTTCGGCTATTTCGCCTTGCCGTTGAGTTTTCTCAAGTGACTATTTTGTTTTGACTTGCTAATTACTCTCTGCAATGACATCAAGTGAAATAGTGAATTCCACATCTGGGTGAGGTTTGATGCCTACTTGATAAGTTCCCACTTCTTTAATGCTTTCAGCAATCGTGATTAGTTTCTTATCGATTGTTATATTTTTTTGATCTGACAGAGCTTCACTAATATCTGTGGCTGAAACGGAACCAAACAGTTTGCCACCGTCTCCTGCATTCACTGTGATGGATAACTTTTCATTTTCCATTCGGGTGGCCATTTCTTCGGCCATTGCCTTTTCCTCTGAAGCACGTAATTCACGTGATTGTCTCATCTTTTCAGCTTCTTTTTCGGCTCCTGCAGTTGCCTTAAACGCAAGTCCCTGTGGAATTAACTTATTCTGTGCGTAGCCATCGGAAATTGATACGATATCGCCCTTATATCCGAGACCATCTACGTCGGCACGAAGTACAACTTTCATTCTGTTGACTCCTCAGTGGTATTTTCTTGGCTGACTTCTTCAGTTTGAGGTGACGGCGTTGTGGTTTGTTTAGGAGCGTCTGTTTCCCTTGGTTCTCTTGGTCTACGATCATCATCACGTTGCCTACGGTCTCCTCCGCGTCCACCGCGTTGAGTGGTGACTCGATTTTCGTATGGGAGCAACGCCATTTCTCTTGCATTTTTAATAGCCATTGCAACATCTCGTTGTTGTTGAGCGCTATTACCAGTTACTCTTCGAGCACGGATCTTTGCCCGGTCGGATGTAAATCTCCGCAAGAGGTTAACGTCTTTCCAATCAACGTATTCTATTTTTTCCTGCGTCAAGATAGATACTTTTTTCTTCCCTCGTCGATCTAATGCTGAGGGTGCTTTCGCTCTTTTCGTATTTTTTTTAGGAGGCATATTCTTTTCCTTATTTATTTAAAATGGTTCTTCGTTCGGATCGTAGGCAGGTGTGGAGCTAGGCGTTGACGCTGAGGATCCTGCATCATAGCCACCGCCACCGCCTCGACTTTGAGTTCGCTGAATGGCGCCGTTTTCAATGGTTGCCCAACGAAGGCTAGGGGCGACATCATCTGCGACAACTTTTACTTTGTTTCGGGATTCTCCATCAGCTGTTTGCCATGATTCCCATTTCAGATTTCCAGTTACGACAACACGGTCGCCTTTTCGCAGTGTTGCTGCAACGTTCTCTGCTAAATCAAACCAGCAGGTAATATCAAAATAAGAGGGGACGTCTTCCCATTGCTGCGTTTCTTTATTTCTTCTGCTTTCATTCCAGGCAACCCCAATATCAGTGACGGCGGCTCCACCTTGTGTGAATCGTAGCTCAGGGTCTCGGGTTAGATTTCCGATAATTGTTATGTTGTTGTCTCTTGCCATTGTTTAGTCCTTGATGTCTCTTAGGTTCTTTTTGTGAGTTTAGATCAACCCTCGTCGTTGCGCCTCATGATCTGGCAGTCGGATGAGTTTGTGGCGAACTACTTCATCTGAAAGTCGCAGAGATCTTTCAAGTGGTTCCATATTGATTTGTCCTGTTGTCATTTCAAGAACAACATAATGTCCTTCGGTCTTGTGATTGATTTCGTAGGCGAATCTTCGCTTCCCCCACTTGTCAGTTTTCGCAAGGCTTCCATTTTCGCCTTGGACCCATGTATCTACTTGTGTGACTATTTGATCTACCGTTGCGTCCTCATGATCGCCATCTACGATAATCATTAGTTCGTATGCTCGAGTGCTCACTACGAGTTTTTCCTCCTCTGGTCCCGCATGCGGGGCCCTCAGCAGGTCTGAGGGCAGGTTAAATTTTGCTGTCTCTAGCGTAGTGGCATTGACTGCAAATACCGACGTCTACCAGCTCGCGAGCGGATCTTCATCTTTCGGAATCGTCGCGCCGTACAGTCCTAAAGCTTCGGCATCTTCGTCAGATAGTTGATAACTCTCATCTTCCGATGGGAAGTTTCTACTTCTGACGTCTGCAGCGTATGTTTCAAGAGCTGAAACTGTGATCTCCTGAAGGTTTGCGTAGGTTCGTACAAATTTTGGTTTTAGGTCATGATTGATTCCAAGTAAATCATGGAAAACCAGTACTTGGCCATCACAATCAGGTCCGGCGCCTATTCCGATAGTTGGTATTGGGAGCGAATCTGTTATTAGTTTCCCTACCAGAGATGGAACGCATTCAAGCACTATGGCGAAGCAACCTGCATGAGCTAAAGCTTTTGCTTCATAGGAAATTTCGACGGCGGCATTGGTTGATTTTCCTTGCACCTTGTATCCACCTAGAGCGAGAACGGATTGCGGTGTTAGTCCTAGGTGCCCCATTACCGGTATTTCTGCATTAACGATTGCTTCAATCATTGAGACTCTGTCTTGGCCGCCTTCAAGTTTGACAGCTTTCGCTCCGGCACGAATCAGCCGTGCGGCATTCTTCACTGTTTCTTCTTGTGAAACGTGGTAACTCATCCATGGAAGGTCTGCAACAATAAAGGCATCTGGCTCTGCTCTGGCAACTGCGGCTGTGTGGTGGACCATGTCTTCTATTGTGACTTGCATGGTGTCTTCGTAACCTAATACGACCATGGCGAGAGTGTCTCCTACAAGTATGATGTCGGCACCGGCTTCGCTGACCATGCGGCCACCCGGAGCATCATATGCAGTGAGCATTACAAGTGGTTCATTTCCATTACTAACTTTGTGTTTAGCAATTTGTGGAGCTGTCCAATTTTTCGCCATTGCCACCCTTCCGTACAAAAAAGTAGGTGTTGTATTTTCTGTTCATAGTGTAGGGGTTTTGTCTGAAATGCCCATCAAAAATGAAGTTTTAGCCTTAGAGGGCATCAACATAGAGTTGTAGGCTTTCCCAGGCTTTATCAATTGGCATCCCCCCGCACAGTGGGTGATGGACAACTTGGTCGAGCGTACTTGCTTCTTGAGGGGTGACTATTTGGTAAATCCCTTCCTCTCGTAACTCTTCAGGGGTTGTGGCATGACTATGTACAGCTGATGAGATGTCTGAGGTTTGCCATTTGGAATATACGGATGCCTCGTTTAAGAAATACTGTCCGAGTTCAGCCCATGCTTTATCGGGGTCCTCTGCGACAAAGGTCATCTGTGTCTCCTCTCCGGGCATGGCACAGAACCCTTGTGTACCGTTCAATTCGCATTGCTCGTAATAATACGCTTCTAGTTCCGGCATGTGTGCAGCTGGTGATAGCGGCAATCCGAATTTAGCAGCTCTGCGTGCAGCAATTTTACTTGTTCCTCCAATCATAATTAATGGATGCGGTTTCGTTAATGGCGACGGCGTGATTCGATGTGTTTCTCCTTTATATTGAAACGGTTCGCCAGTCCATGCATCTAGTAATGTCTGGATGCTCTCATCCATAATTTTTCCTCTGTTATCCCAGTCTTTACCCATGAGTTGATATTCACTGGGTCGATACCCAAGGCCGAAAATGACAGTGAGTCGCCCTCCACTCATGAGGTCAATGACTGCAATGTCTTCTGCGACTCTGATCGGGTCATGTAAAGGCAGTAGTAACGCTGATATTGATGCCGACAAAGTCGTAGTTCGTGCGAGAACAGTCCCTGCATTCATTAATGGTGTCGGGCTCCAAGCATTGTCAGCGCCATGGTGCTCTTCGAACGTGGCCATGAAAAACCCATTCTGGTCAGCGAATTCAGCCATATCCAGCATGGCTTTATATCTATCGGAAAGTGACTGACTGTCTAGTGTTGGGTCTATTAAGTTAAATCGTATAAGTGAGAAAGGCATGAGTTCTCCTGAGGTTTTTCTTTTAAGTTAGTTGATGTTACGCAACGGGACATAATATTGCGTCGGCTCACAGCGGATAAGCTCGGTTTAGATAGTTCCATGAACAAGCCGTACAAACTTCCACTTCATAACATGTAAATGAACCTTTTCTTTTACGTATTCGATCAAAGTCTCTCTTTGAATTTACGCAGCGACCATGCGAAGGCAATCGAGGCCCGAAGACATAATTTACTGTTACGAGAGTGTCCTCGGAACATATAGGGCAGTCTCCCAATTGTTTGTAAGAATAGTTGTGTGCGGCTCTGATAAGTTCTGGGTGCGCATCACAGACATCGTAGATTGAGAGTACTCCAGTACGATATTGCTCAAGTATTCGTCTCTTTTCAAGTTCGTAACTTATCTCACTAGTTGGACGTTTTTTCGTTAACTGAGAAGGCAGAAAGGCCATGGGTCAACATTAATTTAGGGCGAGAGTAGAAGCATTATTTTCTCTTTGAGTTATCTTTACCCTTTCCCCACTCCGCTAAGAAATCGAGTGCATCTTGATTACTAACAGGACCACTTTCTATAAACATATTTTCAAGTAGTTGAAGAACTTCCCCTACCTCGGGTCCTTGAGGCATCGACAAAATACTAATAATTTCAGAACCTGTGAAGGGGGGCGTGTAGTCCTCTAATTCTTGATCCAGATGACGTGCTTTGCGATGTATCGCTGCAATTTTTCTACGTGCGCCACGTTGTATAGAGGCAATTTCAATTGACCCTTGACGATTTTCTCCAGCATGTAAATACCACTTTCTATAGTGTGCGTTATCCATTGGCTGCCCCAATATCATTTGAGAAGCACTTACCAAATTATCTATTGTGTCAATCTCCCGATTTGAATATTTCAGATCTTTCAATCTGGCCTTTCTTGAATCGGAAGCAATATTGATTAACAACGCTGCAAGACGTATGCAATGATCGTGTCTGAGGTAACGAATCCGATGTTGCTTTTTGCAACTCTTTAGCTCAGGCAAGAACGTTTCATAAAGATTTGTTTTTAACAAGAACTTGAACCCAGGGTTTGGGTCTGAGGTAGTAAGTAATTTATTCAACTCATCACGTATGCGTTCTTCTGAAACGATCCTAAGCCGCTCCTTTAACTGATTTACGCTTTCCTTAATTCCCTTGTCGAGCGTAAGGTTAAAACGGGAAATAAACCGAGCAGCTCTCATCATTCTAAGAGGATCTTCAGAGAATGAAATATGTGGATCAAGTGGCGTTCGCAGGATTTTCAGCTGAAGATCTCTCAACCCATTATATGGATCGATAAGTTTTCCAGATTCAAGATTGATAGCCATGCTGTTGATAGTGAAGTCCCGACGAGAAAGATCCTCTTGAAGATCAGTTGAGAAAGTGACAACTGGCTTTCGCGATTCTGAGACATACGATTCTGATCTATGCGTTGTAATTTCTATTGTTTTTCCGTTTATTTGGGCTCCTATCGTTCCAAATTGTTGTCCGGAAAGCCACACATTTTCAGCTATCGGTTGAATAATTGTCTTAATTTCCTCAGGCGTTGCATCAGTCGTGAAATCTAAATCACGATCAAAAATATCATTCAAGCCTGCGTGTATATCCCGAACAATACCTCCTACGAGATAAATCTCTTTACCACTTGACGTGAAACACTCTTTAAGCGGCGACGTAAAGTCCAGTAATTTATTGAATTGTTCAATATTCATGAGTACGTAATATTTCTGCGACCTCATCAATTGCTTCGCTACCAATACCCCCATTAGATAATTCTTCAGGGTGTGTTTCTTTATCAGCAAGTGCGTGTAATACCGCACAAGTTGATAGTTCTAAAGCTTGTAGATCATATCCTCCCTCTAAAAAGATTAGACGACGTCCAGCGGGTACTGTTTGGATTATTCGGGAAGTAAGCAAGTTGTAGTCCCCTGATGTTAATCCTAACTCTGTAAGAGGGTCTCTATGGTGTGCATCAAACCCTGCTGAAATAATGAGCCAGGTGGGCTCAAATTTCTCAATAATTGGTAATGCGAGATTCTCCCATGCTGACAAGTACACATCTCCAGTAGTCCCCGGTCTCAGTGGAATATTTAGAGTTGTTCCTATCCCATCACCTATTCCTCGTTCATTAACCGCTCCAGTCCAGGGGTAAAGAGGCATCTGATGGAGAGATATAAATAAAACATTAGGATCGGAATAGAAGACGTCTTGGGTTCCATTTCCATGATGAGCGTCATAGTCAACAATAAGAACTTTCTCTCCTTCATTTCTCAATTTCTTTGCTGTTACTGCAACGTTATTTAATAAACAGAAACCCATTGATTTGGATATTGTTGCGTGGTGACCGGGTGGACGTACTGCGCAAAAAGCTGAAGTGGCGGTTCCATTTTGCAGTTCGTCTATAGCTTTTAGCCCTGCCCCAGCAGCTACGAGCGCCGCTTTCCAGGATGCTGTACTCATCCTTGTATCGGCATCAACAATGCCGCCTCCTTGGTCAGATATTCTTTTCAATTCAGAAATAAGTTCTTGATCGTGGACTTGAAGAACTATATTTTCATCTACTGCTTCAGCAGAAAGTTTCGTAATGGTTGATCCCATTCTTGCTCGCTTGAGTCCATCTAACACAGCCGATAACCGGTCAGGTCTTTCCGGATGGTTTCCACTTGGCTGATGTTCAAAGCAAATATCATTACTGATAAAGAGGATTTCCATGTAACTAAGGGTAGTTGACGATATGGATCATTTTTGTGTTAAATATTGCAACTTTTCTAAAAAACCACAAATTTTCCATTGTGTTTTACCTGTTCAGAGGGTTTTCTAAAGAAAATCTTCGTTTAATTTTAGGATGTATGGCACGCCGGCATTAAAGTCCCCTTTGTAATCTTTTAGGGGGTTCCATGACGATTCGTATTGTTACCGATAGTGCCAGTGATATTAGTTTGGAAGAAGCTGAGGATCTTGGTATTGAAATTGTTCCTCTTTCTATCCGGTTCGGAGAAGCTGAATACACTGATTTAGTTGACCTCTCAGTTTCTGACTTTTATCAGAAGATGGCCGAAAGTGATCTTTTACCATCAACTGCTGCTCCTTCGCCTGGGGCATTTGAAGCAGCGTTCAAAAGATGTGCAGAAGCTGGAGCGGACGGAGTTATCTGTATCAATTTATCTTTAGCCCTTTCTGCAACAGGACAAGCTGCGCAATTAGCTGCAGATGCGCTTGCTGATACCTTGCCGGTAAAATGTATAGATTCAAAATCAATCACGTGCGGTCTGGGAACGATCATTCGTAAAGCCGCCGGCGCAGCAAAAGATGGTGGATCCATGGATGAAATAGTCGCTTTAGTTGAGAACTTAACGAGCAGGACAAGGATCTTCGCAACATTAGACACACTTGAAAATCTCAAGAAAGGCGGACGAATTGGAGGAGCGAAAGCGATGTTGGGAACAATGCTGCAATTCAAACCTTGCCTTGATTTAAGTAGTGGAGAGGTTGTTGAAGCTGGACGTCAACGAACCAGAAAAAAGTCACTTAACTGGCTCAAAGAAGTCCTTGAAAGTGAGGGTGAAATTTCAGAATTGAGCATTATCCATGGAGATGCTCCAGATGTCGAAGAATTCGCAACACTCATTTCTGATATCGTTCCTAGAGACCAGATCCGGATTAATCAACTTGGTGCAGTTATTGGAACGCATGGGGGCCCCAGAGTCTTAGGTGTTACTTATCTTGTCCAATAGTCCTTCGGACATAGTTAAGTAAAGTGACTGAGTCCTTTAATTCAGATACAAGAATATTACTTGGACGAAAATTATCAGGGAGATATGTTCTTACATCGCTCATTTCCTCTGAGTCGGGAACTCAAACATGGTTGGCGAAAGACTTGGTGTTATCAAGAGACGTCGCTGTCGTCCTTACTGATCCCTTTCAAGTAACAAATTCCGACCATATTTCGTTATTTCGAAAAGAAGCAAAACTTATTTCCAGACTTAACCACCCTTCAATTATCACGGTTTTAGATACAACTGGTGACGAAGACTTAGAAGCAATAGTTATTGAGTTAATAAAAGAAGAAACACTATTTGATTACGTGGAACGAACAGGACCACTATCTCTCACTCTTGCACTACAAATAACAAAACAGATCGGTGATGCTCTCTCATATGCACACGAAAACGGTGTTTTCCATGAAACTCTGGACCCAAAACATATTTTTTTATGCCCAGATAGAGGCCCTCAAGTTTCAGGATTTGGTTTTAATAAGTTTAAAAGCCTCATTGATATTGAATTAATAACAGATGAACAAGATGAGGCTGATTTTCGTTCTGATTTTATTGATATAACAAGCGCATCAACGACGCATGCAGATATCTTTTCACTCGGGAAAATCTTGCAATATATGCTTATTGGCTCACTCAACATTCCTAGAAAGAACCTGTTTTCAAAATCGGTAAAAAAAGAAATTCTTAAATCAATTGAAAAAGCGACGGCAGGAGAAGTAACTGAGAGATATTCTAGTGTTGTGGACTTTATTGATGATCTAGAAGAAGAATCAGCTAATACGAATGTACCTGAGGAAGGTATTGACGAAAGTCAAAATTCAAAGCCCTTTGACCCAAACACATTCATAACAAAATTTCTTCTGACAGGTTTTGTTTTTTTCTTAGTACTTGGAATAGTTTTTGCAGCAAATGGAAACCCCTTTAGCTCAGATAATGACTCTGAACCCGCTGAAATAGTGCAAGCGACAGCAACTCCTGAAACATCGGACACAGATCCGATTGAACAAACTGAAGATGAAACGGGATCTATTCAATCGGAAGATAATTCTGAATTATCTGATACTGAAGTTTCACCTATTTTTGAGATGGTATCCGTGCTTGGAGCAGATGACTTCGATCCACTTGGTGACGGCGTAGAGCACCCCGAGTTGATTGATAATCTATTAGACGAAGATCCTGAAACAATTTGGTACAGCGAAACATACGCAAATCGTTCCATGGGTGGCCTAAAGGATGGCGTAGGGGTAGTTATAGAATTAAAGAAACCTTACGAACTCCAGCGAGTGGCAATTGAAACAGCCAATACAGGTTGGTCCGGTGAAATTTTCGTTGCTGACTCACCCCAAAGCTCACTAGCTGCTTGGGGGGCATCGGTCGGTTCTATCACTTCGTCACAAGGTAATGCAACAGTAGATTTAACAGGGCTAACCGGCGGCGCAGTTCTAGTGTGGTTTACAGACCTTGGAGATAAACCTCCCCCAGGTATCCGAATGGAAATATCTGAAATAGAAGTCTCTTAAATAAAAAATTGCCGTATGTACAATAGGACTAGCAGTGGCATTTGATGAATCACAACTTATAGCTTCAGCGCAACAAGGAAATGCAAGTGCAGTAGAGCAACTACTTGAACATTACTATGATTACATCTTTTCAATTTGTCGGAAAGTAACAGGTAACATTGATGACGCTAACGACGCCACACAGGAAACGTTGATATCAATAGTCAGAAACATTCCTTCATTTAAGTCAACGGCAAAATTCTCAACCTGGGTCTATCGAATAGCAACAAATGCAGCATTGGATGAAATCCGAAAAAAAGCTCGAAGGGCAACTACTGAATTCAACGAAGACACTGTCATTCCTCAAACCACAAAAAGTCTTGAAGATTCATTAATTGACAACATTGATATCGATGATGCTTTACAAAACCTGCCAGAAGAATTCCGTATAGTGCTCGTGCTTAGAGACCAATTAGGTACCAGCTATGAAGAGATAAGTGAAATCCTTGGTATTACATCAGGCACAGTAAAGTCACGAATTGCTCGGGCCCGTCAAAAGATGAAAGAAGAACTTTTGGGGAACAAAAGTCATGTTCGCGCAGTCAAAGAGGTTAATGATGGATGATTTTGAATTACTAAGCGCCTATATAGATGGTGAAGTAAATGATGAAGAACGCGCGCGCATTGAATCAGACCCAAGATTAATGAACGAGGTTAACCAGATTCTCTCCGTGAGTAAAAAAGTTGGAGAAGTCATACCTAACGACCCAGAAACGAGAGCAAACCATATTCAAACAGCCTTGAATGAGATGATGGTAGATAGCTCTGACTCGGTTATTCCTATCAGAAATGCTGAAAAGTCAAGCTTTTCATTTCGTAGACCAGCTTGGATTCTTGGAGCAGTTGCTGCGGCGTTACTTGTAATTGTCGCTATCCCACTGTTCAGGTCTGGAGATAATTCGACAACACAAATCGCATCGGAAATTATTGAAGAGTCGGATGGTGAATCGGTAGCAGAAAGTGCCCCTCTGGAAGCAAATGAACAGGATAGAGAGAATACTGATCTCGCTGAATCTACACCTTTGGACTCAAGTCCAAACAGTGCATCCATAGATATAGAAGAATCAACTGACGACACAGCAGATAATGATTTCGTAGCAGAAAATGAAGCAGATATTTCTGAAAAGTTAGAAGAAGCTCAAAGTGAAATGCCCACGAATGACGAACCTACTATCGCCGGATTACAAGCAGAAACAAGCGCAAACGAAAGGATGAGACAAGGACCTGTAAATACCTACACATCTGATAATCCCGACGAATACGGCTCATTCCTACTTCAGGACGTACGCATCGAATCAGGAGAATCGTTTGATTCCTTTGTCATAGAGTTAGCACCGACGAGTGATGATCCTCCTTCAATGATTCCAGGACCTTACGCTATAGAAATAAATGGTGAGTTCTTGGTGGGAGAGGATTCTTACGTTCTACCAACTGAAATAGATGAATACGTTGTAATTAACCTTGCTGCACGTGGTGGTATATGGAACGAGGAGACAGGTTATGAGCCATCTTGGGGATCAATTACAGAAACAATAACAGCAGATGAATCTAACCTCACGGGTATTTACTTTGGTGACTTTGAAGCAAACTTGACCTTTGTTCTAGGAATCGAGCCAGACAGTACTTTCCGTTCATACCAAACTATGGACCCCCCCAGATTAATTATTGAAGTAGACCATAATTCCTAAGCCACAAGCAGTTTCATCCTCTCAAACCACTAAATTCAGGCAACTATCCCACCATATAAATGTAAAAAAATTAATCAAAACCTGCTCTAAGCGGGTATTCTCACCACATGGTAGAAACAAACAATTTCCAACCAGAAGATCAAGAATCGAATACCTCTATTGAAACGTTACTTACATCAAAAATAGTTGACCAAGTAGAAAACGTTCGGGTGAAAACCTCAGGTCCTGCTATTCGCATAAGCCGTACTTTGGTCTATGGGTTAACTGCCACAATTATTATTTTAATATCCCTCCCCTTTCTCTTTATCGGGGTTAGTCGAGGCCTTATTGAGATCTTTGATCTTTGGGTTTTTTCAGAACGTTCAAGAGCAGTTTGGTTTGTCTATCTTTTAAGCGCTACGTTATGGTCCACCATCGGTTTTTTAATATGGAGACGAAGACCAAAAGGCGCAGCTACACCCAGAGAAGGTGTTTCGCATATGGAAGGAAAAGATGTCTGATCACAAAGAGGTTGTTATTATCGGCTCTGGTCCCGCTGGTCTTACAGCTGCAATCTACACTGCTCGTGCCAATCTAGAACCATTGGTCATAGAGGGAGAACCTTCCTCAACAAGCGACCAACCCGGTGGCCAACTCATGCTGACGACAGATGTTGAAAATTACCCTGGATTCCCCTCAGGGGTAATGGGTCCTGAATTAATGTCTAACTTTAGGGCTCAGGCAGAGCGATTTGGAGCTGAATTATTAACAAAGAAAGTAACACGAGTTAATCTCCACACCTCACCATTTGAAGTATGGGTAGGTGATCCGTCATCAAACGAACCGACATTCACTGCTGAATCAATAATTGTTTCAACTGGTGCTAAAGCTCTAATGCTCAACCTCCCGAAAGAAATCGAGCTCGTCGGCCATGGCATATCAACGTGTGCCACTTGCGACGGCTTCTTCTTCAAAGATCAGGAGATCGCTGTTGTTGGTGGAGGAGACTCAGCTATTGAAGAAGCAATGTTCCTCTCGCGATTTGCCAGCAAAGTAACAATCATTCACCGTCGTGACCAACTTCGAGCATCAAAGATTATGCAAGATCGAGCATTCGCTAACCCCAAAATTAAATTTCTTTGGAACCATCAAGTGACTGAATATATCGGCGATACCAAACTTGAGGGCGTCAAGGTTCAAAACGTAACTCATCAAACAGAATCTACGCTTAATATCTCTGGTTTATTCATAGCTATAGGCCATACGCCAAATACATCAATCTTTGAAGGTCAATTATCTCTCCACGAAAATGGCTACATCAAAACAGAAAGCGATTCATCTCGAACAAACATCGATGGAGTATTTGCTTGTGGAGATGTTCAAGACTTCACATACCGCCAAGCAATCACAGCAGCTGGATCTGGATGCATGGCAGCAATTGATGCCGAGCGATGGCTAGAAGAACAACATGCAGGGTAACTTGTCACATGTTCCCCACAAACACTAGTTTCACCACTACATTTAGTTAAAGCATTTCTAAATTCGAACTGGAGACAAAATGTCTGATTCAACTACCACCCTTACTGCTGGCACCTTTGACGAGGTTGTGAACACCTCTGAAAAACCCATCCTTGTGGACTTCTGGGCTGAATGGTGCGGGCCGTGCAAAATGATTGCTCCCATTTTAGAAGAAATAGCCTCTGAGCAGGGAGAACATATACAAATTGCGAAACTAAATGTAGACGAAGCTGGCGATATTGCGCGACGCTTCGAGGTCATGAGCATTCCAACTCTAATCGTATTTGATGAAGGGGTTCCAACAAAGAGAATCGTTGGTGCAAAATCTAAAGACGCCCTTCTCGAAGACCTTTCCGAATTTATCTAACTTTCCATATACGCTAAAGCCGATAAACTACATGCCGTAGTTGTTGGAATGCGAAATAATGGAAAACCAATCTAAAGAATCTAATGCACTTAACTTAGGTGACAGAGGCGCGCGCATCGAAGAGTTACATAGCATGCTTAAATCATTAAATTTCGAAGTAACTGAACCGCTTGATTGCTTTACTGAAAAAACAAAAAATTCAGTCATAAAGTTTCAAGAACAACGCGGGTTGCCAGTATCTGGCCAATGTGATCAAAAAACTTGGGATGTTCTGGTTGAAAATAGTTTTATCCTCGGAGACAGACTTCTTTACCTAAGCCGTCCTATGTTACGAGGGGAAGATATTGCCGAACTTCAAAGATCACTAGGTTCTCTTGGATTTAACCCTGGGAAAGTTGACGGTATCTTTGGTCCCGACACACAAGATGCAGTTGAACTATTTCAACGAAACTCAGGTTTAGTGGTTGATGCGATTTTCGGACCAAACTGTATTACTGCCTTGAAGCGACTGGGAGAGCGAGTTGAGCAAAGCTCTGTTGCTGTTGTTCAAGAAAAAGAAAAAATTATTTCAAAGATGAGATCTAATGATTTACCGTCAATTGCACTCGGTCACTTGGGCGGTTTCTCCCCTGTTGTTGATGGGTTTGCAAAAAGAATGCGACAATCACACATTAAGGTAGATGTAATTGGCCATTATGATGAATCAGCACACGCAGCCTTCTGTAACGACAACAATGTAGACCTTTACATCGGTATTTTCCCACCTCTAGCGAACGAAAGAACGATTTCTTTCTATTCAGCTAAAGGTTTTGCTTCACCTGGTGGTACACATTTCACAGAGTTATTCTCGAAAAATTTTTTACGACATTCTGGGAACACAATTGAAGCTATTGGAAATAGTGAAAAGATTCTCAGAGAAACTCGCATGCCAGCTGTTGCAATTAGATACGGCTCGACAGAAGATTTAATTACGGACTCTCAAATGCTACTCAAGGTCTTAACTGAAGCCATTTCGTCCTGGTTTTCTGAACCTTTTGAGGAAAATTACTTATAGCTACCATATATTTTATGTTTTCCCTGTTGACAGCGTTTTTTTACGGGAAAATCACAGGTTTTTCCCCAAACTGGGGATAACAAACTCTGAACAACCTCAAAGTCTAAACTTTAAGTTAAGACTTTTCTCTATAAGCCAATATTTTATTGACGTTTAGAACCTTCAATAATTTCAAGTATCCGACTTAGATCATCATTGTTAGCAAAATCAATTGTGATCTTTCCTCTACGATTACCAATTTTTACTTCTACACGTGTGGAGAGAAGTTCGCTTAGTATCCTTTCGACTTCAAGTTC
>TARA_B100001121_G_scaffold31553_1_pt1 | contig 30951 bp, 30 predicted proteins | sample TARA_B100001121 | Tara Oceans TARA_B100001121 (sample SAMEA2622817) | marine metagenome | biome: marine biome (ENVO:00000447); feature: surface water layer (ENVO:00002042); material: "saline water (ENVO:00002010), including plankton (ENVO:xxxxxxxx)" | depth 5 m
CAGATGTTGATCCAGGTTGGAATTCACCATGGGGTTTTGGGAGACCCGGCTGGCATATTGAATGTTCTGCAATGTCTCATAAATTATTAGGATCAAAAATTGATATTCATGGGGGTGGTGCTGATTTATTGTTTCCTCACCATGAAAACGAAATAGCTCAATCAGAGTGTAGAACTTCTTCCACTTTTGCAAATTTTTGGGTTCATAATAATCTTATAAATTTTGATAATCAAAAGATGTCAAAGTCATTAGGAAATATTATAAAGGGAAGAGATTTTATTAATGATTTCAATTCTGAGATTTTAAAATATTTGATTTTATGCGTTCATTATAGATCTGTACTAAATTTTAATAATACTTTTATTCATCAGGTTATTGGAAACTTAATAAAAATTTATTCCTCACTTAAATTGGCTAATAAAATTATAAAATCAAGTATTGACTCTCAACCATCTGATCAATACGATATTTTATTTAAAAAATATAAAAGTCAAATTGAGAGTTTTTTAGATAATGATCTAAATACACCAGGTGTTTTCTCTGTTTTATTTGATGTAATTAGAGAGTTTAACACTATTGCTGTAAATAAAAAAATTACAAGTTCTTCAAAATATTTTGCTGAGAAACTTATAAACCTCTTTGATCATTACGGGAAAATATTAGGAGTATTTCAAGAAGCTAAAAATAGTTTTGTCGATGATTTGAATATACTTATGTTAAAATCCAAATCCATTAAGTTAACTGATATCGAAAATAAGATAAAAGAGAGAAATAAAGCTAGATCAGCTAAAGACTATATTAAATCTGATAAAATAAGGGACGAACTTCTTAATTATGATATTGAGTTAAAAGATAATTCAGATGGACAAACTACCTGGTCTGTTAAAGTTTAATCTTTTAAACACCTTCTGCAACGACTTCGTTAACTTCAGGAATGAATCTTTTTAAAAGTTTTTCAATCCCTGATTTCAGCGTTATCATAGATGATGGACATCCACTGCAAGCTCCCTGTAATGAGACTTTTACAACTCCTTTATCAAATGATTCAAATTGAATTGCTCCACCGTCTTGCTCTACAGCTGGTTTTATATATTCGTCAAGTATCTCTATAATTTTATTGTCAATTTCTTTATTTGATGAAACTTTTTTTACATCATTTTTTTTAATATCAACAATTTTATTTCCTTCTTCAATATGTTGTTTTATATAATTTTTAAGTTCGATCTTTATATCGTCCCAATTTACTTGATCATTTTTCGTTATCGTAATGAAGTTACTCATTATAAAGACTCTTTCAACATAATCAAATTCAAATAAACGTTTTGCAATAGGTGAGTCAGATGCACTCTCAACATCAGGGTAGTCTTTGATTTTCCCGTCATCTAGTAACATCCTATCTGTCACAAATTTTAAGGAATTTGGATTTGGATTAGCCTCAAGATATATATTGACATTATTCATCATCAGTAAATTTAATTATTTCTCCTTCAGTAGACGCTACAACACTTGCCACTGTTGCATCACCAGTAACATTTACAACCGTCCTGAGCATATCAAGGGGTCTATCAATAGCAATAATTAATGCAAGCCCTTGAGGATCAATTCCAATAGCTCCAAGAACAATAACCAGCATGATTAATCCTGCTCCAGGTACTGCAGCAGCACCTATTGATGATAAGGTAGCGGTGAGTACAATTGCAACCTGATCAATCAAGGTTAGGTCTTGTCCAAATGCTTGTGCTATGAATACAGCAGAGATAGCCTGGTGTATACTTGTGCCGTCCATATTAATTGTAGCTCCAAGCGGGCAGACAAAACTTGTCACCTCATCTGAAACGTTCAAGTTTTTTTCAACTCTTTTCATTGTAAGAGGCAGAGTTGCGGCACTTGAGCTAGTCGAAAATGCTAGCATTTGAGCTGGGAAAATAGCTTTTAAAAATTTCTTAATTGTTACACCGGTTTTTAAGTAAATAATTAATGGATAAAATATAAAGACCATAAATGTTAATCCAATAATTACTGTGAGAGCGTAGTATAATAAGGGAGTCAGAGTTGTAATTATATTATTTGGGTCATCTCCTGCTAAGTCAACAATTAAACCAGCCAATAATGCAAAAACACCAATGGGTGCATACTCCATTATTATCTCTACAATTTTTATTATGATTTCATTTAATCCATCAAAGGCTTTTTTAATTGCATTGGTTTTTTTTGGAGATGAAAGAACTAGAGCGATACCAAAAAGAACAGCAAAAAATATTATTTGAAGCATATTTCTATTATTACTCGCAGAGTTAAAAAAATTATCAGGAACTACATCTACCATCATTTGAAGTGGTCCAGAATCCTCAACATCTCTTGCACTAGATATTTTCATAGATGCGTCTGAGGCATATTTTTCTTTAAGTTCTATAGTCTTATCCTCAGGAAAATATTCACCTGGTTGTAATGTATTTGCTAGAATTAAAGCAATAACAATTGCAGATATTGTTGTCATTATATATATCCCAAAAGTTTTACTACCTATTCTAGATAATTTTGAAGTATCTCTCAAGTTAGAAATACCTGATACTAAAGAAACTAAGATTAAGGGAACCGCAACAAGTTTTAACATTTTTACAAATATTGTTCCAAAAGGCATGATCCAATCTGATATATATTCTCCAATACCCATAAAAACAGATATTATACCTACTATTAGGCCGAAAATTAAACCAAGAATTATCTTTGTGTGAAGAGCCATTTTACTTTTTACTTTGTAAATATAAATCAACTAAAACATTTGCAGCCATTGCTTCAACTATAGGTACTGCACGAGGTACAACACAAGGATCGTGTCTTCCTTTTCCTTTTACAGTTACTTTTTTATTTTCACTGTCAACACTTTGTTGATCTTTCATTATTGTCGAGACTGGTTTAAAAGCCACATTAAAATAAATATCCTCACCATTACTTATTCCACCTTGAATACCTCCTGAATAATTTGATTTGGTTTTGATTTTATCTTTTTTGATTTCAAACTGGTCATTATGTTCGGAACCGTACATTTCTGATCCTTTAAATCCACTCCCATACTCAAACCCTTTTACGGCATTTATTGATAACATTGCCTTACCTAGCTCTGCATGAAGCTTACCAAAGATGGGTTCTCCAATCCCAACTGGACATCCTGAGATAATACACGAAATAACTCCACCAACTGTGTCTCTGTTTTTTCTTGCCTCATCAATTATTTCAATGAACTTATTAGCAAAGTTTTTATCAGGACATCTTACAATATTTGATTCTGTATTCTTTAAATTAAGTTTCTTATAGTTAGTATCGATTTCTAGTTTTCCAACTTTAGACACATAGGCATTTATTTCTATACCAAGATCCTCTAATATTTTTTTTGCTATGGCTCCGGCAGCAACCCAGTTTGCTGTTTCCCTCGCTGAGCTCCTGCCTCCGCCTCTAAAATCTCTATTTTCATATTTTTTATGATATGTATAATCAGCGTGCGAGGGTCTAAATACATTTGTAATGTGATCGTAATCACTGCTTTTCTGATCTTTATTTTTTATATATAAACTTATCGGCGACCCCGTAGTTTTGCCATTGAAAACTCCAGAAAGCACTTCAACAGAGTCGCTTTCTTTCCTCTGTGTGGTAATTTTTGATTGTCCAGGTTTTCTCCTATTTAATTCTGATTGAATATCTTTTTCATTTATTTTAATACCTGACGGGCAGCCATCGATAACAACTCCTATCGCTTTACCGTGTGATTCTCCGTATGTTGAAATTTTAAAAACTTTTCCAAAAATATTACTCATAATTTTCTTTTAATCATAAAAAAAATTAATAACCCAAATAAAGTTAAGGTAATAATATTTAGAATTAGAGCAATATCTTTTTGTTTTTTTAATGATATTAATTCATTATAATCATTATCTATAAGTTCTAATATTTTATTTTTTTCAGTGCTATTATTATCAAGTGTTTTTTTGCTTAGCCCTCCGATATTTAATTTTACTTTTGATTTTAATGTATCATATTTAACTCTAAATGGATCAAAATATACCCACTCTATATATTTTGATAAGTCGTAATTCCCTGGTTCAGATGGGACTGCATAATAGTTAAATTTTTTTCTTCCAAAAACTTTACCTTTTTCCCTTTGTATATTCTGTTGTGAATTAGGTGAATAAAAATTAATTCCTGATATATTTATTTTGGGTTTTGATATTGCTGATATATTTCCTTCACCATATATTTCAAAATCATATGTAATATTTTCTCCTGTCTTTATGTTAGTATTATTTACCTTTTCGTTTAGTTTATATCTTCCAACAGATACGTTATCCTTCAGTGGGTGGGGGGGTAGATCTTTTACAATAACTTTTGTTGGTTTTGATGTAAATTTTTCAAAATCTTCCACCTTATTTCTTCCGAAGAATGATGGTCTTTTAGAAATTTTATATTTTATTAATTCTAATTCTAAACTTGGAAATTGAATAATTTCATTATTTAGAGGGTAATATGTCGCTTCGAATATTTTATATTCATTATATCTCTTATTGTTCAAGGTAATTGGTTTGCTATTAATATTTTCAATATTAAAGTTTTCTTCCCAACAGGTTGATGGTTTTATTTTCTTAATAATATCAGTAAGTTGTCTTCCGAGCTCATAGAACCTCATATCTGCCACATTATTTTCACTAACATAAAAGGATAGGGTTGTATTAAATCCTTCTCCAACAAATACACTCTTTTTACTTGTTGATAAACTTAGAAATGCATCTGCTTCAACCTCATAGAATTCTTCATTATTTCTATCAAAAAAATTGTCATATGGGTCGTTAAAAGGATCAAAAAAATTATTAAATGGCGAATTATTTGGTGAGCTTGTAGAATTATTTACCTCTATTTCTGTACTATTTACATTGATTTTTTTTTCATTAACATTCAAAGTAAAACTTGGGATATTAAATTTTCCAACGTTGGTTGGTGTATAATTTTGAATTATACTCTGAGAGCTAGACCTTTTCCCATTAATAAAGTTTGTTGAGCTTGATGAGGAAATCCCTGATTTTCTAAAGCCATCTATATCTGGGAAAGGACCGTAACTATTAATTTTTCCATTGTAAATTGTCACAGTAATTTTTAAATTATTTCCTAATGATATTTTTTTTGGTGAGATGTCAACATTAATTTCTTGAGAAAATACTAGAAATGGAAATAGCAACAAATATGAATACAATGTAAAATGTTTAACCATGTTCAAATTTAATAAGACCGTTTTTTATAGGTTTTAAAATAAAATTAAAAAAAGTTAAATTATGTAAGCGCCTTTATGTTACGAGTTAATCCTTGGTATTTAGTTCTCTTTACTGCAGATCCCTCAAAAATTTTATTGAAAGTTTCTTCGGTGAGCTCTATCCAGTCTTTTCTTTTGAGTTTTTTTAGTTCTTGATTGGGAAGGAATTCTTTCTCATTGTGAGGGGTTGATCTCTTATTCCATGGACAAACATCTTGACATATATCACATCCAAAAATTGAATCACTAAGAGATCCTCTGAGTTCTTCTGGTATATTTTCTTTATTTTCAATTGTCAGATATGAGATGCATTTGTTTGCGTCTATTACTTGTGCCTCTGTTATCGCATCAGTAGGGCACGCATCAATACATCTGGTGCAACTACCGCACCTGTTTAAGACAGGTTCATCATACTCAAGTTCTAAGTCACATATTATTTCTGCCAAAAAAAAATAACTTCCTTTATTTTTATTTATTAGTAATGAGTTTTTACCTATCCAACCTAACCCTGATAATTTTGCCCAGGCCCTTTCGTGTATTGGGGCGCTATCAACAAAAACCCTTCCTTCTATTTCACCTATTTTATCACGGATTTTTACAAATAATTTTTTTAGTTTTTTTTTGAGGATCTTGTGATAATCTCTGCCGTATGCATATTTTGATATAATAAAATTATTTTCATCTATTAATTTTTTTGGTGGGAAATAATTATATGAAAGTGATATAACAGATTTTGATCCTGGAACTAGTAGCCTCGGGTCAAGTCTTTTATCTATATTTTTTTCAAGGTATGACATCGAACCCTGATAACCTTTTGTCAGCCACTTTTCAAAATTATCAGCTTCCTCAGATAAAAACCTAGCCTTAGATATTCCACAACTTGAGAACCCAAGCCTTTTTGATTCATCTTTTATAAATTTTGTATTCTTTTTCTTCATTCGAAAATAGTATTTTGGAAACCACCTTTAGGGTTTACACCCAAGTGATTAAAGCTTGATTCAGTTGCCACTCTACCTTTTTGTGTTCTCTTTATATACCCTTCTTGAACTAGAAATGGTTCATAAACCTCCTCGATAGTATTTGACTCTTCTCCGCAGGCGGTTGCAATTGTCTTTATTCCGACCGGCCCTCCATTGAACTTTTTGACTATAACCTCAATTATTTTATTATCCATTTCATCTAAACCTTTTCTATCAATTTTTAAAGAGTCAAGACTTTTTATAGAAATTTCATTTGTAATCTTCCCTTTTCCTTCTACCTGTGCGAAGTCTCTTACTCGTCTCAATAAATTGTTTAAAATTCTTGGTGTTCCTCTGCTTCTCTTAGCTATTTCTTTAGCAGCCTGGGGCTCGATAGGTATTTTCAATATTTTGGCGGATCTATTTACAATATTTTCTAGTATATTTTTTTCGTAGTACTCCATTCTAAAATTAATTGAAAATCTAGACCTTAGCGGTGCTGATAATAATCCAGATCGTGTAGTTGCACCAATTAGCGTGAAGGGATTAAGTTTTATTTGGACTGATCTGGCACTTGGCCCAGAATCAATCATTAGATCTATTTTGAAATCTTCCATTGCTGAGTATAGGTATTCTTCGATAACCTTATTTAATCTATGTATCTCATCTATAAACAGTACATCCCCCTCCTCTAAGTTTGTTAATAGTCCTGCAAGGTCACCAGCTTTTTCAAGTACAGGACCAGAAGTTATTTTTAGATTAGAAGATAGTTCATTTGCAATAATATGAGATAATGTCGTTTTACCTAATCCTGGAGGACCATGTAGTATGACATGGTCTAGTGGTTCAGATCTTTGTTTTGCAGCTTTTACAAAAACTTTTATATTCTTTATGGTCTGCTCCTGACCCATAAAATCCAAAAAGGATTTAGGCCTTAAAATATTTTCAAATTCTTTATCTTTAGAACTTGAATAATTTTCTGAATCTAAGTAATCTTCTCTCATTCTATATTTGCTAATTTAAATATTTTTTATGCGTAGAATTATAATGTTTATAGTTTTTGTTAGTTTTCTTTATTTCTTATTTTTTCAAGAAAAAGGAAATCAGGAATTTTCTATTACTGGTCTTACTATGGGTAATATAACTTATAACATTAAGTATATATCCACCAAAAAATTAGTAAACAAAATAGAAATAGATTCAATCTTAATAAAATTTAATCAGACATTTTCAACATATATTCCTACATCAGAAATATCAACTATTAATAATAGTTCTGGAATTATAGAAATTAGTCCCGAGTTTTATTTTCTCTTGAAAGAAAGTAAAATAATTTACGATCAGACAAATGGGTACTTTGATCCAACTATAGGGCCTATTGTAAATGCTTGGGGTTTTGGTCCAGATAAGGTAGAGTACCCACCTGATAACAGGGATATCAGAAAAATCATGAATTATGTAGGGTTAGAAAAAATTAAATTTGATTCTTTATCATTAAAAAAACAACATAGAGAATCATATATTGACTTTAGTGCAATTGCTAAGGGTTATGCTGTAGACATAATCACAAGATATCTCGATAATAAAAATCTATTAAACTATTTTGTTGAAATAGGTGGTGAGGTTAGAGCATCTGGTAAAAACATCTCAGATAAATATTGGTTAGTTGGGGTAGAGGATCCTAAGTTTAGTCTATCATCAGATATTTTTGCAACTGTCTCTTTAAATAATTTATCTTTGGCTACCTCTGGAAATTATAGGAATTTTTACAATCTTAAAGATAGTTTAGTTTACCACACAATTGACCCCAAGTCAGGATACCCTTCGAGATCTAATATGTTGAGCGCTTCAGTATTTGCAAAAAGCTGTTTTATTGCAGATGCTTATGCCACTTCGTTCATGGCTTTGGGATTTGAAAAATCAAAAAAAATTGTGAGCAGCATAGATGGATTAGATGCATTGGTAGTATATATTAATGAAGAAGGTGACACAACTAAATATCTTTCAGAAGGTATAAGGAATAGTATTAATCTATTATAAAATAATTAGCTTCCGCACATTTCACAGTCGTCTTGATTATCTATGGAACACTGCATTGCTGATTGTTGTTCTTCTTTATCCATCGACTTTTCCTCTTTTACAATTGTAAACTTAATCGCATCCGCTGCTGCTTTTGTCCTTAAGTAATAAAGCCCAGTCTTCAGTCCTTTTTTCCAGGCGTGGAAATGCATTGATGTTAGTTTTCCAAAGTTTGCGTCCTGCATGTGGATATTCATACTCTGACTTTGACAAATATATGCTCCTCTATCAGCAGCCATGTCAATTATACTTTTTTGTGATACTTCCCATACAGTTCTGTAAAGTTGCTTTATATCTTCTGGAATTTCCTCAAAACCTTGGATTGATCCATTAGATTCCATTAATCGATCTTTCATATTTTCATTCCATAGGTTAAGCTTGATAAGGTCTTTGAGTAGATGTTTATTTACTACAATAAACTCACCAGATAATACTCTTCTTGTATATATATTTGACGTATAAGGTTCAAAACACTCGTTATTTCCAAGGATTTGAGAGGTAGATGCAGTAGGCATTGGTGCTAGTAGTAAAGAATTTCTTACACCGTGTTTTTTAACTTCTCTTTTGAGCTTTGTCCAATCCCATCTCTTAGAGCTAGGCACAACACCCCACATATCGAATTGGAAAATCCCTTTCGAGACTGGTGAACCCTCATAAGTTTTGTAAGGTCCCTCTTTCTGTGCGATTTCCATAGAGGACTCCATTGCTGCAAAGTAAATTGTTTCAAAAATTTCTGCATTCAGTTGCTTTGCTTCAGGTGAATCAAATGATTGACGCATTAATATGAAAGTGTCTGCAAGTCCTTGAACACCAATACCTATTGGCCTATGTCTTAGATTTGAGTTTTTTGCTTCTTCTACTGGATAATAATTTACATCTATTACCTTATTTAGATTTCTGGTGATAACTTTTGTTATCTCATATAGTTTTTGATGATCATAGGTAAGGTCATCCTTTACAAACTTATTTAATGCAATTGATGCAAGATTACATACAGCAACTTCATCAGGTGATGTATACTCTATAATTTCAGTACATAAATTTGAGGACTTTATTGTACCAAGATTTTTCTGATTAGATTTTTTATTTGCGGCATCCTTATATAAAATATATGGATTTCCAGTTTCTATCTGTGCTTCAAGTATTTCAAACCACAGATCTTGTGCTTTGACTGTTTTTCTTGCTTTACCTTCTTTCTCGAATTTTTCATATAGCTTTTCAAATTCTTCTCCATATGTCTCATGAAGGTTTTTAGCTTCGTCAGGAGAGAATAAAGACCAGTCCTCGTTTGATTCTACTCTCTTCATGAAAAGGTCAGGAATCCACATTGCGTAAAAAAGATCTCTGGCCCTGAGCTCTTCTTTCCCGTGGTTCTTCTTTAGTTGTAAAAATTCAAAGATGTCGGAGTGCCATGGCTCAATGTATATAGCAAAACTTCCTTTCCTTTTCCCACCACCTTGATCAACATATCTTGCGGTCATATCAAAGTTTCTTAACATCGGAATTATTCCGTTAGAAACTCCATTGGTACCTTTGATGTAGGATCCAGTTGCCCTCACGTTGTGTATGCTCAAACCAATACCTCCAGCTGATTGAGAAATTTTTGCACATTGCTTTAAAGTATCATAAATACCATCAATACTATCCTCCTTCATTGTAAGTAGAAAACATGAAGAAAGTTGTGGCTTTGGTGTTCCCGCATTAAAGAGTGTTGGCGTTGCGTGAGTGAACCACTTCTCGGACAAGAGGTTATATGTTTCTAGTACAGAGTCAATGTCATCCATGTGTATGCCAACAGCAACCCTCATTAGCATGTGTTGTGGCCTCTCAACTACTTTTCCATCTAATTTGAGTAGATAAGATTTTTCAAGAGTTTTAAATCCAAAATAGTCATAGCTGAAATCTCTGTCATATATTATTGAAGAGTCGAGCAATGCCGCATTTTTATTTATTATACCGTAAACTTCTTTTGATAACAAGGAAGCGTTTTCTCCTGTTTTGGGATTTACATATGTGTAAAGCCTTTTCATTGTACTTGAAAAAGATTTACTAGTTGTCTTATGTAAATTTGAAACCGCAATCCTAGCAGCTAATGTAGCAAAATCAGGGTGCTTGGTTGTGAGTGTCGCAGCCGTTTCTGCTGCCAATTCGTCAAGCTCCTGAGTAGAGACACCATCATAAAGTCCATCAATTACTTTCTTCGCAATTTCAATAGTTTTTACAAAGTCAGAATTTAATCCATAACTGAGTTTTTCAATTCTTGCAGTTATCTTATCAAATTTTACTGTTTCCTTTCTGCCGTCTCTTTTAATTACTAACATATCCTTAAAATTTAAAAGTCTTCTTCCAATGAAAATTTAGGTGTGTCAGCCGCATCCTCTTTCTTAAGAACTCCAGCTTTTTGGTATTCAGCAACTCTTTTCTCGAAGAAGTTAGTTTTTCCTTGGAGAGATATCATATCCATAAAATCAAACGGATTGGTTGAATTATAAACTCTTGAGCAACCTAGTTCTACTAATAATCTATCGGCAACAAACTCAATGTATTGGCACATTAGGTCAGAATTCATCCCAATTAATTTAACCGGTAATGCATCCGTCACAAATTCCTTCTCTAAATCTACCGCATCCTTTATTATCTCCTCAACCGTTCCTTTTGGAAGGGTATTAATTAAATGTTTTGTGTAGAGGTGGCAAGCAAAATCACAGTGTAGCCCCTCATCTCTTGAAATAAGTTCATTTGAAAAAGTTAATCCTGGCATCAACCCCCTTTTCTTCAACCAGAAAATTGAACAAAAACTACCAGAGAAGAATATTCCCTCCACAGCAGCAAAGGCAATGAGTCTTTCAGCAAATGTTCCGTTATCAATCCATCTAAGTGCCCAGTCTGCTTTTTTCTTTACACAGTCCAGTGTTTCAATCGCATGTAGAAGTGTATCTTTTTCTTTTGGGTCATCAACGTAAGTGTCTATCAGTAATGAATATGTTTCAGAATGAATATTTTCAATTGCTATTTGAAAACCATAGAAGAACTTAGCCTCAGTATATTGTACATCAGAAACAAAGTGTTCAGCTAAGTTTTCATTTACAATACCATCGCTTGCAGCAAAAAATGCAAGTACGTGTTTAATAAAGTGTCTCTCTCCATCATTTAAATTTCCCCAATCTTTTAGGTCTTGACTTAGGTCAATTTCTTCTGCAGTCCAAAAACTTGCTTCTGCTTTTTTGTAGAACTGCCATATATCATCGTGTTCAATTGGAAATAATACAAATCTGTCTGCGTTTTCTTGTAGTATTGGTTCTAAGGTTTGCTCTTTATTTTGCATTTTATTAACGTTTAAACTAAAAAAAAGACAAAAGAATCCTCGTCATTACATTAATTTTTTTGTAACATAATGACTAAAATAATTTAGTCAATAAGTGGTTTATAATCTTTGTGTTTGGAAGCTATGATCAGAAAAAAAAATAGTAATTTTTATCTTCTGTTCTAGGCTGTACAAATATTATAAAAAGACTTTAAAATATCAAAACATATTTCAAAGGTTTTTTATTTTTTTTTTAATTTTTTCTAATTTGATTTTTTAGATTTGATTAATACAGATAAAATCATAAATTTGCACTCGTTTAAAAAAAAGTAGATATGTATGCAATTGTCGAAATTTCGGGAAAACAATTCAAAGTAGAAAAAAACAAATTTATCTACACAGATAAGATTGAACCAAAATCTGGAAAGAAAATCGAATTCAATAATGTCCTATTTATAAGTGATAAGGGTAAGGTAAAGATCGGTAAACCTACTATCAAAGGATCCAAAGTTACAGGTGAGGTTTTATCACAATTCAAAGATGATAAAGTTATTGTATTCAAAAAGAAAAGAAGAAAAGGCTACAAAGTCAAAAATGGCCACAGGCAGAAGATGACAAAAATTTTAATTAAAGATATTAAATAAGATATGGCACACAAAAAAGGAGCAGGTAGTTCCAAGAACGGAAGAGAATCACACAGTAAAAGACTTGGTATTAAGATTTTTGGTGGACAGAAGATTATTGCTGGAAATATCATAGTAAGACAAAGAGGCACTAAGCATCATCCTGGTGATAATGTCGGCATGGGTAAAGACCATACACTATTTGCTCTGACTGATGGAGTTGTAAAATTTAGAAAAGGTAGAAATAATAGATCTTTTGTTTCTGTTATTGACCCTAGTTAAAATTTTCTCCTTCTAATTCCTTCAAAATATTTTTTTAATTCCGAGGATTTACCGGGAATACTTTCTAGTATTGAAATACCCTCTACGAAGAATTCATCCATAATTTTTTTTGTTAGTTCGTCTATTTTATACTTAACCATGTATTGTGTTATCTTTTTAACTTTAGTGGAATTATCCTTTTTATCACTTAATAAATTATTAATTATTTTTTTGTCCGGCTCATCTGCACGCTCCAAAAGTTTGATCATAAGGTATGTTTTTTTGTTAGACGATATATCTCCACCAATTTCTTTCCCAAATTTTGAGTTTCCAAATACATCTAAGTAATCATCCATTAGCTGAAATGATATACCAATTTTTTCACCTGCCCTATACAATTTATCAGTTATTTTTTTTTTTTGGTTAGCGATTAATCCACCCAACTCAAGACTAAAACCTATTAAAACTGCAGTTTTTAATGTAATCATTTTTATATATTCAGACTCAGAAATTAACTCTTTATTCTCAAAGTTCATATCGAATTGTTGACCTTCACAAACTTTTATTGCGATCTCATTAAACCTTCCTAAAGTATTTTTTATGATATTATTATCAACACATTCTAGCATCTTATATGCAAAAATCATAAGAAGATCTCCGGATAATATTCCAATATTATTATTCCATTTATTATGAATTGTTTTCTCCCCTCTCCTAATATTAGCATTATCCATTATATCGTCATGTATCAACGTAAAGTTGTGAAAAAATTCTAATGCAATTGCAGGCTCAACAGCCGTTTTGATGTTTTTACTAAATATAGAGTAGGACAGAAGACAGAGAGTTGGCCTTACTCTTTTGCTTTTTAAATTTAAAATATAACTAATGGGATCATATAATTCTTGTGGTTGACCTTTAATATTAATATCCTTAATTCTATAATTTATTATTTCCTGGTATTTTTTAAACACATTCATGATAGTTCTAAATCAATCGTCCTTTTTTCAATGTCAGTGTCAATTACTTTGACTCTAATACTCTGACCTAACCTAAATATTTTTTTATTATTTTTCCCAGTAATTCTCATTTTTTCAGTATCAAAAAGGTAGTGGTCGTCACTCATGCTTGAAAGCCTAATCAATCCCTCACATAATGTTTCTGTTATTTCTGCATATATTCCCCACTCTGTAACTCCAGTAATTATGGATTCAAATTTTTTACCAATAAATTTTGACATAAATTCAGCTTGCTTGTATTTGATTGATTCTCTTTCTGCTTTTGATGCATTGATTTCCATTTTAGAACTGTGTTTACACATGAGATCGTAATACCTTTTCTTTTTGGGTTTACTATTATTCATGTAGTCACTCAAAAGTCTGTGAACCATAACATCAGGAAATCTCCTAATTGGAGATGTGAAGTGTGTATAATGTTTGAATGATAACCCAAAATGTTTTTCTTTCATTGTGGAGTACTTAGCTTTTGACATGGACCTAATTGCAAACTTTTCAATTGATTTTTCTTCTGGGCTACCCTTTATGTCTTTCATTAATTTATTCATTGAGTTTGCTAAGTTTCCTTCTTCGGTATTAATTGTATATCCAAATTGCTTAATATAGTTTTTCAACTCATTAACTTTACCTTGTTCAGGTTCTTCATGAATTCTGTAAACAAAAGGATAATTTTTTTTTTCTTCTTTTTCTAAGGTGATAATTTCTTCCGCAACTATTTTATTTGCTAGGAGCATATATTCCTCAACCATTTTGTGTGTATCCTTTCTTTGTTTTTTATAAACTTCAATGGGCTCTTTTTTTTCGTTGAGCTTAAATTTTATTTCGTCACTGCCGAAATTAAATGAACCAGAGATAAATCTATTACCTCTTATTTTTTTTGCGATAGAATTTAAAATAGTTAGTTCATTATGAAAGATACTATCATTATTATCTATCGAATTTTGAGCCTCCTCATATGTAAACCTTTTATTGGAGTGAATAACAGTTTTGCCGATCCAGCTATCAATTATTGAAAACTCTTTATCAAATTTTATAATTACAGAGTAAGTTAATCTATCTACGTCTGGCCTGAGAGAGCAAAGGTTATTAGAAAGTTTTTCTGGTAGCATTGGTATTGTCCTATCAACTAGGTAAATAGATGTGGCTCTCTTTTCGGCCTCCTCATTAATTTTTGTTCTCACATTAAAAAAGTGAGAAACGTCGGCAATATGAATTCCAATTATATAATAATTTCTTTTAACTTCGACGGACAGAGCGTCATCAAAGTCTTTGGCATCATCTGGGTCAATAGTAAATGTATCAATATTTCTTAGATCCCTCCTTTTCTCAATTTCTTTACTTGATATTTTATCATTAAGTGATTCAGCTTCATTAATTATTTCAGAGGGAAACTTATTAGGAAGATTAAAGTCATAAATTATAGAATTGATTTCAGTCTCATTCTCTCCAATATTACCTAAGCACTTTATTACAGATGCTTCTGGCTTCTTATTCTTATTCCCCCAATCAATTATTTTTACAAGGTATTTTTTTTTGTTTGAATATTTGTCAGACTTTTTCTTTCTAATAAAAAAATCAACAAATATTTTCCTATTTTTTGGTATGAAAAACGCAAACCCCTTACTGTCTTCTATAGTTCCAATAAATTCAGTATTTCCCCTTGAGGTTATTTTCACTACCTCTCCCTCGAGATTTCTTCTTGATAAATGATGAAAAATTTTGACCTCTACCTTATCTCCATGAATAGCTCCTTTAAGGTATCTGCTTCTTACTTTTATGTCTTCTGAGAATTCATCAATTTCGATAAAGGCATATTTTCTATTTACATGATCAACCGTACCTGATAATGTGTGTTTATCTGAATTACTCTTTTGTTTTCTATGATTCATCTTCAAAAAAATTAAACTCAAATACCTTTGAAAGGTTTCTTAGGAGGTTTTTTTCTAAAACCTCAACGTCAAATTTTTTGCCTATTTCTTTTTCAATTGAGGTAACATCTTTACCCTGAATCCCACAAGGAATAATATTTTCAAAGTATTTTAATTCTGTATTTACGTTTAAAGCTAATCCATGCATTGTCACCCACCTACTAGTCTTAACGCCCATAGCGCAAATCTTTTTGGGAGACTTACTGCGATGATTAACCCACACACCCGTGAGACCTTCAACTCTTCCTGATTTAATACTTAAGTCTTTCAGGGTAAGAATTACTGCCTCTTCAAGACTTCTGAGATATTTATGAATGTCGGTAAAAAAGTTTTCTAAGTCAATGATAGGGTATATAACTATCTGACCTGGCCCGTGGTATGTAATGTCACCACCTCTATTTATTTTATAAAAGCCTAAATTTTCTTTTTTTACAAATTCCTTGTCGATAAGTAAATTTGTTTCGTCTCCGCTTCTACCAAGGGTGTAAACATGAGGGTGTGAACATGAGAGAATGTAGTTTTCTGTTATATTATTTTCACCCGTTTTCCTATTGTTAATTTTTGTTTCAATTATTGAGTTAAATATCTTCTCTTGTTGATCCCAGGCCTCTTTGTAATCTATGTAGCCAAGTTTAATAAACTTGACTATTTTATTTATTTTATTGTTCAATATAATATTAGATTTAATAAAATTATTTTTTGATAAATAAAGCTCTATCGTATATCAATTTACCATTTATATTCCATTCTCTAGTTATAAATGATTTATTTAAATTTAAATCTGAATCAACAAATTTAATCTCTCTTTTCTTTTTACCTGAACTATAAAATTCAGTCCATGTACCAACTGGGTAATTAAAAGCATACTCTCCTCTTGCTGCAAGCTTTCCATTGTTGTGGAAGGCGTAATATATACCCTGCTTCTCTCCAAATCTTTTTGGAATAATTTCTTTAAGCTTTTCTTTTTCTGAATCCCAAAAAAATCTAACTGATTCGTTATACCAACCAAGGGAAAAAAATTCTTTATTCTGTAGAATATCAGAACTATTATATCTTAACCATCTATCGTGCTTTAATCCATAATAAAATATTCCTTCTTCAATTATTTGATCTCCGACTCTTTTTTTATATGGACCGTGCATCATTACGGCATCATCAATTATTTCTTTGGTTTTTACTATCTTTTTTTTCTTTTTGTCATAGAAAAATATCTCCTGAGCATACCTATTTTTAATTTCCGGATTTTTGATGTAGTAGAAATTCTCATAAATAATATTTCTTCCTCTTGTCGATCTTATAAATCCTTTCTTAGATTTAATGCCGAAGAAAACATTTTTCTTTTTCTTTTTCTTTTTACCTATCATAAGGGTGTCTTCAGCCTCTCGATAAAGAAGGTCATAGGATGAAATAGTATCAGTATTTATTCTAAATATATCCTGGCCAGAGATATTGAATTGTATAAAAATTGTAACTAACGAAATGGTGATAGCATGCTTAATCATACAGATGTAACGAAAAAATTACTTTGATAATATATCAAGACTTCTTTTAACAAAACTTGTTAAGTTGGAACCGCTTAACATGTTCTGGGACAGTAAAGCTAAATCATATAGTTGAGAGGCAATCTTATGCTTGGTTTTAGTTGTTTTTGCTTTTAAAATTTTATCAATTGTTTTATGATTTCCATTAATACTTACAGAGATCATTTCTCCTGGCCCTCCCATCATCATTGGATTTCCTCCACTTGTTTTAGCCATGTCTTGCATCCTCCTAAAAAACTCAGGAAGAGTTATTATTACTGGGCTGTCTTGTGGAGCTAGGGCGTCAACCGTTATAGTTGAAGCTTTATTATCTATGATTTTTTCAAAAATATCTTTCAATTCTTTCTGGTTTTCTTCAGATATAACTGTTTCCTTTTTTGTTCCTTTATCAATGAGTTTATCCAGTATATCTGCATCTACTCTTTTGATTTGAGTTTTTTCAAGTTTTTGTTCTAAGTGATTGATGTAATGACTATCAATTACATTATCGAAGATCACAACATCATAATTTCTGTTTTTGGCATCTTGAATGAATGAGTCCTGTTTGTCAACATCTGATGTATATAAAATTATATGGTTCTTATCTTTGTCTTTTTGTGTTTTACTTATAAATTTTTTATACTCATCAAAGGTTCTCATCTTTCCATCAACACTCTCAAGCATTGCCAGAGATTCAACTTTATCATAAAATTTCTCTTCTGATATCATTCCATACTTAACAAAAAGGTTTATGTCTTTCCATTTACTTTCAAACTCTTTTCTATCATCTTTAAAAAGTTCATTTAATTTATCCGCAACCTTTTTTGTTATATATGTATTGATTTTTTTTACGTTACCATCTGCCTGAAGATAACTTCTGGATACATTTAATGGTATATCTGGTGAGTCAATTATACCATGAAGTAGCATAAGAAATTCTGGAACTACATCTTTAACTTCATCTGTGATAAAAACTTGCCTTGAGTATAGTTGTATTTTATTTTTTTGAACTTCAAAGTCATTTTTAATTTTCGGAAAATAAAGTATTCCGGTCAAATTAAATGGATAGTCTACATTTAAGTGTATCCAGAATAGGGGTTCCTCACCAAAGGGATACAGCTCCCGATAAAAACTTTTATAATCCTCATCTGTTAAATCTTTAGGACTTTGGTTCCAAATTGGACTAGGGTTATTAATGATATTGTCAACCTTAACAGTTTTAAATTTTGGGTTCCCATCTTTATCCTTGCCATCCTCTTCTGATTTATCTTTCAGTCCAAACTTAATCTCGATAGGTAAGAACTTACAATATTTATTTAGGATTTCATTCAGCTTGGAGTCCTCTAAAAACTCTTTTGAGTCATCATTAATATGAAGAATAATTTCTGTACCTCTCTCTTTTTTATTTGATTCCTTAATTTCAAATTCTGTATTTCCATCACACTTCCAGTAGGCAGATTTATTCTTTGATATATAGGATTTAGATTTTATCTCAACATACGAGGAGACCATGAATGCAGAATAAAACCCTAACCCAAAATGACCAATTATTTGTTGTGCGTCACCCTTCTCCTTATATTTTTCGACAAATTCAGTTGCTCCAGAGAAAGCAATTTGATTGATATATTTTTTTATCTCCTCAGCAGACATACCAATACCTTTATCTAGAATTGATATTGTCTTCTTTTTCTTATCAACACTTACTTCTATTGTTAAATCTCCGAGTTCCTCCTTCAGTTCACCCATTTGTGAAAGACTCTTAATTTTCTGTGTTGCATCTACTGCGTTCGACACAAGTTCTCTTAAGAAAATATCATGATCCGAGTATAAAAACTTTTTTATTATCGGAAATATATTTTCAGTATTTATAGAAATGTTTCCTTTTTCTTTCACGTCTCTTATCTAATTCTTTCAGATTCTCTTACTAATAATTCGTCTTTTCTAATAAACCTATTCGCTAGAAAATTAAAAAATATCGCCAAAAATATTAAATAAAATGAAATTAGAAAACTGATTTTGTCTTTGATATCTACGTAGTCAATATTATAAAATATCTCATAGAGATAGTATATGACTAGTAATGAGGTGAAAAGTGAATTTAACGTACCTAACTTTATCTGTGTCAACCTGTTCCTAAAACTAAAAATTGACATAGCAGCAACAATGCATGCAATTATAATAAATCCTCCAACCCAAAAGTTATCAATAATAATAGCATCCCCCGCTTTGTCATATACGACAGAGGAGACATGGCCTGTAACGATAACATCAACTTCATTCGTTTGGTCATCAAATGAAATTTTTTGCCATACAGGAAAAAAAAATGTAGAAATCAATGCTGCAATGTATAAGAATAAGAATATTGTTTGGATTCTCTGTATCATGAGCTTATTTTGTACAAAGAAATATAAAATTGATTTAAAAATTGAGATTTTTTATTGACATATCATATTTTGGTAAAAATTTTCATGGATGGCAAGTCCAAGAAAATGCTAGAACAATTCAACAAGAAATTGATAATGCTTTATCGCTAATTTTAGATTGTAAGATTAGAACCTTAGGTAGCGGGAGGACAGATACAGGTGTGCATGCGCTTGGTCAAGTTGCTCATTTTGATTACGGGCAAGATATCGATGATTCTTTTTTATTTAAAGTAAATTCTTTTCTCACAGATGACATTTCAATCAATTCGATTAGAAAAGTTAGGGATAATGTAAGTGCTAGGTTTGATGCTATAAAGAGGGAATATATCTACAGGATTCATTCAGAAAAATCACCATTCTTAAAAGACAGGTCTTTTTTTTATTTCAAAGAAATCGATACTAATCTCATAAATGATGCCTGCAAGGTGTTAATGTCATTCAAAGATTTTAAGACTTTCTCAAAAGTAAAAACTGATGTAAATAACTTTGACTGTGAAATAGATCAGGCATACATGAAAGATGAAAATGGCAGCTATATTTTTAGTATATCATCTAACAGATTTTTAAGAGGTATGGTCAGAGCTATAATGGGTACATTATTTCAAATAAATGAGGGAAAACTAAGTATTAAAGATTTAAATGATATTATATTAAAGAGAGACAGAAAATATGCAGGACCCTCTGTCCCTGCACACGGTTTATATTTAAATAAAGTGTATTATGATAAGAAAATATATCAATGAAGGAAAATAATATAAGTGGTAATCTTTTTGATATTAAAATATTAAAGAGGCTATTTATTTTTTGTAGACCTTATATGAGTGTCTTTTATACCTTGATTATTTTGACATTAAGTTTGTCAATATTACAACCAATTAGACCATACATAACACAGATTATTATTGATGATTATGTTTCTATGAATGATGTCAAAGGATTAAAATCTATGACATTATTGTTATTTGGTCTTCTTATTGTTAACGCAATTGTTGTCTATTTTCATACCTACCTTTCTGGTTGGCTTGGACAGAATATAATAAAGGATATCAGAATTAAACTTTTCTCTCACTTACAAAACTTTAAACTTCAGTTTTTTGATAAAACACCAATTGGTAGAATTGTTACAAGAAATGTCTCAGACATCGAGACAATTGCTGATATTTTTGGACAGGGAATTGCAACAATTATCGGTGATATTCTTCAGTTATTTGGAATAGTAGCCTTGATGTTTTATATAAATTGGAAATTGACGTTGATAAGTTTAGCCACCCTTCCCTTCCTTTTTTTGACAACTTATATCTTCAAAGAAAAAGTAAAAATTTCCTTTAATAATGTTAGAAGCGCAGTTGCTAATCTCAATACTTTTGTCCAGGAACATATAGTCGGGATGAATATTGTCCAGATATTTGGAAATGAGAAGAAAGAATACGAAAAATTTGAGAAAATAAATGAGCTCCATCTAAAAGCTAACTTAAAGGCTGTCTTATATTATTCTATTTACTTCCCAGTTATGGAGCTTTTCACATCTATTGGGTTGGGACTACTAATATGGTACGGATCTGGCCAACTATTTATGGAAGAAGTTACGCTAGGTGTTTTAATAGCATTTATAATGTATCTGCAACTATTTTTTAGACCCATTCGATCTATTGCAGATAGATTCAATACACTTCAGATGGGAGTAGTAAGTTCTAAACGAATTTTTGATTTATTAGATAAGAGTGAAAGTATTAAATCTAAAAACTTGATAACTAATAATAATATTGAAGGTAAAGTTGAATTTAAAAATGTTTGGTTTGCATATAATAAGAATGACTTTGTACTCAAAAATATTTCTTTTAAAATCGATAAGGGTCAATCTGTTGGATTTGTAGGGGCAACGGGTTCAGGTAAAACTTCAATCATAAACTTGATTAATAGATTTTATGATTTCCAGAGAGGAAATATTTTAATTGATGGTGAAGATATTATCGACTATAATATTTCATCTCTAAGAAATAATTTGGGATTAGTTTCTCAAGACGTATTTCTTTTCTCAGATTCAATTTATAATAATATTACCTTATTTAATGATTCTATTTCCGAGGAGGAAGTTTGGAATGCTGTGAGAAGAGTTGGAGCAGAAAAATTTATCGATAACCTTCCAAATAAATTACAATTTGATGTTAAGGAAAGGGGGGGGTCTCTATCAGTAGGGCAGAGACAATTAATTTCCTGTATTCGAATTATGTTATATGATCCAAAAATAATTCTACTTGACGAGGCCACTTCATCAATTGATTCAGAGTCTGAGATTATGATTCAAAATGCTATCACAGAGATTTTAAAAAATAGGACATCTATTGTAGTTGCACATAGGTTATCTACCATTAAAGAAGTTGATAAAATAATTGTAATTGACTCTGGTGAAATTAAGGAGGTAGGGAGCCACACTAATTTATTAAAAGAAAATGGTTTTTATAGAAAACTTTATGAGATGCAATATGAGAATATTGTAAATTAATTTTGCATGTTTTCTTTTTCTAACTGCTGATTATAAAGATCAAAATAGTACCCTCTTTTATCGATAAGATTTTTATGATTTCCAGTTTCGATAATTTTTCCATCATCTATTACAATAATCTTTTTTGCAAGCTTTACCGATGAAATTCTATGCGAAATAATAATAGAAGTTTTATCTAACATAATTTTTTTTAGGTTCTCAAGAATTATATTCTCAGTTTTTGTATCGACAGCTGAAAGACAGTCATCTAAAATTAAAATTTTTGGTTCTTTTATTATTGCCCTAGCTATAGAAATTCTTTGTTTCTGACCTCCTGACAATGTTATGCCCCTCTCACCAATTTTGGTTTCAAATTTTTCCGGAAAAGAATTTATATTTCTCATTAGGTCAGCGTTTACAGCAGCATCCCTTACATTTTCATAATTTTTATTTTCTGAGCCGAATAATATGTTATTAGTTATTGTATCTGAGAAAAGAAATACGTCTTGAGGTACATACCCTATTTGTCTTCTAAAATGTTGAATATCTAAATTTTTTATGTCAGTGTCATCGAATAAAATTTTCCCCTTATCAACATCAAATAATCTCATTATACTATTTGAAATTGTACTCTTTCCTGAACCAGTTGCTCCGATTATACCAAGCGATTCACCGGGATTAATTTTGAATGAGATATCTTTCATGCCATGAATATTAGTGTCTGGGTATCGGAAAGAAACATTCTTAAATTCAATTTTTCCCAAAAGGTCTATCTTTTCTTTTTTGTTAGATAATATATCTGTCTGTTGTTCTAGAAACTCATTAATTCTTCTCTGCGAGGCTGATGCTCTCTGAATAATACTTGTTATCCAGCCGAGTGCTGTTACTGGCCAGGTAAGTAGGTAGACATATATTAAGAATTCAGCTATATTCCCAATAGATAAATTACCCTCAAAAACTTCAATAGCTCCTATATATACAGTGATTATAATACTCATACCAATAAGTGTTATGATTATGGGAAAGAATAAAGCAAGCACGTACTGTAGGTTTACTGATTTATCTTTGTAATCAACACTCTTACTCTTAAATACATTTTCGAAATTTATTTCCCTCACAAAAGATTTTATTATTCTTATTCCTGAAAAACTCTCTTGAACGTAGGTCGATAAATTTGAAAGAGACACCTGTATTTCTTCAGATCGAATATTTATGATATTTTGAACTAGGTATATACACACAACCAAAAAGGGAAGAGGAATTAAACTATAGAATGCAAGATTAAAATTTATATAAAACATAAAAGGGATAACCATAACCATTAGAATAATTACATTTAAGCCATACATTAGAGCTGGTCCAAGATACATTCTAACTTTTCCCACATCCTCAGAAATCCTATTCATCAAATCCCCAGTGTTATTATTTTTGTAAAAACTTAATGGGAGGGTTTGATAATGAAAGAAAATCTCATTCTTAAGATCATACTCTATTTTTCTGGAGGCTACTATCATTGTCTGTCTCATCATGTACATAAATAATCCTCTAAAAACGGCTGCAGCTATAATTGCAATTGCAAAAAATAAAACATTCCCAAGGATTTCATCCTTCACATATATGTTCCCTTCGTTATATTCTTGGAAGCCACTTTCTATGAGGTTAAAAGTTTCTCGAATAAGTGTTGCTGGGACAATTGCGAAAGCAGTTGAAATTAATATAAATATCCCCCCAATTATGTAATAATATTTATACTTTAGAAGGTATTTATTTAAATAGGATAGGTCTTTCAAATTTTTGTATAATTTTATGATCTAACTAAGTGTAAAACTATTACTAAATATCAAATAAATGAGTAATGACCAAAATAATTCGGTCTTTGAAAAAATTAATGGTGATAATCACGAACAAATAGTTTTTTGTAATGATAGCACACTTGGCTTGAAAGCTATAATAGGTATCCACAGCACTGCACTTGGACCAGCAATTGGTGGTACTAGAATGTGGGATTACGTTACTGATGAAAAAGGGCTTCAAGATGTATTAAATTTATCTAAAGCTATGAGTTATAAATCATCATTAGCTGGTCTAAATTCAGGAGGAGGTAAAGCCGTAATAATTGGTAATACAAAAATTAAGTCTGAGAAATTAGTAAAGAGGTTTGCTAACTTTATTAATGATCTTAGTGGTAAATATTGGACCGCTCAAGACGTTAATATGAGCACTCAAGATTTAATATGGATAAGAGAAAAAACAAAATACGTTGTGGGGTTACCAGAAGAACATGGTGGTTTAGGTGATTCCTCAAGCCCTACTGCCTTCGGGGTTTACATGGGGATTAAGTCGGCAGTAAAACATATTTCTGGAAGCGACTCTCTTAATGATAAAAAGGTTTTAGTTCAGGGAGTTGGAAATGTTGGTAGAAAGTTAGTAAATCATTTACTAGATGAAAATGCTAAAGTGACAGTTTGTGATATTAACACTAATAACATTGAATTACTTAGTGGAAAGAATATAACTGTTGTAAGTCCAGAAGAAATATATGATTCAAATTATAATGTAATTTCTCCTTGTGCACTTGGTGGAACAATAAATATTAATTCTTTAGAAAAAATAAATTGTGAAATTATTGCCGGAGCCGCAAATAATCAGTTAGAAGATGATGAATTAGTCCCAGATATATTACAGAAAAAAAATATATTATATATCCCTGATTTTTTAATAAATGCGGGTGGGATAATTAGCGTCTACCATGAGCAGATTAATGATATTGATTACAAGAAAGTTATGGATATGACAGAGTTAATATATGATAAAGTAAATTCGGTATTAAAACATTCAGAGGATAATTCCCTAACAACTAATGCATCTGCAATTCGATTAGCGAAAGATAGAATTAAAGAAAATTCTAAAAAGTAGTTACATTTGCATCTCGTTCTTGAATTTAAAGCATATGATAAACAGAAGATCCCTAAGGGTAAAGGTTTTACAGTTACTCTTTTCCTACTACAATCAAATATCTTTTAGGAAAGACAAGGGTGATGCACAGCTTAAAATTTCAAACCAGTTAGAAGAATCAATTTGTAGTATTGAAAAAGGATATTATGATATTTTTACACTTTGTATAATATTCAGGGAGATTAATGAAGAGAAAAGGATAATATCAAAAAGTGAATTAATAAAAAAAAGTCAATCAAGATTTAATCTATCAGAAAATAGAGTTATTTATTTTATTCAAAAAAACTCTGAAATTATAGATGGTCAAATTAAATATGATAATAAATGGACTTCAAAGAACGAAAAGATTAGGGCCTGGTATAACTTGTTACTGAAGGAAGATTTTTATATTGATTACATCAAAATTAATAAACCTAATTTCGAGGAGGATCTTGACTTCTTTCAAAATTTAATATTAAAATTTTTGTTTAAAAATATTGATATAATGCATTTCTTTGAGGAGGGTAACATATTTTGGAGTGAAGATTTTTTAGTAGTTAGGTCAATGATAAAAAAAACTCTTAAATCTTTGAATTCCACAAATTTTAATAAATTTGCTGTCGCAAGTTTATCGGATGATTTAGGAGATGATGTTAAATTTGCTCGCTCATTATTTAATTGCGTTATTGATAACTCTTATGATTATGATAACTACATAACCAAATTCGCTAAAAATTGGGATTTGGAACGGATATCACTAATGGATAAGATTATCCTTAAAATGGGAATTGGTGAAATGACTCATTTTAGTAATATCCCCTTGAAAGTTACAATTAACGAATGTATCGATATCGCAAAGAATTATAGTTCACCAAAGAGCAGCAAGTTTATAAATGGTCTTTTAGATGTAATTTCATTAAATTTGTTAAAAGAAAATAAAATAAATAAATCCGGGAAGGGTTTAATTGATAATAAATAAATAGTTATGAGTAAAAATTCTACAAATTCTTTTATCAGCCTTATTTTAGGGTTAATAATTGGAGGTATCTTGGGTATTTTATTTGCTCCTGACAAAGGAAATAATACTAGAGATAGGCTAACTTTTAGATTGAATAAATATAAGAGAAAATTAGAGGATCTCTTAGATGAAATCATTGATGAGAAAGACTCTATCGATTCAGAGGCAAAAACTAAAGGTAAGAAAGTTGTTGATGACGCTAAAACTAAGGCCGAGAGACTAATTAAAGATGTTGACGGCATATTATCTAAAATCAAAGAAAATTAAATATTATGAAAAACTTTATATCATTATTAATTGTATCATTTCTAATTTCATGTGGATCGCAGGTAAGTGATCTGGAACTTCGAGTTGCTAAACTTGAAACAGAAATTGCCTCAATGAGGAAAGGTGGTGTAAGTACAATAGTTCCTGCAGGTGCATTTCCTAAGTTTAATTTTAGTGAGGAAGAACATAATTTTGGAAATATTAGAGATGGTGACATAGTAAGCCATGTTTTTAGATTTACTAATACTGGACAGGCACCATTAATTATTTCAAAAGCTACGGCTGCATGTGGATGTACTGTTCCTCAGTGGCCTAGACAACCTATTCCTGTTGGAGGATCTGGAGAAATCAAAGTTCAGTTTGACTCTAGTAATAAACCTGGAATGCAAAATAAAGTTGTTACTATAACTGCAAACACTGAATCTAAAGTTAAAAAGTTACTGATACGAGCTCAGGTCAATCCAAGGTCTTAAATAATACATGATACTCCTGCAATCATTTGGATCTGGTTTCGCTCAACTTTTTTTCCCAATTGCGATAATAGTTGTTGCCTACTTCTTTATTTACAGGCCGGAACAGCAGAGAAGAAATAAACAGAGTACTTTCATCTCAAATTTAAAAAAAGGTGATCAAGTTGTAACAGCTGGGGGGCTTCACGGTAAAATACTTTTAATTCAGGAAAATACAGTCACCCTTGAGGTTGACAGAGGCACAAAGTTAAAGTTTGATAAAAACTCGTTATCCTTTGAGATGTCATCAACAAAAAAATAAGAAGTTATGAGGAAGTTTAGTCCCTCAAATCTTATTTCCCAACCAAAAATCCTACTTTATTGTTTTGTTGCCGGATCCTTAATTTGGTTTTTTAACGAACTAAATAATCGCTCAAACGCAACAATGAATTACCCAATAAACTTCAATTATGAATTATCTGAAGAACTGATAGAGGTTACTCCACCACCCAAGACCGTAGAGATTTCCATTAATGGTACGGGGTGGAATTTACTTAGGAATTTATTGAAATTAAATATAGTAGATGTCGAGTATAATATAAACAGACCTCTCCAAACTAAATTTATTTTATCTAGTTCACTTGTTACCTCTATATCCGAGACCCTAGAAAATGTTAATTTAAATTATGTTGTTACAGACTCTATAATCATGAATATTGAAAAAAAAAGTATAAAAGAGATTGAGGTTTTAGTAGACTCATCAAAATTTTTTTTTACTTCAGGTCATGAGAGGGTAAGTGATTTTATCTTATCTAACGAAAAGTTAACTGTAGAGGGACCGCAATCAATTTTAAATTCTTTGCCTGATCAGTACTATATTAATTCTAAAGCAGTATCGGACTTAAATTCAGATTTTAATGAGAACATAAGCGTAGATATAGTCGGAGACCTAATATCTGTTTCGCCAGAAATTATTAATCTAAATTTTAAAGTCGTTGAATATATTGAAGAAGAAGTTAGATTAAATGTAAATTTTAATGAAAATGATTATCGTCTAGACACATCTGTAGTTGTAACCTATAAATTTAGGAGGGACGAAGAGTTAACAAAATCTGATTCCTTATTTATTACTCTAAGAAGGGAGGATAATATTTTAGTGCCTACTGTTAATGATACTGACCTCATACAAATTTTAGATATTTATCCTAATTCATTTATATTAGATTGATGAAGCCAAGCTTAATTGGAATTACTGGAGGTATGGGATCTGGTAAATCTACTGTCTCTAAGATATTAAGACATTTAAATTATAAGGTGTATAACTCTGATGTAAGAGGCAAAGAGTTAATTGGAGAGGTTAAGAGTATCAGAGATCAGCTGGAAAGTATTTTTGGAGATAAAATATTTAATAATAATAAATTAGATTCTAAAGCATTATCAAGAAAGGTTTTCAAAGATGATTCATCTTTACAAAAAATTAATTCTATTATTCATCCAGAAGTTGAGAAAGACTTTAATTCCTGGATAGCTTCTAATTCAAATGATAAGTACCTATTTAAGGAATCTGCGCTCCTTTTTGAGACAGGGGCATTCCGTCATTTAGATAAAACAATTTTAATAATTGCCGATAAGGGCTTGAGAATTAAGAGAGTTCTAGAAAGGGATGTTGATCGTTCAAAAAAGGAAATTGAAAATATTATAAGTAAACAGATTGATGAGGATGAGGCCTCAAAATTAGCTGACGTCATACTTTATAATAACCAGGATGATCTTCTATTACCCAGGGTAATTGAAGAGATAGAAAGATTATTCAAAAATTAAAATTACATTTTAAAATTACTGTCCATTATCATGGCTGTATGTAAAAGAGTTGCTGACAACTTTTCTTCTGTGTTAAATAGTTCTCCTTTAATGGTCACTATATTTTTTCCTTTTTTAATAATTTCCGCTGTCGCGATAGCTTCACCTTCGAATAGTGGCCTGTGATGTATAGTGTGTAAATTAGTCGAGTTCGGGTAATGTCTTCCCTGGGACTCAAATATGAATAATAAACTAGTGACGTCGTCAAGCATTGAATTCATTTGGCCACCTTGAACAGTACCACTAGGATTTAATGTCTCGGAGGAAAATTCACCTTTAAGTTTTAGATAGCCCTCACTATAATCTATAAACTGAAATTTAAAAAGTCTACCTGTGCCACCATTGGTTTTGTGGTAGTTTAGATATTGATTAAAATCATTTCGCATTTATTATAATATTTATTTCTCCTATCACAATTTAATATTTAAATAAAAAAATATCTATTTTTATGAAAACACTTTCAATTCAAAATTAAATATTATGATACATCGTTTAAAATCAATTCTTTTCATATCATTAGTACTTTTATTCAGTTGCTCAGGACCAAGTAAAGAACAGCAAGAGATGTTAGATACTCAAGCTCAGCTCGAGAAAGATCTTGAAATGTATAAGTATGTTTGGGAGCGTTTCTTTGAGGGAGACACCTCAATTGTAAATGACAAATATTTTACTGAGGATGTTGTGGTTGTGACAGATCAAGGTGATCTTGTTGGAATTGAAGCTGTTAAAAATTTTTATTTGAATTACTTCCTGGGATTTTCAGATGCTGAGTTCACAATTGTTGATGCATTTGGACAGGGTGATAAGATTGTTAAGTATTGGAACTTTAAAGGTGTTCACACTGGTGATTTCTTCGGAATCCCAGCATCAGGAAATAAATTAGATCTGTCAGGGACTACTTTGGTCAGTATAAAAGACGGAAAAATTTCTAGAGAGCAAGATTTTTTTGATATGATGTCTCTTTTGAACCAGCTTCAACAGACATCAGGAGATGTAACGGTTGATGCCCAGAATCAGGGGGTACTGTAGTAGTTTACACTGTCCATGAGGCTATTCCTTTTATGTTTACTTATTTTTTCATGTGGAGGCAACTCTGAATTATCAAGAATTAATTTTACTCAATACGTCGACTCCAAAAATTTAAGGATATTTGGGAAGGAAGATGTAGATTCTGATTTCCTTGATAAAGTAGCTTCATCATACGATGCAATGTTTGGGGATAACTTTAAAATTGATGAGGATATGCGTTCACATTACCTATCAACCTCATTGGATAAGAGAGTTTTTCAAAGAGTTGGGCTTGAGTCTTCTTTCAGTGAGAATGAAAGCTATGCTGATAACGGTAAAATTCCTGGACCTTATAGACATAATTGTACAGATTATATCTGGCAAGAGAGTAGTGGAGGTCCAAGGCAAATTAATGAGGTGATAGAACACCTACTTCATACTGTAACTAACGTCATATTAAATCTAGCCTACCCAGCTGATTGGGGTTTTATGAACTCTTCTACAAGGTTGCGGGAGGCAATGCAAGAAGCTATTGATAAGGGGGTCTATAATGTATCACAATATGATGAGTTTAAGGGTGATACTGAGGGTTATAATAGTGTCATAACTCAGGAATATGCGTACTGGCTCATTCTTGCAGAGTGGAATTACTTTGATATATCAGGAAATAGAGATAATGAGAATATAACAGGAAATAGTGAGTTTTCTTTAGGTACTTCAGATGAAATTAGAGATCAGCTTCCAATTGGACACAAGTTATATGTTGACTATATTGAAAAGATATTGACAGAGCCTGATAAGCAATTAATTGAGTCTTTATTCAAATAATTTTATGAAAAAATTTTTAGTAATATTTTTTATTTTCTTCCTGAACTCTAACTTAAGTGGACAAGATTATTCAATTTCTGGAATTCACCAATTATCGTACAGAGATAGTCTGAATTTATTATCTCTGGGATTAGATATAAATAAAACTGAATATAATAATCTAAAACTTAGGCAACTGCTTCTCATTGATAAAAGAAGGAAAATTAATAATGTGATTGGATCAATTTTTAGAGTAGCTGGGTTTATTAATGGTGGTCTGGGAGTTATATTTTTATCTACAGCCTCTGCTCAAAACTCAGGAATAGGTCAGGGAATTGCCGCCCTTATTGGAGCGAGTTTTATAAGTGTTGGAGTGATAGGATACGGGATTTCAGTACCATTCAAGACGGCTGCAAAAAGAAGAATATTAGAGAGAGAATTAATGATTCAGAAACTCAGGAAAAAGAATTGAATTATCAATGCCTAGGTCGAATAGTATATTAAAATATTTTATTGAATTTACAGTTATTGTCCTAGGTGTTAGTGCGTCTTTTTGGGTTGAAGAGTACAGGGAGAAATTACAAAACAAGGAAGAAAAGTTTAAAGTTTTAAATAATTTAAAAATTGAGTTAGATGAGATTGATGTCTTCTCCTTAGAGAGAAAATTAATGTTTACAAAAGATGAGAAGATATTATATCATTTGATGAGTGAAGATCAAC
>TARA_B100001121_G_scaffold28477_1_pt1 | contig 30656 bp, 39 predicted proteins | sample TARA_B100001121 | Tara Oceans TARA_B100001121 (sample SAMEA2622817) | marine metagenome | biome: marine biome (ENVO:00000447); feature: surface water layer (ENVO:00002042); material: "saline water (ENVO:00002010), including plankton (ENVO:xxxxxxxx)" | depth 5 m
GGATCAATTCTCACTAGACCATCTGATATTTACAGAAAGGAAATGTAGAACATGTGGTGTGACTAAAGAATTGATGAATGATTTCTATAAGATTAGAAAAAACCGAACCACTCCGTCAGCATATTCATACGAATGTAAAGACTGTACAAAGAGAAGAGTATTAAAAAGTAGAAAAACTGACAGTCAAAGATGGGAGTATCCAGACTGGTAGTAGGTTCATGCATCGTTTCCCCTCTGAAGAAACCCTTTTGGATAAATAATTTCAGGTAAAATCGGAATTTCTAAGGAGATAAAAGATGGCAAGTCAAGTCTCGCCTGGTGTTATTTTAAGAGAACGCGACCTAACTAATGTCACCATTGTAGGAAGCTCAACTCTAACAGCAGCTTTAGCATCATCCTTCCAAAAAGGACCTATCGGAGAAGTCACTCCAATTTCTTCATTGAAGGAATTGACTGAAGTATTCGGTACTCCTTCGGATGCAAATGCAGAAGACTGGCTCGTTGCAGCTGAGTTCCTAGGATACGGTGGTAGACTAGCAGTAGTTCGTGCAGAAACTGGCGTTCTTAATGCAACAGCAGATGGTTCAGCAGTTCTAATCAGAAACGAATCTGACTTTGAAGCTGGTGTTGGTGGAGCAGAAGCTTTTGCTGCAAGAACAGCAGGTACATGGGGTAACTCACTCAAGGTTGTAGCAGTTGACCGTGGTGCCGACCAGATTCTAAAACTAGCATCCGCACCCGCATCAACTACAGCAAATACTACATTCGCAACCGTTAGTGGAAAGTCTGGCAGAATCTATTCGTTTGATGCTGCTACTAACGAACTTGCAGTTCTACTAGACAATCCAGCATCTCTAATCACTTCTGCAGATGTCTTTGACGAACCAGGAGATGGTGTTGTAACTGGAACTACGTTCACTCCATATACTGGTGTTGGTTCACAGAATGGTAACCACACTACAGCACCAACAGGTGGATCTGGATCTGGTCTACAACTTCAAGTTGTAATTGACGCAGGCGGTGTAGTCACTTCAGTTAGTGTTACTGCTGGTGGTACAGGTTATGCTCAAGGAGATGTAGTCACTGCTCCTGCTGCTGAACTAGGAACTGGTGCAGTCGCAGATCTTACAGTCACTATCGGTTCAGTAACTAACGACAACATTGCAATTGATTCAGTTAAGGATTGGTACACTAACACCAAAATTACTGGAACTGAACTAAGTCTTGCTGCAATTGGTCCTCGTCCTGGTACTTCAGAGTATGCTTCTTCTAGAGGTATTTCCTTTGACCAGATTCACATCGGTATCATTGACATGACTGGTGATGTATCTGGTGCTGCTGGAACAGTTCTAGAAAGACTCACTTTCCTTTCTAAGATGACCGACGCTAAGTCACCTGAAGGTTCCGCACTGTACTTCAAAGACATCGTAAACCTTGAGTCTGATTACATCTACACCAGTGGATCATTGACTGGTCTTGTAGAACCTGAATCAGGTGGCGGTGGTGCAGCACTTGGACAAGCATCTGGAGCACTAGCATCTGGATCTAAGTTCCTTCTCGCTGCATTGAATGAGTCAACTCTTTCTGGTGGTACTGACGACTATGCTTATACTGCTGGTGAAGTAGGTGCTGCTCTAGATCTATTTGCTGATACAGAAGCAACAGAAACCAACTTCATTCTAATGGGTGGTTCAATGGGTGCTGAAGCAGATACTCTATCTAAAGCACAGAAATGTGTTGCAATTGCTGCTCTCCGTAAAGATTGTGTTGCATTTGTTTCTCCACACAGAGGAAACCAAATTGGAACTGGTGGATCTCCTCTAACTGCAGCAGACCAAAGAACAAATACAATTAACTTCTTTAACTCTGTAACCTCAACATCGTATGCTGTTCTTGACAGTGGTTACAAGTACATGTATGACCGTTTCAATGACAAGTATCGTTATGTTCCTTGCAACGGTGATGTTGCTGGTCTTTGTGTTAACACTTCAGAAACAGTCGCTGATTGGATCTCACCTGCTGGTATGAATCGTGGCGGTCTCCGCAACGTAATCAAACTTGCATTCAATCCAAACAAAGCAGATAGAGACGAACTTTATCAGAACAGAATTAACCCAATCGTTACCTTCCCTGGTAGTGGAGCAGTTCTGTTCGGTGATAAGACCGCACTCGCTGCGCCATCTGCGTTTGATAGAATCAATGTTCGCCGTCTCTTCCTCAATATTGAGAAGAGAGTTGAGGCACTTTCTAAGGGCGTTCTATTTGAGCTCAACGATACAACCACTCGCTCCTCATTTGCTGGTGCAATTGGTGGTTATCTAGACAATATCGTTGCTGCTCAGGGAATCACAGATTTCCTAGTTGTCTGTGACGAGACCAATAACACCCCTGATGTTATTGACCGCAACGAATTTGTTGCAGAAATCTTTATCAAACCCGCTCGCTCCATCAACTATGTTTCAGTAACCTTTACTGCAACCAGAACTGGAGTTTCCTTCAGCGAAGTAACTGGACGCTGATTTCTATTAAATACAACAGTAAGGAGTAACTAAGAACAATGGCAGTAACTAATTCAGTCTCTGGGTTTTTAAGTAAAGTCAAACAGGGTGTAAGACCCAACATGTTCAGGGTAGATATTGCTTTCCCTGGAGATGATCAAGGAAGGCAAGATCTTGCATCATTTATGTGCAAGTCTGCTGCTCTCCCTGCATCTAATGTTGGTGTAATTGAAGTACCCTTCCGTGGTCGTACAGTTAAAATTGCTGGAGATCGCACTTTTGATAACTGGAGTGCTACATTTATCAATGATGAAGACATGAAGATTCGCGCATTCTTTGAAGATTGGATGCGTCAGATTAATAGTCATGAATCAAATGTAAATGAAATTATTGATCCTACCGTTTATGGTAAGCATCTTTTCGTTCATCAATTAGAGAAGGATGAAAAGTCCGAAGGTAAAGTTCTAAGAACTTACAAGCTCTGGTATGCATTCCCAACCAGTTCTTCAGCAATTGATCTTGCTTATGATAGCAATGATCAGATTGAAGAATTCTCAGTTGAATTCCAGTATTCATACTGGACTGTAGAATCAGGTGGAGAAGCAGGAATTGTGGTCCCCTAAATAATAGGAGGCGTACAGTTCAATAGTTATCATGAGTCAGTTATTTGGCTTTCAAATTAATCGTAAGGAGGGTCAGAAGGGTCAGTCCCCTGTCCCTCCTTCTGCTGACGAGCCAGTCTCTATAGCAGCAGGCGGTTATTTTGGAACATATGTGGACACAGATGCCACTGCAAGGAATGAGTTTGAACTCATTCGTAGGTATAGAGACATGTCTCTACACCCAGAAGTGGACTCTGCTGTAGATGAAATTGTGAATGAATTTGTTGTTAGCGATGCTAATGACAGTTGTGTTGAGGTTGACCTTAACAACTTAGAAGTTGGAGCGGGAGTCAAGAGAAAAATTCGCGACGAGTTTGACAAGATCAAACAGATGCTGAATTTTGACAACCGCGCCCATGAAATTATTCGTAGTTGGTATATTGATGGCAAGTTATATTACCACAAGGTAATTGATCTTGACAATCCAAAGAAAGGGATCCTTGAGTTACGCTACATTGACCCACTCAAGATTCGTAAAGTAAGACAAAAACTTGGTAAAGATTCTCAAGATCCGAGAATCAATAGAGCAATCAAAGGTACTGCCCTTGAGTACGAGTGGGGTAATTATATTGATTATTTCTTGTACAATCCAAAAGGATATCTAAGAGGCGGCGCTCTTGGTCCTGTTGGTGATATGTCTAACTCCCAAGGAATTAAGATTGCTGCAGATTCTATTGCATTCTGTTCCTCAGGACTACAAGATCTTAACAAGAGAATGCACTTGAGTTTCCTACACAAAGGAATCAAGTCACTCAATCAACTAAGAATGATTGAGGATGCTCTGGTTATTTACAGATTGTCACGCGCACCTGAACGTAGAATTTTCTACATTGACGTTGGCAATCTACCTAAAGTCAAAGCGGAACAATATCTCCGTGACGTGATGGCACGTTATCGTAACAAGCTTGTTTACGATGCCAGCACTGGTGAGATCCGTGATGACAAAAAACATATGAGTATGCTAGAAGATTTTTGGTTGCCTCGTAGAGAGGGTGGTCGCGGAACTGAGATCACTACCCTACCTGGCGGACAGAACCTTGGCGAACTCAAGGATGTGGAGTACTTTAAAAAGAAACTCTACAATTCTCTCAATCTTCCTCCTTCCCGTCTCACAGACGACAATAAAGGATTCAATCTTGGTAAGACAACTGAAGTCCTCCGTGACGAACTTAAGTTCACAAAGTTCATCGGTCGTCTCCGTAAGCGTTTTGGAGAACTCTTCCACGACATTCTTAAAACTCAACTCATTCTCAAAGGAGTAATCTCTCCTGAAGATTGGGATGACATGAAGGAACATATTCAATATGACTTCTTGTTTGATAACCACTTCAATGAGTTGAAAGAACAAGAGTTGATGATGCAACGTATTAACCTTGCAACTCAAATGGATCCATTTGTTGGTAAGTATTTCTCCATTGAATATATTCGTAAGCAAGTTCTACAACAGAACGAAAAAGAATATAAGGAAATCCAGAAGCAAATGGATGGAGAGATTGATTCTGGTTTAGCAATGAATCCAGCAGATGTCAATACGTTTGACATGATGGATCGTCAGAACCAGGCATTTGCTCCAGAAATTCAAGCGCAACAAGCTGATGACTCTCACGAAAGAGAACAAGAAAAAGCAGATGACGCGCATCAAAAACAATTGCAAATGGCGAAAGCGCAACCCAAACCTTCTACTAATACTAAATAAAGAATAATCATGGAAAATAATATGGATCAGGCAAACCCTGAGGCGGAAGTAGTGAACATCGTATCTGCTATTGCAGACAACGATAGGTCAAAAGCAATTGATGCTATCCAAGATTTGCTATATGCAAAAGCATCTGAAACTTTGTCTACTTACAAACAGAGTGTTGCCAAGACCTACTTTGATGAACCAGTAGAGACGGAAACTAATGAAACTGATAACGGAACAGATTGAAGATGTACAAGTCATCACCGAGGGAACTGGTGCTGATAAAAAACTGTACATTGAAGGTGTCTTTCTTCAGTCCGAACTGAAGAATAGAAACGGTCGTGTATATCCTTTCCAAGTTTTGGAGCGTGAGGTTGGACGTTACAACGAAGAGTATGTTAAAACTAAGCGTGCTCTTGGCGAGTTGGGTCACCCTGATGGTCCTACTGTCAACCTTGATAGAGTTTCCCACAGAATTACCGAGCTTAGAGCAGAAGGTAATAACTTTATGGGCAAAGCCCAAATCCTAGACACCCCCATGGGAAAGATTGCAAAGTCTCTCCTAGGTGAAGGCGTACAACTTGGTGTATCCTCACGCGGAATGGGAAGCATTGACAAACGAGAAGATACATCGTATGTCATGGATGACTTCATGCTAGCAACCGCAGCTGACATCGTAGCAGACCCTTCTGCGCCAGACGCTTTCGTCAACGGCATCATGGAAGGCAAAGAGTGGGTTTGGGATAACGGAATCCTTAAGGAGTCCAAGGTTGCTAAATATCAACGTTACATGAGCGAGTCTACTCGCCAAAACCTAGAGGAGAGAACGCTTGAAGTGTTCAAAAACTTCCTCGCAGGTTTGTAATTTAATAAATAAACAATAGATAATCATAAGATTTACGGAAGGACTCAAAATGTCAGACATGTTAAACGAAAAGTTTGAGGAGTTTCTGAGCGAGCAGCAAGTCGTTATGGAAGCGGGAGCACAGGATCCCATGCCTCGTGTAACTGCTTCAGTAATTCCTGGTACAGGCTCAGATCCCGCAGCAGTTTCGGGTGATCCACAACAGCGTGGTAGCGGACAAGATCCAATGCCAACTGTTCCTACATCGGTAGCACCTAATCAGTCGGAAACTGATCTTGGTGGTTCCCAGTCTGAACCCCTACACTCCAATAAGGAAGAGGGCGAAGAGAATCCTGGCGCTAAAGCAGCAGCACCTGTCTCACAAGACAGCAGCGAAACCTCAACTTCTGGCGCACCTGGCAGTGATCCTACACCTTCCGTTGGCGCGGAAGTTGCTTATGGAACTAAGAAAGGTCCAAACGTATCTTATCCTATCAAACCAGCATTTGAAGAGCTGGACATGTCCTCCGACATCAGTGCCCTCGTAGAAGGTACTGAACTCTCCGAAGAGTTTGCAGAGAAAGCAAAGACCATCTTTGAGGCAGCAGTCAAAGCAAAGATCTCTGAGGAATATGACAAGCTTGTAGAGCATTTCGGTAACGAACTAGAGAAGCAACTTGAGTCCGCTAAGGCAGAACTCTCTGAGGAAGTTAACGGAACTGTAAACTACGCAGTCACTCAATGGCTAGAAGAAAATCAAGTAGCTGTTGATCGTGGCATCAGAAATGAGATCACATCAGACTTCATCGCAGGTCTCAAAGGTCTCTTTGAAGAGCACTACATCTCTATCCCCGACGACAAGGTTGACGTGGTAGAGGGTATGGCTGAATCTATTCGTGAAATGGAAGAGCGCCTAGACGAACAGGTCAAGGCAAATGTGAAACTACAAAATCGTCTTAATGAGTCTGCCAAACTCAACATTCTGTCCACTGTGTCAGAAGGACTAGCAGATACTCAGAAAGAAAAACTCGCAGCACTAGCTGAGGGTCTTGAGTTTGTAACTGAAGAAGACTTCTCTAAGAAAGTCAAGACTATCAAAGAGTCATACTTCAAAGAATCAGTTGCTACTCCCGCAGCAGAAGTTGCAGATGAAACTCCAGTTGAAGGAGAAGAGGTATCACCAGCAATGGCACAATACCTTAACGCTCTCAATCGCTGGAAGTGATTATTATAACCAACCTATTTTCTTAAACGGAGCAAAAAATGTTTAACGCAGAAGCTCTAACAGAAAAGTGGTCACCTGTTCTAGGTCATGAAAGCGCAGGCGCTATCAAAGACAACTATAGAAAGGCAGTTACCGCAGTTCTGTTAGAAAACCAAGAAAGATTCATGCGCGAAGAGCGTGGCATGATCAACGAAGCAGGTGGTGCAGCAGGTAACCTTGCTGGCGCTATCGGTGGTAACGCTCTTTCAGGTTCAGGTCTAACCACCCAGACTGGTGGTCTTGCTGGATTTGACCCTGTAATGATCAGCCTCATCCGTCGTGCAATGCCTAACTTGGTTGCATACGACATCTGTGGCGTTCAACCAATGTCTGGTCCTACTGGACTAATCTTCGCAATGAAGTCTCACTACGAAGGTCGTGACGGTGCTGAAGCACTATACAACGAGCCTGACAGCGACTTCTCTGCAGGATTTGATGCAACCGCAAATGCATACGATACTGCTAATCCAGTTGCAGGCAGCAACCCTGGTCTCCTCAACGATTCTGGTACTTACGACCGTGGCGTTAAGCCAATGGCACGTGAAGACGCTGAGGCACTAGGAGAAAGCGGAAAACTATTCCGCGAGATGTCATTCAGCATTGAGAAAACTGCTGTCACCGCACAGTCCAGAGCTCTCAAAGCAGAATACACTCTAGAACTAGCACAAGACCTCAAGGCAATTCATGGTCTTGATGCTGAGCAGGAACTTGCTAACATTCTGTCTAGCGAGATCCTTGCTGAGATCAACCGTGAAGTTGTTCGTACTGTATACACCATCGCTAAGCCTGGTGCTCAGAACAACACTGCTAACGCTGGTCGCTTTGACCTTGACGTTGACTCCAACGGCAGATGGTCAGTTGAAAAATTCAAGGGACTTATGTTCCAGATTGAGCGTGACGCTAACGCAATCGCACAGGAAACTCGTAGAGGAAAGGGCAACTTCATCATCACTTCTGCTGATGTTGCTTCTGCTCTCGCGATGTCTGGTACTCTTGACTACACCTCTGGTCTAACTGGTGCTGGTGGTCCTTCCATCGGTGAAGTTGATGACACTGGTAACCTCCTAGTTGGTACTATTAACGGTCGTATTAAGGTCTTCGTTGATCCTTACTCCGCTAACGTCTCTGACTCCCACTACTACGTAGTTGGTTATAAGGGTTCCTCTGCATATGACGCAGGTCTCTTCTACTGCCCATACGTACCCCTCCAGATGGTCCGCTCAATCGGTCCTGATACCTTCCAACCAAAAATTGGATTCAAGACCCGCTACGGCATGGTCGCGAACCCATTCGTCCGTAAGGCAAATGGCGATCCTGATGCTGAAGCACTCACCGCTTCACGCAACCAGTACTATCGTCGTGTTAAGGTTGAAAACCTCATGTGATTTGTATCACGATATCAACACAGGGGACCGAAAGGTCCCCTTTTTTATTAAATAGTATTAGTTATGAATGAATATATGGGACGTGGGAGACTGCTAAAGATTGACATTCAAGCAAGAGTACTTAAACTAAAGAATGAATTACATGAAGGTAGGTACAATGGTGCCAGTAATGAATGGATGGAGGGAGCACACTACCAACTGAATCAAGTTTTAAACATCATAGACGAGTATAGCTGTTAATGAACCCAGACGATAAGAGAGAGTTTTACAAAGGTCTACGGGAAAGAATTAAACAATTGAGGATGGGTCACCTCTTTGAAGAACCCTGTCCTCTGTATGAACCAGAATGGGAAGAGGACCATTGCTGGGATTGCAGATTAACTTACGATCAGGATGATGACGAATGAAATATCAGATCACTTTAATTGCATGTTTTCTTCCACTGGTTATTATCTACATAGTATTGAAACTTGCAGTATGGGTTGAAGCTGTTAATGCTGAGCAGGATTATGTCAAACGAGAACCTCTACGAAAACGAGGACCCTTTGTGGAGAATGCGTATGCGGACGTTGATGAAGAAGAAGAGGAGTATGGAGATCGCACAGATTATAGATGAAGCTCTGGAAGAACATTACTCTGAACTAGGTCTCTCGGTTCCTAATTGGAAAAGACAAAAAGATCCGCAGTGGTGGATTGATTACTTAAAAGATCTAGGCATTGATCCAGAGAACCCATAAATACTAAGTAGCTTGGGAAGTTGACATGCCTGCTGAATGGTATAAAGAACAAATTGTCAATCGCAATTTTCTATCCCCCGTTGGTTTCAAGTTAGATCTTGAGATCTTCCGTGGGGTAGATTTCTTTTGCCAAACTGCAGGCATTCCAGATATTTCAATGCCATTTGTTGAAGTGCCAACGCCATACAGAGGTGTTGCTATTACACCAAGTGGTGGAGTAACGTATGGAGATTTAAACGTTCGGTTTATTATTGATGAAGAATTAATTAACTACCGTTCAATTCATGATTGGATTACGAAATTTGGATTAGCAAACGGAAGGTCTGATGGTCCAGATGAATACTCTGATGCAAGATTACACATCCTTACATCTCATAACAATGTAAATCACATTGTTGAATTCAAAAATATATTTCCTGTTTCCTTGTCTGGTATTCCCTTTGATGCTACAGTAGGTGATGTGGAGTATCTACTTGCTGACGTAGCATTTAAATACGAGACTTATAAAATTTGTGATGAAAATCTACGACCTTTATGAACTTTGAAACCCTTCGTAATAAATTTGAAAAACTAAGAGAAGATTGGGCAGAAGATTCTGCAGTTGATTTTCAATTCAAGAATAAACAGTATACCACAGATCTGGGACAACTTGCTCTAGACATCCCTTTTCAGCATAATAAATACTTAAACCATTACACTGACATTCAGCAGATCAAAACTTCGCTGGAATTTGAGATCCGCAAAGTGGTTAGAGATAAGCGCGAGTATTACTCTGGCGAAGCAGACGCTAAGACATACGCCGCTAAACCATTTGGATCATCTATTAAGACTTCTGAAAAAATGAAAGTTTATCTAGAGTCTGATGAGGAAATCATCAACCTAGAAGCTAAGATCAAATATCTAGACCAGATGCTTTACTGGTTGGATCAGGTCATGAAGCAAATTTCCAACCGAGGGTTTCAGATTAAGAGTGCCATTGAGTGGGAGAAATTTGTAAATGGACAGTAATGAAATTTGTGAATCCTCTTGTAAAATATATTCTCAATGAAGAAGATTTTGCAATAGTAAATAAAAACATAGATACAACCAATTTAGAATCTGCAACTACAAATTCTCTTGATGGTATAAGAAGTTCTAAAATATTTTGGAGCAATGATCCAGAGGTTGTAGGACTATTGTCAATGTTATGCTTTAAAGCAAATGTTGATGCTGGATGGAACCTTCAAATTTTGGGAGGAGAAGGTCTTCAATATACCACATATAATTTAAATGATTATTATGATTGGCATATTGATCAAGGAAAACCTGTAGATAACTCTACTAGAAAAATAAGTCTCACGGTATTTTTAAATGATCCTGAAGAATATGAAGGTGGAGAATTAGAACTGGAAATTTTTGGACCATTAGAAAAAGAAAGAAGTGTAAAATTTAAAGAACCAAAGGGAACAGTTATATTTTTTCCCTCTGATACTTGGCACAAAGTTAACCCAGTAAAATCTGGAGTTAGAAAATCATTGGTAACTTGGTTTAGCGGTAGTCCATATGTCTAATTTAATTGTAAAGAAAAAGAACGAAGTCTACGTAACTATTCAATCTGCCGAACCTCATGTCCATCATGAACTCTCGGACTATTTTTCTTTTGAAGTTCCAGAAGCAAAGTTCTTAAAGAAAAATCCTAGATACAAATACTGGGATGGAACCATTCGTCTGTACTCGCCAGGTACAGGAGAACTTTATGGTGGTCTGATGAAGCACCTTCAAGTGTGGGCAGATGAACGTCAGTACACTATTGAGTATGAAAAGAATGATTGGTATGGAGATGTAAAAGATACAAATGATTTTGTATCTCCTGCAGGTATCCAAACTTTCATGGATAAAATTACCAAAGCAAAAATTAAACCGCGAGCATATCAATACCGCGCAGTTTACGAAGCTATTAAATATAACAGAAAACTTTTACTTTCGCCTACGGGTAGTGGAAAGTCTCTGATGATCTATTCCCTCGTCAGATACTATACTGCTACCAGCAAGAAGACGCTCATCATCGTCCCTACTACGTCCCTCGTAGAACAGATGGTCAATGACTTTAAGGATTACGGGTGGAATGCTGACGATCATGTGCATAAGATATATTCGGGCAAAGATAAGAATACTGATAAACCAATCATTATTTCCACTTGGCAATCCATCTACAAGTTCCCCAAAAGATACTTTGATGATATTGACTGTGTTATCGGTGATGAAGCACACCTATTTAAATCCAAGTCACTCACTGGAATTATGACAAAGCTTCATAACGCCAAGTATCGTTTTGGTTTTACTGGAACGCTTGACGGAAGCAAGACACACAAGTGGGTACTAGAAGGATTGTTCGGTGATTGCGAGCAAGTCACTAAGACCGATGATCTTATCAAGTCAGGTTATCTATCTAAGTTTAGAATTAAAATCCTGCTTTGTAAACATGCTCCGCAACACTTTGAATCATATCATGATGAGATGGAGTATTTGGTTGAGCATAAGGGAAGAAATAATTTAATTAAAAACCTTGTCAATGACATTGATGGCAACACCTTGGTGCTGTTCAACTACATTGAGAAGCACGGACAACCTTTATACGATCTAATAAATAATACTATAGATCCAGAGCGAAAAATATTTTTCGTTCACGGTGGCACCGATGTAGAAGATAGAGAAGCAGTTCGTCAAATTACTGAGACTGAAAACAATGCTGTGATTATTGCCTCTTATGGCACCTTCTCTACAGGTATCAACATCAAACGCTTACATAATATTATCTTTGCATCTCCTAGCAAGTCACGTATCCGTAACCTCCAATCAATAGGACGTGTCCTAAGAAAAGGAAGCGGCAAAGATATGGCAACATTATATGATATCGCTGATGACATTGGCGGTCAGAATTACACCTTGAGACATCTTAATGAAAGAGTCAACATTTATAATGACGAAAACTTTAAGTATGAGGTTATAAGAGTAAACCTTAGAGCAAGTTAATATGGAAGAAGATTTCCTAGCGACTATGAAATTAGTTACTGGTGAAGAAATAATTTCAAAAGTTTCTTACATGCCAGACGATGATAGTCTTGTACTAGAGAATCCAATGGAAGTTACATCTATTGACCAACAAAGAAAAAATGTGAAGGTCAATGGATTTGCGCTAACAGAATGGATTCATTCAACTTTTGATCACATGTTTGTTTTACCTAAACAGCATGTCATTACAATGACAGAAGTTGAAGATCAACGCATCAAAAAATTCTACTCAGAAGCAGTAGAAAGACATATCACTCAACTCACATCATTCAAGGATTCTTTTGAACCACAAAAGTTCTCCCGACAGATGGGACACCTAGGTTCAATTAAAGAGACCAAGAATAAACTAGAAGATCTATTTAAAAGAAGCTAAGAGCTACACCCTCTCTTGAACCCTGACAGAGTTATTCTACTGATATTATGAGGAGTTGTCAAGCTTGACATTTCGTTCGCGACGAACTATACTAAAGACATCGGAAAAGTTCTCATGAAGAAAAAGACAGAGTATTACGTCAACAACAAAGAATTCCTTGAGGCAATCTCTGTCTATCGGAACAAGGTGATTGCTGCTAAAGAAAAAGGATTAGAGAGACCACGTGTCCCTAATTACATTGGAGAATGTTTTCTCAAGATTGCCACTCACCTATCATATAAACCAAACTTTGTCAACTATATGTTCCGCGAGGACATGATCTGCGACGGTATTGAGAACTGCCTCCAGTACATTGACAATTTTAACCCCGAGAAATCTTCCAACCCATTTGCATACTTTACTCAAATTATTTACTATGCATTCCTTCGTAGAATTCAGAAGGAGAAGAAGCAAATGGAAATCAAGAACAAAATTCTAGAACGGTCAGGATATGATGAAGTGATGCATACCGACACATATGATGGTACAATGGCAGGAATGAATGCTTCGTACTCTGATATGGGAAGCATCAAAGAAAACATTGAAATTAAAATGAATCGTTGATGACTGACGAAAATACCCTGTGGGAAGATATAAGGAAATTAAACTCCTTATACGAAGAATTATGTTGGCACCCTGATGATGAACTTGTGTTCACACATGATGGTAAAAGAGTGATAGTATACAACAAAACGCAAGAAGATGGAACACCCTGAGATTAGTGAACATGAATGGTTTGAAACCCCCTGGGGAGAATTCCGTGTTGAACAGAAACGATTTGGAACGTGGACTAGCTATAGTAAGGATGGCACGGCGCTCATCACCTCACTCACGAGGGAAGTTTGTATTTCAGGAACGAGATTTCACCTGGAAGGTGTCGCTACTAACTGGGCAAACTGCAGGACTTCCAAACCTTTTGATGGAATCGTTGGAGGAAAATTATGAAGATCGCTCTAATCACTGACCAACACCTTGACGGGCGCAAGGGTAGTCTACCATTCTGGAATTACTTTCAAAAGTTTTATGATGATATCTTTTTTCCTACACTTGAGAAAGAGGGTGTCAGCACCATCGTTGATTTGGGTGACACTTTTGATAACAGAAAGTCTATGGACTTTAATACTTTTAACCGTGTTAATGAAAATTATTTCAAACGATTGAAAGATTATAAGGTTCACATGATTTTGGGTAATCATTGCACCTATTATAAAAATACTAACCGAATTAACTCTCCTGAACTACTACTGGAGCAGTACAAGAACATCAACATCTATGCTTCACCTGAAGAGATTACTCTTGGTAGCAAAAAGTTTTTGATGATGCCATGGATCAACAAAGAAAATAAAGAAGAGTGTCTGGAACTGATTGCTAATAGCAAAGCAGACATTATGTGTGGTCACCTTGAGTGTGATGGTTTTGAAGTCACACCAGGCATGAAGTTTGACGGAGGTTTCAAAGTCTCTGACTTTAAGAACTTCAAACGTGTGTGGTCTGGACACTTCCATCACAAATCAAAGCATGGCAATGTCCAGTATCTTGGCAACCCATATCAAATGTTCTGGAATGATTATAAGGACACTCGCGGATTCCATATCTACGATACTGAAAGTGACAAACTTAAGTTTATCAAGAATCCGTATGAAATCTTTGAGAAAATCTTCTATGACGACGCCAGTGTGGACTACAACAAACAAGATGTGTCTGATTATAAGGACAAGTTCATCAAGCTCATCGTTGAAGAGAAACGGGACTACCAAATGTTTGAAACATTGGTTGATCGTCTTTACAACGTAGGTGTTCATGACGTAAAAATTGTTGAAACACTAGTTGACGCAGAGGATATTGATGATGTAGAATTGAACGTGAAAGATACACTCACCCTCTTGAGTGAGTACATTGACGAAATTGAACTTGCGGTTGATAAAACCGAACTCAAGAAGTTAATGCAATCTCTCTACATAGAATCATGCGAAACAGTTTAATGCATGTACATAATCACTTTGCAAGATCAACCGTCTGGAATCTATTCAGTTTTTGACGACAAAGATGATCGTATCATCCCCTTATTTGAAGAAGAAGATGATGCTTTGCGTTATCTTTTTCAACTAGAAGATGCTGATGACGAAAATCCTGATTTAGAAATTGTTGAAGTTGAAGCTGAAATTATAATTACAGCATGTAGATCACAAGGGCAGAAATTTTCTGTCATCACAGCAGACGACCTTATTATTCCACCGCCTGATAGAGAATGATCATTTTTGAAAAAATCCGATGGAAGAATTTTCTTTCTACGGGTAATGTTTTTAGTGAAGTAGACCTTGAGGTAGGCAGAACAAATTTAATTGTAGGAACTAACGGAGCAGGTAAGAGCACCATTTTGGATGCTCTTACTTTTTCTTTGTTTGGAAAACCTTTTCGTAAAATTAGTAAGGGAATGCTCGTTAATAGCATTAACGAGAAAGATTGTCTGGTAGAGATTGAGTTTCGTATTGGCAAGCAAGAGTACAAAGTTGTACGTGGAATCAAACCAAACAAGTTTGAAGTTTATTGCAATGGTAAACTGTGGAACCAGGAAAGTACCGTTGTAGAACAGCAAAAGAATTTTGAGCAGAACGTGCTCAAGATGAATTACAAATCTTTCACGCAGATTGTTGTACTGGGATCTTCCACGTTCGTTCCCTTCATGCGTCTTCCTACTACACAACGTCGTGATATTATTGAGGACATTCTTGACATCCAAGTGTTCTCTACAATGAATGTTCTCTTGAAAGATAAATCTCGTGAGAACTTACAGGAAATTCGTGATGTAGATTATCAAGTTGATCTACTGAAAGATAAGATTGAGATGCAGAAACGACATATGATGTCACTGCAGCAGAGAACACAAGAAGAAATTGAACGTAAACAAGCAAAGGTAAACGAGTATAAAAAAACTGAACTCCAAGGTGCCGAAGATGTTGCAATTCTGACACAACAAATCGGAAATCTTAATGAAGAAATGCAAGAGTATCAAAAATCAAATGAGAAATTGCAAAAGTTGAACACATACTTGATCAAGTTGACACATAAGTTGAACACATGTAAGAAAGAACATGAGTTTTTTGAGAAGAATCATGTATGTCCAACATGTACACAAGAACTATCAGAAGAGTTTCGTAGTGAAAAACTAGAAGCAGGTCAATTAAAAGTTGACGAGATGAATGTTGGTTATGATGATTTGCAGAAAGCAATCTCGGACGAACAAGAAAGATTTAATAAGTTTACCGAGTTGTCTACTGAAGTCAATAACATTAACACCACTATCTCTCAGACTAACTTTCAGTTGATGACAATCCGAAAGCAAGTAGAATCATTGCAGGATGAGATTAAAGAACTGGAAGGTGACAACGTTGATAAGAAAGCGGAGTTTGATAAACTACAACTTCTTGTAAACAGTAAGAAGGATTTGAACAAGCAACATGCTAATCTGAAGCAGGACCGAGATGTCTTGGCGACAGCAGGTCAACTTCTCAAAGACAATGGTATTAAGTCTAGAATTATCAAGACTTATCTTCCTACCATGAATAAAATGATTAACGATTTCTTACAAAGGATGGAGTTCTATGTCAATTTCACCCTGAATGAGAACTTTGAGGAGATTATCAAATCTAGATACCGTGATGTATTTTCTTATGAGTCTTTTAGTGAAGGAGAGAAAGCTCGTATTGATATCGCTTTGCTGCTCACTTGGCGTAGTGTTGCTAAGCTTAAGAATAGCGTGGATACTAACCTCCTTATTCTAGATGAGATCTTTGATGGATCGCTTGACCAATCAGGGACATCTGATCTAGGATGGATCCTTCGTAACTTTGACGAGAGCACCAAAGTGTTTGTCATCAGTCACAAGCAAGGGTTAGACGATAAATTTGACAGGACGATCACCGTTGATAAGGTCAAGAACTATTCGGTTCTGACTGAGACAATCAACGAAGTGACACATGGGATGGTCGGGTGACCATCCTTTTTTGTTATGATGTATTCATCAACAAAAGAGACACATGCAAACCCAAGAGATCAAAGGAAACCTTGCACGACTGCTCGCTACTGAAAACCTGATTGTAGAGCATCGCAAAACCACCACTGCATCTTTTGACGTTGACCGTCGCGTGCTGACTCTGCCGATGTGGGACAAAGCATCTGGCACAGTCTATGATATGCTGGTTGGTCATGAAGTTGGTCACGCTCTGTTCACTCCCAACGAAGACTGGCGTGATGTTGCTGACTGCCCTAAAGATTTTGTGAACGTCATTGAAGACGCTCGTATTGAAAAACTAATGAAGCGTAAGTTCCCTGGTCTCCGCAAATCATTTGCTGGTGGTTACAAGGAACTGAATGACATGGACTTTTTCAGTATTCTTGATGAAGATCTCAGTCGCTTCAGTTTGATTGACCGTATCAATCTTCACTTCAAGATTGGTGCTAGTGCCCTGATTCCCTTCTCTATTGAAGAGCAAGTGTTTGTTGCTCGCACTGATCTTGCAGAAACATTTGAAGAAGTGCTGCAGATTGCTGTTGATGTGCATGAGTTCTCTAACAAAACTGAAGAAGTAGCAGAGATGCCTGCACAATCTCCGCAAGGTGAAAGTGAAAACACCGATGGCGAAGAATCTGAGCAGCAAAACGAAGAGAGTCAACCTCAATCAATGCCTCAGAGCAGCACCAGTCAAAGTTCTTCTTCTCAGGAAACTGAAGAAGAAGAATTTGAAGATGAGGAAGATGATGACGAAGAATATTCTGGTGGTGAAACTTCTGAAACACAACGTGCATTTGATGGTGCGACAGAAAAATTGTCATCACGTTCTTCTGGCAGAGATCCAATTTATGTTGAGATTCCTGAAGCAGTTAACCTAGATAAACATATTGTTGATTGGACTACTCTGCATGACTGGATTGATAGTCAAGCACAGGACCCTGAGCGATATGAACAGGTTGACAATCAATACTATGAGTTCCGTAAGCAATCACAAAAGGAGGTAAACTATCTTGTTAAAGAGTTTGAGTGTCGTAAGTCTGCTGACGCTTATGCTCGTGCTGGTCAATCTAAAACTGGTGTGCTTGATACTTCAAAGCTACACACTTATCGTTATAACGAAGACCTTTTCAAAAAAGTAACTGTTCTTCCTGATGGCAAGAACCATGGTCTTCTGTTTGTTCTTGATTGGTCTGGTTCCATGGCAAACGAACTGCTTGCTACTGTAAAGCAAGTCCTGAACCTGACTGCATTCTGCAAGAAAGTTCAGATCCCGTTTGAAGTTTATGCATTCACTAACGACTGGTATGTTGTTGATCGCATTAAAAATGGAGACAACACTTACAGAGATACTACTTACGATAATGTTGAGAAGAATACCATTTTCATTAGCGATGAATGGTTCCACATGATGAATGTCGTTTCTTCTCGTTCCAACTCTCGTAACTATGAGCGTATGTGTAAGAACCTTTTCCGTGAAGCATCTGCATACAGAGGATATGGTGGTTATCAAACTACCCTGGGCATGAGTCTTTCTGGAACTCCTTTGAATGAAGCTATTGTAATGCTCAATTACATCATTCCTGAGTTCAAGAAGCAGAACGATTTGCAGAAAGTAAATGTCTGTATCCTCTCTGACGGTGAAGGTGGTTGTGCTGCATATGGTCACGAGATTTATATGGATCACAAAGACGAATATGCTGTTCGCCCTCGTCGCATTGATTATTATCAGGTTCTTCGTGATCGTAAGACTGGTCGCACTTATGAGAAGTTTGATTATGACAACGTTACCAACACTTTCATTCAGCAAGTTCGTGATCGCTTCCCTGAAGTAAACATGATCGGTTTCCGTATTCTTCCTGGCAATCAACTTTCTAGTTTTGTTGGTAAGTATGCAAAGTTTGAGAACTATTCTGCAGTGCAGAAACAGTGGAAGAAAGAAAAGTCTGCAATTATTCCTAACCCAATTGCATTCACTGCTTTGTATGCTATCTCCAACAATGCATTGAATGAAACTACTGAGTTCAATGTTGAGTCTGGTGCCAAGAAGGGAGAAATCTCTCGTGCATTCAAGAAAATGCTTGGTAGTAAAGCAACAAACAAGAAACTGCTCAACTCTTTTGTTGAGTATGTCGCTTGACGAACTGTCCACAGGGGGTCGTCAGTGACCCCACCACACCCTATACTATATTCATCAACACAAAACACCAATGCCTTTCGCTCCCGTCCCCGTTTCAACTGAACAACTCGTTTCGTATCTCACCGATAACTGCGGTACTGAGGTAAACACGAAGCAACTGTTTGAAGCGTCTGAGCACTTCAACTGTTCTCTCGCTACTGTCAAGAAACGCCTCAAAGATTACAAAAAAGGTATTGGCAAGTGGAACCTGACTGTGCAAGAACGCCTTGAGCAAACTCTTGCTGCTCCTGCTGCAATGCCTGCGGTTGAGCAGAACCTCATTCCTATTAAAGATGAGAACTTTGTTCCCTTCGGCAATTTTGCTGATGTCAAGAAGATTATCAAGTCTGGTATTTTCTATCCAACTTTCATTACTGGTCTGTCAGGAAATGGTAAGACTTTCTCTGTTGAGCAAGCATGTGCGGATCTAAATAGGGAACTGATTCGCGTGAACATTACCATTGAAACCGACGAAGATGATCTTATTGGTGGGTTTCGTCTTGTTGATGGCAACACTGTTTGGCATAACGGACCCGTGGTGGAAGCTCTTGAGAGGGGAGCTGTGCTGCTTCTAGACGAAGTAGATCTTGCCTCTAACAAAATCTTGTGTCTCCAGTCTGTTCTGGAGGGCAAAGGTCTCTTTCTGAAGAAGACAGGTCGGTATGTTCAACCTGCCAAAGGATTCACTGTGGTTGCTACTGCTAACACCAAGGGTAAGGGTTCTGATGACGGTCGTTTCATCGGCACTAATGTTCTGAATGAAGCATTCCTTGAGCGTTTTGCTCTCACCTTTGAGCAAGAGTATCCCACTCCTGCTATTGAAACAAAAATTCTGATTCGTATCGCCGCATCTCTTGGCAAGCATGACGAAGAGTTCTGCACTAACCTTGCTAACTGGGCAGACATCATCCGTAAGACCTTCAAGGATGGGGGCATTGATGAAGTTATCAGCACCCGTCGTCTGGTCCACATTATGCGAGCATATGCCATCTGGAATGACCGTATGAAAGCAATCAAAGTTTGCGTCAATCGTTTTGATGAAGAAACCAAGCAGTCATTTGTTGAACTGTATGATAAGATTGATGCTGACGTTAACACCGAAGAGGAAAGTGAAGATGCTTGAACCAGGAGATTGTACTTTCATCGGCAGCGTTATCCAAATTAGTGGAGTAGGCGCTGCCCGAGTTACTAAAGTAGTTGATGATATCATTACAGTCATCAACCTTGACGGTCAAAGTCAAGAATGCTATTATGAAGATATTGAATACGTATGCACCCCGTGAACTACAAATACAATGAAGATGCTCTCTTGCAAGAGCTACGTGATTACATTTCAAGCACCTATGGACAACACTATTCTGCTGGTAATGACAGCATTCAAACGTTAGATTTGATTGAAGCATGTGGTGACGCTGAGGCATTCTGCCGCAGTAACATCCTTAAGTATGCTTCGCGGTATGATAAGAAAGGAACTGCCCGTCGTGATATCATCAAGATTCTTCACTACGGTTTACTCCTTCTTCACTTTTCTGATAAAACTTCTGTCACCGAACACTACAATCAATGAGCAACGTTATCCTGTCAAAGAAAACACTAGATGTCCTCAAAAACTTCTCAACAATCAACTCCTCTATCGTATTCAGAAAGGGAAGCACTGTACGAACAATTTCTAATGCAGAAAACATTCTCGCAAAGTTCACTGGCGAGGAAGTATTTCCTGTGGACTTCGCGATTTATGATCTCAGTCAGTTTCTTTCTGGGATCTCTTTGTTTAACGATCCTCAGTTGGAATTCACATCTGGCGATTTTGTCAGTATCCGTGGCGGTCGTCAGTCTGCTAAGTACTATTTTTCTGATCCTGAGATTACGCTCAAAGGTGCTCCAGAAAAAAATGTGAAGTTCCCTGGCGCAGACATTCAATTTAATTTGAGTGGTGATGATTTGATTGCATTGCAGAAAGCATCTGCTGTGTACAGTCTTCCCGATCTCACCTTCCAGTCTGAGGAAGGATCTAATGAAATCAAACTTATCCTTCGGGACAAAGAAAATGATACCAGTAATACTTACGATCTCACCTGTGGTGGTTGTTGTACTGGCACCTTTTCTCTTGATCTTAAGATTGAAAACATTCGTGTTCTTCCTGGTGACTACACTGTTAAGGTTTCTCAGCACCTTATTTCTGAGTGGACGAACCAGAATGTTGACCTTATTTACTATGTCGCGCTGGAACCTTGAAACATATTCTCTTTACCTTAAAAGGTTGCACAAAGGACCTTCTGAATGACGAGGAGTTTATTAGAGATATTGTTTACAATACATCCAAAAAGTGTCAGTCAACACTACTGGCACTTCATTCGCACAAGTTTGATCCTCAGGGTGTAACTTGTGTTGCTATGCTTGCTGAGTCTCATATCAGCATTCATACGTGGCCTGAGAAAGGCATGGCGGTGTGTGATATTTTCACATGCGGTGAGCATACTAAACCCAAAAAGGGTGTAGAGTATATGCAAATGATGTTCAATGCCCAGGGCATCATATCTAAATCATTTAAGCGACCATTGGAATGAGTAAAGAATTTTTGTGGGTGGAGAAATACCGCCCTAACATTGTTGAAGATTGCATTCTTCCTGCAAGCATCAAAGAGGTGTTTCAGGGTTTTGTCAACCAGGGCGAATTGCCTAACCTGCTGCTGAGTGGCACTGCAGGAGTGGGCAAGACCACCATCGCTAAGGCGCTGTGTGAGGAGATTGGTGCCTCTTACATCGTGATCAACGGATCAGACGAAGGACGTTTCCTAGACACCGTGAGGAACCGTGTGAGGCAGTTTGCCACAACGGTCTCTCTGACCTCTGGAGCGTCTCACAAGGTCGTTATCATTGACGAGGCAGACAACACCACTAACGACGTGCAACTGTCCCTCAGGACCGCTGTGGAGGAGTTCCATAGCAACTGCCGTTTCATTTTTACTTGCAACTTCATCAATAAGATTATTGAACCACTGCATTCTCGCTGCACTGTAGTTGACTTTCGTATCAAACCAGAGCAAGCAGTGCAACTTCAAGGTGAGTTCTTTACTCGTCTGAAAACTATTCTAGATCACGAGCAGATTCAGTATGAAGATAAAGTTCTCGCTAAACTTACTAAGCGTTATTATCCCGATTGGCGCAGGCTTATTAATGAGTGCCAGCGGTATGCCGCTACTGGAAGTATTACTTCTGCTATTCTCGTGGATGTCGCTGATGTTAATCTTGACACTCTTCTGAGTTCTCTCAAGAAGAAGGAGTTTACTAACGTCAAGAACTGGGTTGTTCAACACATGGACAATGATCCTACGATGGTGATGCGTAAGATCTATGACAGTTTGTATGGAGTTCTCAAACCTGCTTCTATTCCTGAAGCAGTTCTTATCATCGCCAAGTATATGAACAGTATTCCTATTGTTCCTGATCAAGAGGTTAATTTACTAGCATGTCTAACAGAAGTAATGATGAGTTGCGAATTCAAGTAAAAAAGACAACTCCCCAAAATGTCAAAGAAGCGCACGAAGGTCTTTTTCATGCTACAATGAATCTACCTGCTGCAGCTGCACACTGCGGTATGACACAGAAGGAGTTAAAAATGACATTCTTTGAATATCTTAAGTACAATGCCCCAAACTTTGAAATCACTGAAGACACCGCTCCGCTACCCAGGGGGCAAAAGCAGGGCGCTGGCAAACCTGTTCCGATTCCTCCCAGACCTTTCCCAGGTAACAGAGTATCGTGAACCATTCCTCGGTGGTGGCAGTGTCGCCATTGAGGTTACTAAGCGTTACCCTAAATTAAATATCTGGGTCAACGATTTGTATGAACCGTTGACTAATTTTTGGAAGACACTGCAAGATGATGGTCATGCTTTGTACAAACGTTTACAAGAACTAAAGTCTAGGTATCCAGATCAAGCATCTGCAAAGGGATTATTTTTAGAAGCAAAGGAGTTAGTAAATGACCCTACCGTATCCCATCTACATCGCGCTTGTGCTTTCTACATTATTAACAAGTGCTCTTTTTCTGGTCTCACTGAGTCCTCCTCGTTCAGTAAACAAGCGTCTGATTCCAATTTCTCAATGCGTGGAATTGAGAAACTCCCTGGATATACGCAACTAATTCAAAATTGGAAGATTACAAATGGTCGCTACCAAGAGCTCCTTACCGACGACAGGTCTGTCTTCACATACCTTGATCCCCCCTACGAGATCGGATCAAATCTATATGGTAAGCGTGGAAACATGCACAAAGGATTTGACCATGATGGGTTTGCTACTATTTGTGACCGTTTTATCGGTCCTCAACTTATATCTTACAATTCGTCGCAACTGATCCGAGATCGGTTTCAAGAGTGGACAGTTGCAGAATTTGCACACACTTACACCATGCGCTCTGTGGGGTCCTATAATACAGATCAAGCAAAGCGGCACGAACTAGTGCTAATGAATTATGAAGTGTGAAGTCACCCTCTACGTCGCAGGCACCGTCTTCAAGGAAGAGGTATACGCTCGCGACTACCAAGAAGCACGTCAGGTTGCTCTCGCTCGCAACCCTAATGCAAAAATTGTCGGAGTTACTGCTAAATTTTAATGTCATACCAACTGAAGGATTACCTTTACTCAATCAATCAATCTAAAAAGAATATTCTCAATGATGATATTGATGCTGAGCGAGGGTATCCTCCTTACATTATTAACAGGTGCCTCTCTTCTTTCACTGACACGGTTCTTTATGCCAATGAGATGAATAAGAACCCAGGTCTACCAAAGAAGATGCAATATGACTTTTTTATAAATAGTGTGAAGCCCAGGAAACGTTTCTCTCCATGGGCACGTAAAGATTCTATTGATTATCTTGAGTTAGTCAAAGAGTATTATGGTTATAATGACGATAAAGCACTCCAAGCTCTCAGGATTCTCACCAAGGATCAGTTAGATCATATTAAAAAGGCATTGAGCAAAGGTGGTAAACATGAGCGGTGAGACTGAAGTCCAGTGGAAACAGGCGGACATGGTGGAGGTGGTTCTTAGTGAACCCGATGACTTTCTAAAAGTGAGAGAAACACTAACAAGAATTGGTGTAGCATCACGTAAAGAAAGAAAGATCTACCAGTCTTGTCATATCCTTCATAAGCAAGGTAAGTATTATATTGTTCATTTTAAAGAGTTGTTTGCTCTTGATGGAAAGAATACAAATTTTTCTTTGAATGATTTACAGAGAAGAAATAGAATCGCTCAATTGTTATCTGATTGGGGATTGATTTCTATTGTTGTTCCTGAAAAAATTCAAGATCTAGCACCATTAAATCAAATTAAAGTTCTTGCTTTCCGTGATAAGGAAGAGTGGACTTTAGAATCTAAGTATAATATTGGCAGAAAGAAGACTGCTGAAGAATGAATTTATTAGATACACATCCATCTAAAATTCCTTCGTCAAATAGAAACTTGAATAGATGGAAAAGTTGGAGGGGCAACACTATGTTTGCTCCTCAATTTGACATACCAATCTATACTGACAAATATTCAGAAGAACTCTCCGATAACCTTGTAAAGATTATAGAGAAAAGAGAAGCTGGATTTGAATTACAGAAGATAGATGGTGCAGGAAAAACATACCAGAGACAGTGGTCTAACTATAATATTTTTGACTGGAAAAATAAAGAAATAAAAATACTTGCCGACCAAGTATATAATTCTTACATGACTTTTATTAGGGGAATGAATAAAGAACCCCTGTCAAAAGATAAATTATGGATTCGTGGTTGGGCAGTAGTTTTAGAAGAACATCAAGAGATAGAATTTCATTCTCATTCTTTTCATGAGAATACTTTTTTGAGTGGTAATCTATCACTGTCAGATTTAGGTACTACTACAGACTATTGGTTTCCAAATCTCAGTCTATATTTTGGTTGGTGGAAATCTCAAAATAAAAAAGGGTCACTCACATTGTTTCCTTCGTGGTTAGAACATAAAGTAGATCCAAATACTACAGGTGAGTTACGGTTTTCCGTAGCATTTGATATGTTTACCCAACACACTATAGATTATATTAATGAAAACCGTATAAAAGATTCGGAAAACCAGAATATTATTCTGTTGGCAAAGAGGTTCTCGGACTTATAATTAGTACTGTAAGAGGTGTGGGGCTACGGTCCCCCTTTTACGCCAAGTATGATGCCGTATGGGTCATACAATTACTGTTGCTTACGAGGACACAATCATGGTAGACTTTCAATGGGAAACCTATACCCCATATTCAATCGGATTCAATGAAACATTCAGCAGACTTGAAGCTCTCGCAGGAGGTGGAAAGAATTACCCTCCTTACAACATCGTTAATGGACCTGATGGTAGAACCAGTTTGGAAATCGCTCTTGCTGGATTTTCAGCAGGAGATATTGAGGTTGAGACAGAACGGAATGTTCTGACTGTTTCTGCTCGCAAGAGTCCAGAAGAAAAAGAAAGAGATTATACACATAGAGGTATCTCATACAAAACATTTTCACGAAACTGGCAGATGTCAGATGATGTAGAGATAGAAGATGTATCATATGTTGATGGTCTCTTGACCATTGTGCTCAGGAAAGAACTTCCCGAGCATCAGAAGAGAAAAAAATGGTTCTAAATATCACGGGGACTTGACGGTCCCCTTTTTACTTGTTATACTGTTAAAAACGTTTTAAGCTATGTCTACTACAATTGATCACAACGTTCGCATTATTCATTTGATGACAGGCGAGCACGTAATTTGTAATTTTACTCAAGTACGTGAAGAGGAAAAGTTCATTGCATATCAATTGCTTTATCCACTGTCTCTGACACTCTCTCAAGATCCTGCAAACCCAGATTCTTTTAATGTAACCTATCGTAGGTGGAATCCCTTCACACCTTACGAAGATCATCGGGTGTCTCCCCAGTCAGTTATCACTGCAATGCCACCCTCTCAAGAAATTCTTGATAACTATGTAAGCAAACTGAAAGAAGCAGGCGTTGACTGCTCCTTCCTACCTAATAATGGAGATAATATCGTTGGAGAACCTACTGAAAGTGCTGTTACTGAAGGACCAGTGGCTAGTAGCGCAAGTTGAAGAAATTGAAGGTGTAACCTTCGGAGATCCTGACTGTATCTTGGTTGAACCTAAGTTGATTGATGGGGACCAGTTGAAAGACTGGCTCCCCTTTGCCACTAAAAAGGAGGCAGTTGTCAGATCTTCTGATATAATTACGTTTGTTGACCCGAGTAGTGATTTCATTACTCTTTACTATGGCGGTAAACCCGCACTGCTTACTGAATGAAGTTTTATACTAATGTTGAACAGGCAGGCAACCGCCTGCTGGTCCGTGGTTATGAAGGTGGTCAACCTTTTTCATACAGGGTGCCTTTTAGTCCCACCCTGTATGTCCCTACAAAGAATTATTCTGAGTGGAGGACACTAGAAGGTGACTGCGTAGAACCTATTAACATGGGTTCTATCAATGAAGCGAAAGAGTTCATCAAAAAGTATAAAGAAGTTGAGGAGTTTCCTATCTACGGAAACAGCAGGTATCTGTATCAATACATTGCTCAAGAGCACCCCGAAGAAGAGATTCGTTATGACGTTTCTAAGATTCGTGTATTTACTATTGACATTGAGACTGCAGCAGAAAACGGATTCCCCAACATTGAAACTGCAGACCAGGAAATTCTAGCGATCAGTATTAAAGACTCATATACTGGTCGCATTGTTGTCTTTGGAGCTCGTCCATTTGACAACAAAGATTCTATGGTTGATTACATGCATTTCCGTTCTGAGGAGACCATGCTAATGGCATTCCTCCAGTATTGGAATGAAAACTGTCCTGATGTTGTTACAGGTTGGAATGTTCAGTTGTTTGATATTCCCTATATTGCTAGGCGTATTGATAGGATCCTTGGTGAGAAGTTTACTAAGACTCTTAGCCCTTGGAAGCTTATTTCTTCTCGCGAGATTGTCATTAAAGGAAGAAAACAGATCGCTTATGATCTTCCAGGAATTTCTACTCTGGATTATTTTGACCTCTACAGGAAATTTACTTACACCAATCAGGAATCTTACCGATTGGATCATATCGCCTTCGTTGAACTCGGACAAAAAAAGTTAGATCACTCTGAGTACGATACGTTCAAAGAGTTTTACGAGAACGATTGGCAAAAGTTTATTGAGTATAATATTCATGACGTTCGTCTGGTTGATAGACTGGATGACAAGATGAAATTGATTGAACTCGCATTCACTATGGCATATGATGCCAAGGTGAATTATGAAGATGTGTTTAGTCAGGTTCGTATGTGGGATAACTACATCTATGTGGAACTTCTAAAGAGGAAGATTGCAATTCCTCCTAAGAAAGAAGCAACCAAAGATGCTAAGTATGCGGGCGCATATGTTAAGGAACCGAAACCAGGATTCTATGATTGGGTTGTTAGTTTTGACCTTAACAGCCTGTATCCTCACCTTATTATGCAGTACAATATCTCCCCAGAAACGCTACATGATGCCAGACATTCATCGGTCACCGTTGATAAGATACTTGAGAAGCAAGTAGAGATTGACGGAGAGTTTGCTGTGTGTGCCAATGGCGCACAGTACCGTAAAGATAAGGACGGGTTTCTTCCTCAGATGATGAAGAAGATGTATGACAGTCGTGTCATTTTCAAGAAGAAGATGATTGAAGCGAAGAAACAGTACGAGAAGACACCAACTATTGAACTCACAAAAGAAATCGCCCGATACAACAACATCCAGATGGCGAAGAAGATCTCTCTCAACAGTGCTTATGGTGCTATTGGGAATGAGCACTTCCGCTATTACCGTCTCGCTAATGCAGAAGCAATTACCTTGTCTGGACAGGTCTCAATCCGTTGGATTGAGAACCGTATGAATCAATACCTAAATAAACTGCTCTCCACAGATAAGGAGGATTATGTCATCGCTAGCGATACCGACTCAATCTATCTTAATCTTGGACCTCTTGTTAATAAATTTTTTGGTAATAAGTCTGGCGACAAAGCAGCAGTTGTTACTATACTTGACAAGATCTGCCAAGAGAAACTGGAACCTTTTATTGAACGTTCATATCAAGAACTTGCGGATTACGTTTCGGCGTATGACCAAAAGATGCAAATGAAGCGTGAGAACATTGCAGACCGTGGCATCTGGACTGCAAAAAAACGTTACATTCTAAACGTGTGGGACAGTGAGGGTGTTAGATACAAGGAACCCAAGATGAAGATCATGGGTCTTGAAACCGCAAGGAGCTCTACTCCTGCGTATTTTAGAGACAAGTTGTATGCAGCGTTTAAGATTATTATCGGCAAGACAAATGATGAACTTATCAATTTCATCAATGATGTTAGAACAGAGACACGAGAAAGACCCTACGAGGAAGTCGCCTTTCCCAGAGGAGTTAACAACCTTGCCAAGTACCGTCACCCTACGGAAATCTATACGAAAGGAACACCCATCCACGTAAGGGGTGCTCTGCTGTATAATCACTACATCAAAAAGCATAAGATTGAACACAAGCATCAACTCATCCAAGAGGGTGAGAAGATCAAGTTCATGTATCTCAAAACTCCAAATCCATTACATGAAAACTGTATCAGTTTCTTTGGTGATGTCCCCAAAGAATTTGGTATTGAAAAGTATGTGGATTACCAAACACAGTTTGAAAAATCATTCTTAGAACCACTCAAAAATGTGCTACAATGCATTGGTTGGACCCATCAAAAAACTGTGTCAATTGGGAGTTTCTTTGAGTGAGTAAAAAAATCTTTGTGGTCACATGGACTAACCATGTTGTGGGTCAAGTTGGTCCCGAAGACCTTAAGTGCTTTGAAGACTACAATACCGCTATGGCATTTGCCAAACTAATGCGGAACGATTATAATTATGTTAATTTCTATGAGGAGGCAGTAGATCAATGGGATTCTTAGATTCTGTAATTAAAGAAAGTGGAAACGAATTTGCTGGTTTGGTTAGTGAAGGAGTTGCTGCTGGCGACATTACTAATTATGTTGACACTGGCAGTTATATCTTTAACGCCCTGGTTAGTGGTTCGTTGTTTGGAGGTCTTCCTTCCAACAAAGTTACTGCCTTGGCAGGAGAATCAAGCACGGGCAAGACTTTTTTTGCTCTCAGTGTCGTTCGTAATTTCCTTGACGCTAATCCTACAGGTGGCGTCATTTATTTTGAAACTGAATCCGCCATTTCCCGTGACATGATTGAGTCTCGTGGGATTGATTCTCAACGTATGGTTCTGTTCCCTGTTGCTACTATTGAGGAGTTCAGGACACAGGCATGTAGGATCCTTGACAAATATATGAAGGAACCTAAGGAAGAACGGGTGCCTATGATGTTCGTGTTAGACTCTCTGGGTATGCTCTCAACATCCAAGGAGATGGAAGACATCGCTAATGACAAACAAGTTCGTGACATGACCAAGAGTCAGTTGATCAAGGGTGCCTTTCGTGTGCTAACATTGAAGCTTGGACAGGCACAAGTCCCTATGATCGTCACAAACCATACCTATGACGTGATCGGTTCCTACATCCCCACAAAGGAGATGGGAGGCGGTACAGGTCTTAAGTATGCTGCATCTACTATCATCTATCTTGGCAAGAAGAAGGAGAAAGATGGCACTGAACTGGTGGGTAACATCATCAAGTGTGAAGCAAAGAAATCTCGTCTAACCAAGGAGGGTAGTAAAGTTGAGACTCGTCTATTTTTTGACGACCGTGGACTTGACAAGTATTACGGACTACTGGAACTGGGTGAACAGTACGGAATCTTCAAACGGGTCGGCAATCGTATCAAATTTGGTGAATCTTCTGTTTATCCTAAGTCTGTACTCGCTAATCCAGAAAAGTATTTCACCCCCGAAGTGATGGAAAAACTTGAAGAGGCAGCAAAGCAGGAATTCTCCTATGGCAACTGAGCGTATTGAACAAACTATCTTGCGTAATCTCCTCTTTACCGAGGAGTATTACCGTAAGGTAGTTCCTTTTTTGAAAGCAGATTATTTTCAAGAATATCATGAGAAAATTATTTACGAAGAGATCTCTGACTTCGCTAGTAAGTACGACAAAGTTCCTACTCAAGAAGTTCTTACGATTAATCTTCAGAATCGCAACGATCTCACAGAGGAGGCGTTTCAAAATTCGGTACAGGCAGTACGAGAACTCAGCGATGAGTGGGTTGACTACGAGTGGCTCCTTGACGCCACGGAAAAGTGGTGTAAGGACCGAGCAATTTACCTCGCCCTCATGCAATCAATCAAGATCGCAGACGGAGGCGATCCAAAGATTTCGCGAGATGCGATACCCTCAATTCTCCAAGAAGCCTTGGCAGTTTCGTTTGATGAACACATCGGACACGATTACATAGAACAAGCAACAGACAGATATGAATTTTACCACCGCAAAGAAGAAAAGATTCCCTTTGACCTTGATAAGTTTAACTTCATTACGAAAGGTGGTCTCAGTAACAAGACTCTCAATGTCGCTCTTGCTGGAACGGGCGTCGGGAAGTCTCTATTCATGTGCCATCAGGCTAGTGCCGCGCTCACACAGGGGTACAACGTACTCTATATTACATGTGAAATGGCAGAGGAAAAGATTGCTGAACGAATTGACGCGAACCTTTTGAATGTTCCTGTAAAAGACATTGTTGATCTGCCAGAAGTTCTCTTTACTAGTAAGGTCAATGAAATTGCTAGGAAAACCCAAGGCAAATTGATTATCAAAGAGTATCCAACTGCATCGGCACATGCTGGTCATTTCAAGGCACTGCTCAGTGATCTCAAGTTAAAGAAAGATTTCAAACCTGATATTATTTTCGTAGACTATCTTAATATCTGTGCAAGTGTGAGGTACAAAGGTGCTATTGTCA
>TARA_B100001121_G_scaffold308281_1_pt1 | contig 30632 bp, 27 predicted proteins | sample TARA_B100001121 | Tara Oceans TARA_B100001121 (sample SAMEA2622817) | marine metagenome | biome: marine biome (ENVO:00000447); feature: surface water layer (ENVO:00002042); material: "saline water (ENVO:00002010), including plankton (ENVO:xxxxxxxx)" | depth 5 m
TTGCGAATTATCCATAAAGATAACAATTTGAACGCTATTCACAACACTACATCATCAATAATGATGTTACCGTTTGTTGCGAATTATCCATAAAGATAACAATTTGAACGCTATTCACAACCGGGCAAGAGCCGCATTACTTTCGTCAATAGTTGCGAATTATCCATAAAGATAACAATTTACTCACTGCGTGTTTATTTTTTATTGTGTTCGTGAACTCGTAAACTCGTTTGAAAGCCATCTGCAATTAAAATCATGGATTAATTGCTATTCATCTATTATAGAATTGAAACTTTTGGGATTTTCATATATTTTCATATCACATATCAATATAGAACATCTTTCAACCCCTTAATGCGCCAATCTACTTCTATTTTAGTGTAATCGAATTTTTCTTCTTCTTTGTCGGGAATCAATATGGTTTTCATTCCTAAATTTTTCCCAAATTCCATATCCGAAATAGAGTCGCCTATAATTACACTATTATTAAAATCTATTTCAGGAAAATCAGTTTTTGCTTTGATTGCCAATTTTGGTGAGGGTTTTCGGCAATTATCTTCCTTTGATTTTAAATCAAAACAATTATAAACGGCGTCTATTCTTCCTCCGGATTGCTTAATTTCATTTATCATAAAGTCATTTACTTCTTGAACATCTTCTGCAGTCATTAACCCTTTCCCCACTCCTTGCTGATTGGTAACAACAATAATTCTGCGGAACTTTTTACTCATCTTTGCAATGGCTTCTTTTGCTCCGGGAATAAATTCAAATTCTGCCGAGGTTTTGATGTATCCGCCCGGTTTACGTTTATTTATCACTCCGTCTCTATCCAAAAAAACTGTGGTTGTTTCGGGCAAATGCCAAAATTTTTCTTTGTTTAAATTGTTCGAAAACATAAACTGTGCAGCAAAATAATCTTCGGGAATGCCAATATCTATAAACTGTGCCTCGGTTTTATAATACCCAATAGGAATTTGAGATACATATTTTTCAAGAATATCTTGCTCAAATGAAAATTTATTCTCCTCGGGGAAATAGTTTTGTGCAAATTGTTTGTTCATTAAATATACACCGGCATTAATGTATCCTTCCTTATGAAATTCTTTTTCTTTAAAGGCAGATATTCGATTCTCTGTGGTTTCAACCACTCCGTAGCGATCGAAATTTTTCATTTTCACCAAAGCCAAACTTAAATCGTTGCATAGGCAGTTTTTTTCAAATTCGGCAAACGAAATACCAACAAAAGTATCGCCGTTGATAATCCAAAATTTATCATCATTTACATATGATGCGGCAAGTTTTACCGCTCCACCCGTTCCCAACGGTTCTTTTTCTATGGCATACACAATCTCCGCACCATTGAATGTATTGCCAAAATAATTTTGAATGCTTTCGTACTTATACCCTACGGACAGGATAAAACGGGAAATCCCTTGATGAGATAAAAATTGCATCAAATGCCATAGAAATGGCTTGCCGTTTACCGGCGCCATAGGTTTGGGCAAATCGTTAACTACACTTTGCAAGCGTGTTCCCTTTCCGCCGGCAAGTATAATCGCTTCTTTTATGGCTGTTTTTTCAGTTTTCATAAAGCATTTGGCAATTAAACTTGTTTTACACGAAAGGAATACAAGCCGTTGTCTTCGAAAACAAAGTTGTAGGCACGTCCACCAAATTCGTTAAGTGCTTTAATTACGTTGGTTTTGGTACTTCCGGGACAATAAAAAATCATAAACCCACCGCCTCCGGCACCTGAAATCTTTCCTCCTGTTGCTCCGGCGTTAATGGCTGCCGAATAAATTTCGTCCAATAACGGGTTAGAAATGGCACTTGCCATTTGCTTTTTAAATTGCCAACTTTCATCGAGCAGTTCGCCAATTTTATGTACTTCGCCTTTCAGTAATGCTTCTTTCATCAAATAGGCATATTCCTTAATGCGATGTGCGGCTTGCACGGCACCCGTATCGCTTTTTTTAAAGTCTTTTTCTTGCGCTACAATAATATCGGCAGAATCACGACTGGTTCCGGTGTAATACAGCACTAAATTCCATTCGAGTTGATTTTTGTACAAACTCTTTATACGCAACGGATTAACAATAACTTTATCGTCTTTTTCAAACTCAATAAAATTAAATCCGCCAAATGTAGCGGCGTATTGGTCTTGCTTACCTCCTGCCAAACCTAAATCTTTACGCTCAATTTCGTATGCCAATTGGGCAATATCATAATCTCCCAAAGGTAAATTAAGCCATTCTGCAAATGCGCCGAGGATGGCAACCGTAATGGTGGAAGATGTTCCCAGCCCTGAACCTTTTGGCACATCTACAATGGTAGTAAGTTTAAATGACAATGGCTTTTTTACATAATCGCGCACAATGCGATTATACACACCTTTTAGCAAGGGCAGTTTGCCGTCTATTTCCAATTCTGTGGTGCTGTCTAATTCTTGGTATTGTTCCAAATCTTGCGATTCAAGTATGATTTTACCGTTATCCAACGGTTCTATCATTGCTCTGGCATACAAACTGATGGTGGTGTTCAGTACTGCTCCGCCAAAAGTGTCACTGTACGGACTGACATCTGTTCCGCCGCCTGCCAATCCTAAGCGTAAAGGTGCTTTTGCTTTTATTATCATACGTTTCTAAAATCTAATCCAACATTTTTTTCACAAAGTTGTGCCACGAAAATTCTTTTTTCTTTTCTCTGACACGATCAATAAATTTATTTTCTTTTCCGGATTTGAAATAATCTAAAATAGCTTTTGCAATTTCATCAGGATTAACATCTACCACATAACCCGATTTACCGTTTTCTACAATTTCGGGCAAACCGCCAACATTGGTTACCACCATTGGTTTTTCGAAATGATAAGCCAATTGCGAAATACCGCTTTGTGTTGCCGATTTATAAGGTTGAACAATTAAATCTGCTGCGCTGAAATAATATTTCACTTCACTGTTGGGAATAAATTCGGTACGCATAATTAACCGGTCTTCTATGCCCAAATCTTTTATCAATTGTTCGTACTTTTCTTTTTCGCCATAATATTCACCCGCCACAATACATTGTATATTTTGTTCTTGAATTTCTTTATTTGCCATTGCTTTGAGCAACAAATCCAATCCTTTGTAATTTCTGATGATACCAAAAAACAACACGTATTTTCCGTCAGGATTTAAATTAAGGTGAGAACGTGCCGTTTTTTTATCTACTATTTCGCCATAATTGTCGTAAATGGGATGAGCAATATATTTAACCGGCTTGGTAGTTGTAAATTTTTTCATATCTTCTTTTACCGAAGCCGACATTGCCACAAATTCATCATTGGCATTGACATAATACTTGGCAAGGATATAATCGCCCGGGCGTTTCTCGTGCGGAATAATATTATCCAAAATAGAAATTACCCGTGTATTTTTATTTTTTGCCAACCGGATAACCGTTCCTAACGAAGGTCCCATAAACGGTAACCAAAATTTAGAAATGATTACATCCGGTTGTTCTTTCTTTATTTTTAACCCTGCTTTTATCCAGTTAAAGGGATTGATGGAGTTTATCAATGGTTTGATGATTAATTTTTCAGGCGCAGGTTCTTGCGAATATTGTGTTTTTCCGGGAAATAAAAAATTTGGATACTGTAATGTAAAGGTATAGATAATCACTTCGTGCCCCATATTCATTAATTCTTCTGCCAATCGTTCGTTAAAAGATGCTATTCCACCTCTAAACGGATATGCCGTGCCGATGATGATTATCTTCATAAAAATTTACAATAAATTGATTGCAAACAAAAGTATTGAAAAAAACAAGGCCAACAAAATTGTGATTGGTTTCTGTTAAATTTGACTTTCCGGTAATTATGAAGAAAAAACTTTCTGCAATACTGTTAATTATTCTTTTTTAAATTCCCGGCTTTTTCCAACAAGAATAACAACAATGCACCGGTAACCGCCAAAGCAATTGCTGCTGCTAATTGCGGGTTTTCCGTAGCGAAGGGCGATATGTTTTTTTGAATAAACGGCACAACCTCTCCGTGCGAATTAACACGTGTGGAAATGGTTTCTTTCCAAGGCCAAATTTTATTGAGCGAACCCAATAAAAATCCGCTTAACAGGGCTACCGAAAGATTATGGAAATGGGCAAACATCCATTTCAGCAAACGGCTGAATGAAAGCAAGCCAACGACACAACCGGCGGCAAATAATAGTATGGTTTTGATTTCGATATTTTTAATGGCATTTAACACTGTTTCGTAACTGCCCAACAACAACAGAATGAAACTGCCCGAAATTCCCGGTAAAATCATAGCGCAAATGGCTATTGCTCCGGATAAAAATATAAACCAACTGCTTTCGGGACTGTGCATTGGCGGCAAATCGGTAACTACATAAGCAATAACCGCACCTGCAACAAACGACAATGCGGTAGAAATATTCCACTTACTTACTTGCTTCCCGACAAAAAAGATGGATGCAAACACCAACCCGAAAAAGAATGACCATACCAAAACCGGATACGTTGCCAATAAATGGGTGATTAATTTTGCCAAAGAAACAATACTGATTCCAATTCCTGCCAATAAAAACAAGAAGAAATTTCCATTGATATGCTGCCAAAAAGGTTTTACACCTTCTTTGAATAAAATTGTTATTGCTTTACCGTTTAAGCGGTTAATAGAATCAATCAATTCTTCGTAAATATTGGTAATAAAAGCAATGGTTCCGCCACTGACTCCGGGCACTACATCGGCAGCGCCCATAGCCATACCTTTGAGCATTAATATCAGATAATCTTTGATTGTTCGCATTACTTAACTTTGACTATATTCGGTATATCCGCCTTCTAAAACGGACAAATTATCGAGTTTAAATTTGCGTTCCAATGTTGATACAATTGCTGATGCTTTTTTTCCGGAAATACAAACAAACACTACTTCTTTGTCTTTTGGAATTTCATTTACCCGAGGTAAAATTTGCGCCATCGGAATGTTTTTCCAGCCGCAATTGTCGTCTTCATACTCGTATTCTTCACGAATATCAATTACCTCAACCTTTGGTTCGGATTGATTGAGTTTTTCTTTCAGTTCGGATACCGTAATGTATTTCATTGTTTTTTGGTGCTAAAATTAAGGCTTAAAGCTCATTAATTCTTCGGGTAAAAATTGAAAAAACGTATCTCCTCGTAATCCTAAGCGTAAACATTCTAACGGAATTACTTCGTTTGGCGCAATATTTCCCAAGTTTACATTGGTTCCAAATTGTTTAATAAACCAAACTTGTTGTGCTTTTTTGGGGGCTTCCCACAAAATGTTTTCTACTTTTACATTGTTGATGATTTTATTGACCAATGCCACGTGAGCCGTTCCGTTTGGCCTGTAAATACCCACTGTTCCGCTTTCGCGCGCTTCGGCAATTACTTTCCATGCGCCGGCTTCCAATTCGGTTTTCATCATACTTATCCATTTTCCGGGACTGATGAAAATACCTTCTTCTTTTGAGCCCACTTCGGACAATACGGTGTAATCTTTTGCCAATTCAGATATGTATTTGCATTTTTCTTCTTCGGGCAACACAATGGAACCGTCAGAAACTTCGCAAACTTCCATTTTATGTTTATCCAAAAAACGACGGTATTCGTCAAACATTCCGCGCACAATAAAGGCTTCGAAAAGAGTGCCTCCAAAATAAGTTTTGATTCCGGCTTGTTTGTAAATTTCTAATTTTCGATCGAGATTATTGGTGATGAGCGATGTTCCAAATCCAAATTTTACCAAATCGGTATATCGTCCGGCATTTTCAACAAAATTCTCTACTTCGCGCCAGCTCAATCCTTTATCCATCATCATTGTAACACCATTTTGGCGAGGTGCTTTCTCCCTTTCGGGAATATATGGTAAATCAAAATTCATTCTTCAATTTTTTAAAATATCAAATACAAAGTTGTTATTTATTTTGTAATAATAAAATGATTGTTGAAAATTAAATGATATTTAACAAATATTGCAGCTATTAAACAGATAAGGTTACTTGATATCCGCCGAATTTACGGACGTTAAACACTGTATTGTCTTCAAAAAGCAAATACTGTCCTTTTATTCCGGTTAATTTTCCTTTATAAATGGGTGTTTTATCTAAATTTAATGATTTTACTTTTTCGGGATACCGGATAACCGGAAATTTAATTTCTACAATTGTATCATCCTCCGACAAGTAATTTTGCAATTCTTCGGGAAGGATTTTTTTCATCTGATTTTTCACCTCAATCAAATCTTCTTCCTTGAAAGTATTTTGCAACATTGCCCGCCAATTGGTTTTATCGGAAATATGCGGTTTAAGTGCTACTTCTATTTCTCCTGCCAAACGACGATACGGAACTTCTGCCAAAATAAGAGCGGCATGCGCCCCTTGGTCAATCCAACGGGTTGGGATTTGCAAGTCGCGTGTTACACCCACTTTTATATGGCTGGTTTGCGATAAATAGACAATATGCGGTTGGTTATGGTGTTTTTGCTCCCATTCAACATCTCTGCCTTTATTTAAATGGGCTTCGCACAGTTCGGGATGAATAATACAAGGCGATGCTTCGGGTGCATTTTGAAAACAGGGATAACAAAACCCTTGATTGAATGATTTATTGGTTTTTCTGCCACAGCTTATACAATAAATAGCATTTTCGAACTGAATGGAAAGTGTATGACCGATAATATCGTTCATTAACCATTTTTGGTATTCATTGGCTAATGTGTATTCTACAGTTCCTTCATCGTTTAGTCGGGCATACATTTTATGTAAAGGAAGGGATATTTCCATGTTAATCTTCTTTGTAAAGTGAAACTTTTTGGACCGTTACATACGTTTTGCACGATTTTAATACTACTTCTATTTGACGACTGTCTTCATCGGTAAAATTAGCAACATACGTGGCACATGGTTTTTTACGCGGCGCTCCTTTGCCAAAATCTACGTCGGCAGTTTGTAAAAAAAGACTGTCTATGAGTGGTGTATCAATTTTTAAGCGTTTGATTTGCATCATTGCCGAGTCGGAATAGAGTAATTTTACTTTTTCATCTTCGATATGCATCATTACCCGCGCCGAAGGAAACCACGATATACGTTTACGGTCTTTTACCAGCCATGCATACGACAAAAGCAAACCAATACCAAAGCCGGTCAGGTATAAACGTAATCTTTTTGGAAACTTCATATTATTCTTTTGTTTACTGACAAATTTAGGTTAATAAAAATACTTTTAATGTTTTTGCCGGTTAAATTACTTGGTTGCTTGGAATTGTAAATCGAAGAGTGTTTTGTAATAGCCGTTTTTGGCAAGCAATTCTTCGTGCGTTCCACTCTCAACAATTTCGCCTTTGTTTAATACTAAAATTTTATCGGCATTTTGAATGGTGGATAAACGATGCGCCACAACAATAGAAGTTCTGTTTTTGGTTAACACCTCCGTAGCATATTGAATTAGCGCCTCTGATTCGGAATCGATAGAGGATGTTGCTTCATCCAGAATTAATATTTTGGGTTTATGCACATACGCGCGAATAAATGAAATCAATTGCCTTTGCCCTACCGAAAGCATTGCACCGCGCTCTTTAACATTATAATGATAATTTCCAGGAAGTTGCATAATGAAATCATGTGCTCCGACAGCTTTCGCGGCTTCAATCACTTCTTCCAATGAAATTTCGGGATTGTTTAATGTGATATTATTATAAATAGTATCCGAAAACAAAAAAACATCTTGCAATACGATGGCTATATTTTTACGTAATGATTCTATATCATATTTGCGCACATCTATTCCGTCAATAGCTATTTTTCCTTTCTGAATTTCATAGTACCTACCCAATAAGTTTATAATGGATGATTTTCCGGCTCCCGTAGCACCTACCAGCGCTAACGTGCTTCCACTATCGACATGAAAGCTGATATCTTTCAACACCCATTCTTCACCTTTGTAGGCAAACCAAACGTGTTCAAAATCTATTTCTCCGCGAATATTATCGGCTTTTATTTTTCCGTTATTTTCGAGATGCTCTTCGGTATCTAAAATTTTAAATACTCTTTCCGAACTTACCATTCCCATTTGTAATACATTAAACCGGTCGGCTAATTGACGTATAGGACGATACAACATATAAATAAAGAGAATAAACTCGACTAAATTCCCCAGCGAAACGTATTGCGCAACCACACCTTTTGAACCCCACCAAACCAATAATGCCAATGATGTTGCCGACAATAACTCCACAATGGGAAAAAACACTGAAAATGCCCATACTGCCTTAACATGCGCTTTAAAATGCTCAAAATTTATTTTCTTAAAACGCTCCATTTCGGTTTTTTGCCGGTTGAACAATTGCACTACGCTCATTCCGGTAATGTGTTCCTGAACAAATGTATTCAACTGCGAAACCTTATTTCTAACTTGTTGAAATGCTGATTTTATGGCGTTTTTAAATGCTCGTGTTGCAAATATCAATATGGGAATGGGAATTAAACTGATGAGTGCCAAGCGCCAATCGATATAAAACATGACAAAAACTACTGCCACCAACTTTAATATATCGCCAATAATTACCAAAATACCGTTGCTAAACACATCGGCAATGGTTTCTATATCCGAAACCGTTCGGGTAACAAGCATTCCAATCGGGTTTCTGTCAAAATAACTTAATTTAAAGGTGGTAATATGCCGAAACAATTGCTTGCGCAAATCATTTATCACACTTTGTCCCAACCAATTGGCCAAATAGGTATGTAAATACTGAAACCCTGCTTCAATAATTAAAATACCTATCATTAAAAGTGTAAGCAACCACAATCCATGCAAATCTCCGCGCCCCACTTTTTCATCAATCCCGTATTTTATCAACATGGGACGAATGGGGGCTATAACGCCTAAAAAGATGGTAAGAAATGCCGTAAACCAAAATATTTTTTTGTAAGGTGAAACATAGCGTAAAATTCTTTTGAGCAATTTCATATCAAAAGCTTTTCCGGCAACACTTTTAGGACTGCTATTTTCTTTTTCTTTTTTCATAAAAATAATTCGGGCGGGTATGAAATTTTCTCCAAAAACAATCCTTCTGCCGGTGCCGAAGCGCCTGCCAATCCCCTATTTTTTTGTTCAATAATATTTTCAAATTCATTGATGGAAATTCTCCCTCTGCCTACCAAAAGTAACGTACCAACGATTGCCCGCACCATATTTCTTAAAAAGCGATTGGCTGTTATATGAAAAACCAATTCGTTTCCGGCAATTGTTTCCCAATAAGCTTCGGTAACCGTGCAATTATTGGTAAAAGTATCGGTATGCAGTTTACTGAAACTTGTAAAATCAGTATAGTGCAATAATTTTGCAGCGGCATCATTCATTTTATCCACATCCAACGGAACCGAATATTTATAATACAATCCGGTTTTAAAAGGATTTTTCTCTTTTCCAATAACATAAAAATATGAACGGCTCAAGGCATCAAAACGTGCATGTGCATCGGGTTTAACCGGTAAAATATTTTTTACGGCTATTGAAGGCGGTAACATACTGTTGAGCTTATGTTTCCAATCAAGATTTTCGTTCAGTGGATTATCGGTATCAAAATGGGCAAACATTTGAAGTGCATGCACGCCCGCATCTGTTCGGCCTGCACCTGTTACAGGTGTTGGCTTTCGAAACAAAGTTGACAAAACATCTTCTATTGCTTGCTGAACAGAAGGTGCGTTGGGTTGCACTTGCCATCCGCAAAAGTCTTTGCCGTTATATGCTATTTCTAAAAAATACCGCACAATTTATTATTTCTCGTCAAAAAGATTTTTTTCTGCTTACTTTTGTTTATTAGCCGATAAAATTAAGTTAAATGCATCTACCTGAAAACCGAAACAAAAGAAAAATATTTAACGACCCTGTTTACGGATTTATTTCCATCCCTTTTGACACTATTTTCGATTTAATAGAACACCCTTATTTCCAAAGACTTAGAAGAATTAAACAAACCGGATTGACCCATTTGGTGTATCCGGGTGCATTGCACACCCGATTTCATCATGCCATGGGTACCATGCACTTAATGGGCTTGGCTATTGACACATTGCGCAGCAAAGGAGTGGATATAAGTGAAGAAGAAGCCGAAGCAGTAACAATTGCCATATTATTGCACGATATTGGTCACGGACCATTTTCGCACGCATTGGAACACAGCTTGGTTTCGGGTATTTCGCACGAAGAAATTTCATCTTGCTTTATGCAAAAATTAAATGATGAATTTAACGGAAAACTTTCGCTTGCCATTCAAATATTCAACAATCAATACCCGAAAAAATTCCTTCACCAACTGGTAGCCAGTCAACTGGATATGGACCGGTTGGACTACCTGAAACGTGACAGTTTTTTTACCGGCGTATCAGAAGGTGTTATCAGCACCGACAGAATTATTACTATGCTCAATGTAGTAAACGATGAGTTGGCTATTGAAGAAAAAGGTATTTATTCGATAGAAAAATTCATTATTGCCCGCAGATTAATGTATTGGCAAGTGTATTTGCACAAAACCGTTCTTTCTGCCGAAAATTTACTGGTTAAAATTCTACAAAGAGCCAAAGAATTAGCCGAACAAAATGAAAGGCTGTTTTGCACACCTCCATTAGAGTTTTTCTTGTATAATAAAGTAAATAAAGATACTTTTAAAAATGATGATAAAACACTCGATATTTTTGCACAACTGGATGATTTTGATGTAATGGCATCGGTAAAAGTGTGGCAATCGCACCCTGACAAAATATTATCGTTACTTTGCCAAAATATGGTTAACCGAAAGTTATATAAAATTAAACTCCGGAAAAAGCCGTTTCACAAAAATGATTTCGAAGCGGAAAAGAAACAAATTTCTTCTCAATTCAATGTAAATGAAAAAGAACTTCAATATTTTATTTTTACTGATAAAATCATAAATAATGCTTACAACCCAAAGCATGATAAAATTAATATTTTGTTTAAAGACGGTTCTATTTTAGACATTGCCGAAGCCGCTGACAATTTAAATATTTCAGCTCTTTCAAAACCGGTTACAAAATACTTTTTGTGTTATTTAAAAAGTTAACTGTTAAAAACTACTTATCATTTCTCTTCACAAATTACAGATTTGCTTATCTTTGGGATATTATGAATTTTACCGCAAAACAAATTGCCGACATTATTAACGGCACCATAGAAGGAAACGAAAATGCAACCGTTTCAAAGGTTTCTAAAATTGAAGAAGGAAAACCCGGAACGATTACTTTTTTGGGCAATCCTGCTTACGAACCTTACATTTATACTACCGAAGCATCAATTATTATTGTTGCCCACAATTTTAAACCCGAAAAGGAAATTAATGCTGAGAGTACACTCATTCGTGTTGAAAATCCTCATTTAGCTTTGGCTCAATTGTTACAAGCTTATCAAGCAATAAAAGAACAAAAAAAGCGAGGCATTCACCCTACGGCAGTTATTGCTCAATCGGCTACCATTGGTGAAGATGTGTATATCGGACCGTTTGTTGTGGTTTCGGACAATGCAACCATACAAAACGGAGCAAAACTTGAAGCACATGCTTTTATCGGAGAAAATGTGTCCATTGGCGAAAATACCGTTATCAACACAGGAGTAAAAGTTTACGATGATTGTGTAATAGGGAAAGAATGCGTTATTCATGCCGGAGTAATCATCGGTTCGGATGGTTTTGGTTTTGCACCAAACTCTGAAAATAATTACCAAAAAGTTCCTCAAATAGGAAATGTAATTATAGAAGACCATGTAGAAATTGGAGCCAATACTACAATAGATCGTGCAACTTTAGGTTCTACGATTATTAAAAAAGGTGTAAAGCTCGACAATCTTATTCAAATTGCACATAATGTAGTAATTGGTGAAAACACTGTTATTGCAGCGCAAACAGGCATTGCCGGATCTGCCAAAATTGGCAAAAATTGCATGATTGGCGGACAAGTAGGTATTGTAGGACATATTGAAATTGCCGATGAAGTAAAAATTGCCGCACAATCCGGCATTGGTTCTTCCATTAAAAAGAAAGGTGAAATTGTTCAAGGTTCGCCGGCATTTAACATTGGCGACTATAAACGTGCTTATGTCGGCTTCCGTAAGCTTCCTCAAATTTTAGATCAGTTAAATCAAATTCAAAAAGACTTAAAAGATACGATTACAAATGAGTAAACAAAAAACGCTTAAAGGTGAAGTTTCCATTAGTGGAATAGGACTTCATACCGGAGAAAAAGTAAACGTAACAATAAAACCCGCCCCCGAAAATCATTGGTTTCAATTTAAAAGAATTGACCTTGAAAACCAACCGGTAATAAAAGCAGATGCCAAACTTGTGGTTGACACATCGCGTGGAACTACACTTGAAAAAAACGGTGCCCGTGTATACACAACCGAACATGTATTGGCAGCATTATACGGAATGGACATAGATAATGCATTGATTGAAATTGACGGACCTGAAATTCCCATTTTGGACGGAAGTGCCCAACCTTTTGTTGACTTGATAAAAAAAGTAGGCATTGAAGAGCAAAATGCGGATAAAGATTATTTTGTATTGGACGAAAATATTACTTACGAAGACCCCGAAAAACAAACCGAAATGCTTGCCGTGCCGCAAGATGAGTTTCGTTTAACGGTAATGGTCGATTACAACTCGCCTTTATTGGGTACGCAACATGCACACATGTATCATTTGGGCGAATTTGAAAAAGAAATTGCTCCTTGTCGCACATTTGTATTTTTACGCGAATTGGAATTTTTGGCTAAAAACAACTTGATTAAAGGTGGTGATTTGGATAATGCCATTGTGATGGTTGATAAAATTTTACCACAAGAAAAATTGGATGAAATTGCCGATATGCTGGGCAAACCTCACATGAAAATTGAAAGCAAAGGCATTTTGAATAATCTTACCCTCCATTTTCAAAATGAACCGGCACGCCATAAATTATTAGATATGGTGGGGGATTTAGCTCTCGTGGGCAAACCAATTAAAGCCCATATCCTTGCCGCCCGTCCGGGACATAAAGGGAATGTTGATTTTGCCAAACTCATTCAAGAAGAAATAAAAAAACAAGCTAAAAGAGGACCAAAATTCGATTTGTCAAAAACTGTGTTTGACATTAACCAAATAAGTGGGATGCTTCCACATCGCTACCCGTTCCTTTTGGTAGATAAAATTATTGATTTAAAAGATGATGGAATTACAGGTGTAAAAAACGTTACACTTAACGAACACTTTTTCCAAGGGCACTTTCCGGGGAACCCTGTAATGCCCGGTGTATTACAAATAGAAGCCATGGCACAATGCGGAGGAATTTATGCGCTTAGTACCGTGGAAGAACCCGAAAAATACAGTACCTATTTTATGAAAATAGACAATGTGCGGTTTAAACGAAAAGTGATACCCGGCGACACCATAGTTTTTGATTTACAACTTCTCTCCCCTATTCGCAGAGGAATTGTACACATGGCCGGAAAAGCTTATGTTAATGGCGAAATTGTATCGGAAGCAGAAATGATGGCACAAGTAATTAAAGATAAAGAATAAAAATATGATTTCACCGCTGGCAAATATTCATCCCAAAGCCAAAATTGGCAAAAACGTAACTATTGAACCCTTTACAACCATTACAGAAGATGTGGTAATTGGCGACAATACTTGGATTGGACCAAATGTAACCATTATGGATGGCGCCCGTATTGGCGAAAATTGTAAAATATTCCCCGGTGCGGTTATCTCTCCTGTTTCACAAGACCTGAAATACAACGGCGAATATACTACTACCGAAATTGGAGCCAACACCACCATAAGAGAATATGTAACCATTCATAAAGGAACAGCCGACAGAGGCAAAACCGTTGTGGGCGAAAATTGCCTGATAATGGCTTATGTTCATATTGCTCACGATTGCCTTATCGGGAATAATGTAATTATTGCCAATGCCACCCAAATTGCAGGCCATGTAACTGTTGAAGATTGGGCTATTATTGAAGGGATGTGTGGTATTCAGCAATTTGTTCGCATTGGACAACACGCATTTGTTACCGGCGATTCTTCGGTGCGAAAAAATGTTCCTCCTTATGTAAAAGCGGCGCGCGAACCTTTGGCTTATGCCGGAGTAAACTCCGTGGGATTACGTCGCAGAGGATTTTCATTGGAACAAATTCTGCAAATTGAGGATATTTACCGCAACCTTTATGTCAAAGGATTGAACGTATCAAATGCTATTCGTATAATTGAACAAGAATCACCACAAACAGCAGAAAAAGATATTATTCTCAAATTTATCGAAGAAAGTAAAAAAGGTATTATCAGAGGACCATTAACTTAAATGTATAATCATTAAAAAAGAAAAAGTTTATTTATTATGGCAACAACATCAGACATCAGAAACGGATTGTGTATAAAATTAAACAATGATTTATACACCATTGTAGAATTTCAACATGTAAAACCCGGACGCGGTTCGGCATTTGTTCGTACCAAAATAAAAAGTTTAACCACCGGAAAAGTATTGGAGCACACCTTCCCTGCCGGACATAAGTTGGAAGATATTCGTGTTGAACGCCGTAAATATCAATTTTTATACAAAGATGAAAACGGATACAACTTTATGAACACCGAAACTTTTGAGCAAGTAAACTTACCCGAAACATTGATTAATGCTCCTCAGTTTTTAAAAGAAGGCGATGAAGTAGAAATTACATTTCATGCCGAAGAGGAAATGCCTTTGACATGCGAATTGCCTAATTCGGTAGTATTGGAAGTTACCTACACCGAGCCCGGTGTAAAAGGCGACACAGCAACCAACGCATTAAAACCTGCCACAGTAGAAACCGGTGCAGAAGTTCGTGTGCCGCTGTTTATCAACCAAGGAGATAAAATAAAAGTAAACACAACTACCGGCGAATATATGGAACGTGCTAAATAAAGAGCTTATCATTTTATAAATAAGTCTGAAAATCCCCAAAATTTGGGGATTTTTTATTCCAAATACTTCAATATTTTCTCACTCATTGGTTTTACTTGAGGTGTAAATACGGTCTGATAACATTCAAAAACTTTTTATCTCTTTTTAGATATTAAAAATTTTGAATTACTACATTTGCTCCATGAAAAAAAATGAAGATAATTTAAAAGCAATAATAGGACACGCCAAGGAGTATGGCTTTGTGTTCCCTTCAAGCGAAATATATGATGGTTTAAGTGCCGTTTACGATTACGGTCAGTACGGAAGTGAGTTGAAACGCAACATTAAAGAATATTGGTGGAAATCGATGGTGCAAATGCATGAAAATATTGTTGGTATTGATGCTGCAATATTTATGCACCCAACTACATGGAAAGCTTCCGGTCATGTTGATGCATTTAACGACCCGTTGATTGATAATAAGGATTCGAAAAAACGCTATCGTGCCGATGTATTGATAGAAGATTACATTGCCAAGATAGAAGCCAAAATAGAAAAAGAAATTGCAAAAGCCCAAAAACGTTTTGGTGAAGCATTTGATTTGGAGCAATTTAAATCTACCAATCCGAATGTATTGCGGAATCAAAAGAAAATTGATGAAATCAATGCCAGTTTTAAAGAAGCAATGAACAATGAGGATATGCCTGCCATTAAACAATTGATAGAAGATTTAGGCATTGCATGTCCTGTGAGCGGCTCTAAAAATTGGACAGATGTTCGTCAGTTTAATTTAATGTTCAGTACCGAAATTGGTTCGGTAGCCGATGAAGCCAATAAGATATATTTACGTCCCGAAACAGCGCAAGGTATTTTTGTAAATTTCTTGAATGTTTATAAAACTGGGCGAATGCGTATCCCGTTTGGCATTGCACAAATTGGCAAGGCATTCAGAAATGAAATTGTTGCCCGTCAGTTTATATTCCGTATGCGCGAGTTTGAGCAAATGGAAATGCAGTTTTTTGTTCGTCCCGGCGAAGAAATGAAGTGGTACGAGTATTGGAAAGAAACGCGTATAAAATGGCATAAAAAATTAGGAATTCCGGATGAATTTTACCGTTTTCACGACCATGTTAAATTGGCTCATTATGCCAATGCTGCTGCCGATATTGAGTTTAAATTTCCTATGGGATTTAAAGAGTTGGAGGGAATTCATTCCCGAACAGATTTCGATTTAAAACAACATGAAAAATATTCGGGAAAAAAATTACAGTATTTCGACCCTGAATTGAATAAAAGTTACGTTCCGTATGTGGTGGAAACATCTATCGGGTTGGACCGAATGTTTTTGGCCATATTATCATATGCCTATCAAGAAGAAAAATTAGAGGATGGTTCGCAACGAATTGTCTTAAAAATTCCTGCTCCATTGGCGCCGGTAAAAGTAGCTGTTTTACCCTTGGTAAAAAAAGACGGCTTGCCCGAAAAAGCTCGCGAAATAATTGATTCGCTTAAAGCAGATTATTATTGTCAGTATGATGAGAAAGACTCTATCGGAAAAAGATACCGCCGTCAGGATGCTATAGGCACGCCTGTTTGCATTACGGTTGACCATCAATCATTGGAAGACAACACCGTTACAATAAGAGACCGCGATACTATGCAACAAGAACGAATTGCGTTGGATGAGATTGAAAAACTCCTCAAACAAAAAGTCGATTTAAAGAATTTACTGGTATAACCAAAAAGCGACTCTTAACGGAGTCGCTTTTTTTAATTTATAAATTACTTATCTTTACTCAAAACATTTTATATTTTGTTGTTGGGTAAAATACCTTTGTTAAGAGTTTTAATCCCGTTCATTCTGGGAATTATTGGCTATCATTATGTTGCTATCATACAGCAGATGCCATATTGGTTGTCTGTTTTGTTCATTCTTATCATAGGTGTCAACGAGTTTTTGCTTTCGAAAAAATATTCCTATAGAGTCTGGCAAGGCGTAAACATATACTTATCATTTTTTGTACTGGGAATTTTGGTCAGTCAAGCCAATACCAATAGTAGTAATTATTTAAAACCGGATGAACAATCATATTTGATTAAAGGTGAAATTGAGGAGCTGCCTAAAATAATGGATAAAAGTGTTAAGGTAGTTTTGTCTGTTGAAGCAGTAAAACGAGACAACCAATGGTTAAATTCGAATGATAAAATTATTCTTTATTTACCAAAAGATTCGTTGAGCAAAACACTTTTGCCGGGAGATTATTTATGCGTTAACCCAAATTTAAACATACCGGAAAACCCTAAAAATCCACATCAGTTTAATTATAAAAACTATTTACAATATCATTTAATTGCCGGTCAAGCATTCATACAATCATCCGACTGGATAAAAATAAAATCGAAAAACAAAAGGTATTTATCTCTTTATGCCTATTCGCAAAAGATAAGGCAAAAATTGTTGAATATCATCAGTAAAACACCACTGTCAAAGGAGGAGCGGGTAATTGCTCAGGCACTTATTTTAGGGTATAAAAATGAAATGCAAGATAATGTTCAGCAGGCATATTCTGCTGCCGGTGCCACCCACGTACTAGCCGTTAGTGGTTTGCATGTGGGTATTATATATTTGATTTTGCAGTGGCTTTTTGGGTTGTTTCAATCAAACAATAAGATATTCTCCATATTGAAAATTATTTTCACACTTTTACTCATTTGGGTTTATGCGTTTATTACAGGATTGTCAGTTTCGGTAATGCGAGCAGCAGTAATGTTTAGCGTTGTACTGTTAGGGCAACTGTTTCAACGAAAGTCGCATATACTCAACTCCTTGGCGGCTTCTGCTTTTTTATTGCTGGTCATTAATCCGAATTATTTGTTTCAATTAGGATTTCAATTATCTTATTTGGCTGTTGCCGGAATAGTTATTTTTCAACCGTTCATAGCCGAACTGTGGCAGCCACAATATAAATTGTTGGTTTGGCTTCGCGATTTATTGTCGGTTTCTGTTGCTGCACAAATAGTAACCGTTCCGCTTACGTTGTTGTATTTTCACCAATTTCCGGTGTATTTTTTACTCACCAATCTATTTATAATTCCTGCGGCATTTGTCATTTTGCTCATTGGACTTATTACAGTAGCTACTTATTTTATTCATCCCGTAATTTTTCAATATTCGGGAGAATTGCTGCATTATGTAATTCGTATAACAAATTCTGTAATTTTTGGTATTCAAAAGTTTCCAAATTCAGTGATAGATAAAATTTATTTTACTCCATTAATGGCTCTTATCAGCTATTGTGGGATGTTGCTCATCATTATAGGATTTTCTGTAAGAAAGTTCTTTGTTGCACTTTTGGGTGTATTAAGCATTGCTGTTTTATTGTTTTTATCGGCTCTTCATGATATTTCGGCAGAAAATCAAAAACAGTTTATTGTATATTCCGTGCCTCATTACTCTGTATATAATTTTATCGACGGTAGAGATAATATTGTGGTAGCAGATGATAAATTTTACAGTAAATCTAAAAATGTGGATTTCACCTTAAAAAACAATTGGGTTTATTTGGGATTGAAAGATGAAAAAGTAGTACCGTTTAAAAAACTTTCAGTCAAATATCAACTCTCCAATATATTTAGAATAAGTAATGTGCATGTTTACGTAAAAGATAAGTTTTTTTATTTCTATGGTGAAAAGATTGCTGTAATTGACCGTTTTGTAACTCTTCCGAATAAATTGAAAAACAAAATAACATTGGATTATTTGATTTTGACCAAGAACACATCCGTTCCAATAGATAAATTGCTGAGTGTTTTCAAACCAAAATTGATAATTTTTGACAGTTCAAACAGCAAATACAAAATAAATCAATGGGTAAAGGAATTGAATAAAACAAATATTCCCTTTTACGATGTAATGAATAAAGGTGCTTTTATTGATATTATTGAATAAATAATAAGAATTATTTTGGGTGATACATGATTCGAACCAGTGACCCTCCCGACTATAAGTCAGGATGCTCCTCACCAATGAGCTTGAGAATTTGTTTTCGCGACTTCCAACTTTTAATTTGTCTTTCTCGTTTGTAGGCTTCTTCTTTTGTGTCGAATTCTTCAGTGTAAACAATTTTCCAATCGTCAGATTTACCGGTAAATCCTTTATGATTAGAATTGTGTTTTCTGAGTCGTTCAAGGATATTATCGCCGGTATGTCCGATATAAAATTTATCGATTTTCTTGGAAAATAATATGTAAACAAGGAATCTCATGGCAAAAAAAAATCCTCAACGTAAAGTTGAGGATTGTTGTGGGCGATACTGGATTCGAACCAGTGACCCCCTGCTTGTAAGGCAGGTGCTCTGAACCAGCTGAGCTAATCGCCCTTAATCAATGTTTTTTAAGCTTTTCCAGTGCCCCTCCCGATGTTAGTCGGGATGCCTGAACCAGCTGTTATATGAGCTTTTAAACTTCTGTTGTCCTTAAACGTTTCCTTTAATAAGGGCTGCAAATATACATAGTTTCTTAAAACCGCCAAACAAAAAATAAAAAAATATTTATAAAATTTCTGCGACAATAAATGTACTTCCTCCAATGTAAATAATATCTTCTTGATTAGCAGTTGCTTTCACATGTTTAAGAGCTTCTTTAGGTGTATTGAAAAATTGGGCTTGCAAATTAGTTTTGTCTATAATTTGTTTCAGGTTGTTTATATTTAATGCACGGGAAATGTTGGGTTGTGTAAAATAATAAGAAGCATCTTCAGGGAAAAGATTTATTATTTCTTCAATATTTTTATCATTGACAAAACCTAAAATAAAATGTTTTTGTTTATGTGGCAAGTTTGTAAATTGATTGATTACAAGCTCTAAACCTTCTTTGTTGTGCGCTGTGTCGGCTACAATAAACGGTTTTTTTTGTAAAATTTCCCATCTGCCGCGTAACCCCGTATTTTTTACAACATTCCTCAACCCTTTATTGATATTATCATCATTCACAGAAAAATCACTGTAATATTTGGTTAAAGTATTTAATGTGGCAAAAGCGGTTTTGATATTTTTTTGTTGGTAAACACCCTTTAAATCGGAAGAAAGTGATGGTGTTTCAAGTTCATCGGCAAAAATTAGGGGGGCTTTTTTTTGTTGTGCAACTTGTATGAATACCGGTTTAGTTTCTTTTTGTGTTTCGCCAATAACTACCGGAATGTTTGGTTTAATAATTCCCGCTTTTTCAAAAGCTATTTTTTCTAAAGTATCGCCTAAAAATTGAGTGTGGTCTTTGCCAATATTTGTAATAACCGATATTAAAGGTGTTATTACATTTGTAGAATCTAAACGTCCGCCTAACCCTACTTCTATAATTGCAATATCAACGTTTTCTTCGCTAAAATAATTAAAAGCCAATCCAACTGTCCATTCAAAAAATGATAAACCGATTTTTTCAAACGATTGTTTATTATTATTTACGAAATCAATCACATAATTTTCCGGAATTAATTGTCCGTTTATTTTTATTCGTTCCCTATAGTCTTTTAAATGCGGAGAGGTGTACAACCCAACTTTATATCCTGCTTCTTGCAGTACTGAGGCAATCATATGCGAAGTTGAACCCTTCCCGTTGGTTCCGGCTACGTGTATAGATTTAAAATTTTTGTAGGGATGATTTAAAGCATCCATTAAAAGAAAGGTGTTTTTCAGATCGCTTTTGTAAGCGGCTTTTCCTTGTCGTTGATACATGGGTAGTTGTGAAAACAGATAATCGGTTACCTCTTTATAATGGCTGAAAAACGAATTATTCATCTTATTTAATTGAGAATAAAAACAAATGTCATAGTACCTTTCTGAACGGCAGGTGCATCGGGTTTAGCGCTAAATTTGGTTTTTAATGCTGCATCCTTTGCTTTTTTATATAAAACACTGCTAGTGGTTGTAGAACCGCGAACACCGGGAACAGCTTTTGTAACATTTCCATTGTTATCTACCCAAATATCTACTACAACAATACCCTTTTCTTGTGTATTGTTGGTGATTTTGGGCGGAGCAACCATAGAACGACCACTTAATGAAAAAGATACACCATTTCCACTTCCGCCACCGGTATAATTATTGGCATTGGGGTCACCGTTTTCTTGTCCTTGATTTCCAGGGTTACCGGTTTCCCCTTCATTTTGATTATTACTGTTGGTATTCTGATTGTTTGTCCAATTTTCAAAAGCATTCGTCAGTTGTTCGTCGGGTTGAGGTTCGGGCGTGGGTTCTGTTTCTGTAGTAGTTTCTTCTTGAGCGTTAACCTCAGGGGCATCTTGTGTTTCTTGTGTAACGACTTCTTCTTGAGAAGTTTCTTGTACGGCATTTGGTTGTTGAGCGGTAGGCGTTGGCTGTGGCTCTTCAATGGTTTCTCCCATACCTTGGTCGCTGTTGCCAAAGTCTATTGTAATACCTTCGGGCGGAGGAGGCGGCACCATATATTTTAAGCCAACCAAAAGAAAAATAACAATTAATATTACGTGTATCGCAATACTGATTGCCAATCCTTTTTTGTCGTTATTTGATAGCGATAAATTCATCATTTACTTGCTGTAGCCAAAACCATTTTCATTTTATGCCGGCTTGCTATATCCATTACTTTTACAACTTCTTCTATCGGAACTGTTTTTTCGGCATGTAAAATTACACCGGGCTCTTCTTCGCCTTGAACAGCACTTAGCAACTCTGTTTCCAATGCTTCAAAAGGTACTTTCTTTTTATTAATATAAAATTCTAAATCTTTTGTTATGGATACAGATACTGTTTGTTTAGAAATAGTTTTGGAAGAACTTTTGGGTAATAATAATTTTAATGCATTTGGGCTGATTAAGGTTGAGGTAAGCATGAAAAATACCAACAACAGAAAAACAATATCTGTCATTGACGACATACTGAAATTGGTACTGACTTTATTTCTTGAACGTAAATTCATAATGAGTAGTTTTTATACCGCCGGTTCGTGAAGAATATCCATAAATTCGGTTGTGCGAGCTTCCATTAAAAACACAACCTTTTCAACTTTGGCTACCAAAGTGTTATAGCCCATATAAGCCATAATACCTACAACCAAACCGGCTACTGTTGTAACCATAGCTGTATAAATACCTTCGGCAAGCATTTCTACATCAATATTTCCGCCTGCGGCTGCCATTTGATGAAAAGCCAATATCATACCGATTACTGTCCCCAAGAAACCTATCATAGGTGCCGCTCCGGCTATTGTTGCCAGTGTTGCCAGGTTTTTCTCAAGTTTATATAACTCTAATTTTCCTGTATTTTCTATAGCTGTGGCAATATCGGTTAAAGGTTTACCAATTCGGCTAATCCCTTTTTCTATCATTCGGGCAATTGGACTTGGATTTGAGGCGCAAAGATTTTTGGCAGAATCTATTTTCCCTTCCAATATATAATCTTTAATCTGATTCATAAAGTTAGGGTCTTCTTTAGCGGCTTTGCTTATGGTTAAAAATCGTTCTACGTAAATATAAATAGTAAGAAACGATAATATAAACAATGTCGTCATGATGATAATTCCACCAATTCCTCCTGAGGTAACCAGCTGCCAAATAGTAAGCGTTTCTTCGTGAGGAATTACTTCCATACCTTCGGCAATAGTGTTAGCAGTATCGGACGCAACATTTATTTGTAATAATGATAATAGCATAATAGTCAGTTTTTAGAATGTTCTAAATTAAAAGTAAACCCTTAACGGGTAAAACCACTGTAAGATTTCTTTTAAACAGTCTTTTGTTAGTTTTATTGTGCCAATAAAAAAGCCCTGCAAAAAATTGCAGGGCTCGAAAGAAATAAAATGAGTGTTATGTTATTGTTTGATAAATTTAGCAACCGCACCGTTTTCCAACTGAATGAAATAAATTCCTTTGGCAAAACCGGAAACATTTATAGTTGTGCGGCTTGCATTTGATTTAACAGTTTTTATCACTTTTCCTGTAATATCGATAATGTTAATATTACCTTTTATATTTTCAACAGAAATAAAATCAGTTGCAGGGTTTGGATACAATGCAATAGAATTATCTGATAATTCGTTTACTCCTGTTACATCTTCTACATCAGAAGCCATACGAGGTAACATTTTGTATTCGCTGTATGAATAATCTACAACACCAGTAATATTGTAAACGTTGTTTAATGCAGGAATGTATTTATAAATTACATCATCTACCAAAACAGTATCTGTATTATCATAAATTTTAAACATTCCAAAACCTGCATTTGGGTCGGTACAAGTAGCTTGTGATACTTTAACCAAAACACCTTCGTACATTTCCGTATTTACGGCTGCACCTTGTACAGATGCGGGATTAACTGTATTATTGCTTGAAACTACAGTTAAGTTTTGAACATTGCTTAATTCTGTTAAATTGTAATATTCGGTTACATCAGCCGTAAAAGTTACACTATCACCAATATTTAAAGAAAGAAGATCGCTTTGTACCGGGTGATATACATAAATTCCATTCCAAGCAGATGCATTTGCACCATTTTGGATGTAAAAACCTACAGTATCCATTCCGTTACGGATAGCTGTAACAATACCTCCTGTATTCACAGTTTGTCCGTTATAAGGAGAATCTCCGTTTGTATTAGTTGTGTATTGGATGTCATATACACTAACATTGGCAGGAGGAGTAGCAGTTACTTCAGATACTACCACACTGTCGACAATAATATCATTTGGAGCCATAGTATTTCTAACAGAAATAATAAATTGACCTAATGAGGTATCTTGAGCACATGTTATAGTTGCACTAATCATAGTGTCACCTAAAGTATTAAAAGAAACATATGAAGAATAACCGGCATAACCAAACCCAGTAGTTCTTCCATCAAACATGCCAAATCGGATATCTCCGGCTCCTCTTACCCAAGCTTTTATTTCGTAATCTTTACCGTTTGTAACAGTTACTGGTTGTGTAGTAAAGCGTTTGTGTGAAGATTGTTTGTTGATTAATTGAGCCGCATACATGCCATACATGTTATTAGTAGTTACTTGTATAATACTGTCAGCTTCAAGGTTTGTTTTAGAACCCATAAAGTCGGTTGGTAAATTAGGAGTTCCTCCGCTCCAACTTGACAGATTGCTTGAGAATACAATTGTTTGACTGTTAGCTATTCCAATTGAAATAACTGTTGCAATAATAAATGAATAAATCTTTTTCATGGTTTTTAAGTTTTAGGGTTATGATTAAAAAATTGATTATTCTTTAATTAATATATCGTCTAATTCCCAAGTGCTGCCACTTGAATTGGTTCCGGTGTATTTAAAAGCAATGTAAGTAGAGTTTGAAATATAAGGAGTTAAGTCAATGTTTCCTGAATTGACAAAAGCAAAGTTTCCGGTGCTCCATAGAGCTTGTGAAGATATATCTATCCATGTAGCAGAAGAAGGAGCACTTGTTCCGTCATAATTTGTAGAAACTAAAACTTGAAGTGCAGGACCATTGTATTTGTATGCATTTCTAAAGTTTAAATAAGGTGCAGAAGCTCCACTTAAATCTACTGCCGGCGAAATTAACCAAGTTTCACAAGCTGTATTACTTCCATTACTGTAGTTTGAAATACTTGCAACAGGATTAGATCCTCCGGAATAAATGCTCCATGCAATGTTGGCAGTTACAAATTGCTCTGTCCATCCACCGGATGTAATGCTGTTATCATCGAAGTCTTTGCTTAAATAAATTTTGTTGCAAAGTGGGTTGTTCATATTCAATTCATCAGGTGTGCGAACATATAATTGAAAATCGGGGTCGTATTTACCAAGTATTCCAATAAATTTACCATTTCCGGATGGGATTTGCTCATCGGCAAAATTGGCATATCCACTAGTGCGAACAATTATTTCATTGGTAGAGCTGCATTCAACCAATGTATGATTTACAGAAGACAAGTTTACGGCATCTGCCCAAGTTTGACCTATCTCAGTGCTTTTGAATTCTACATTATTTACTTCAATCAATTTACCAATTAAAGTAGAATCAGTTAATAAATCGGCAATTCCGTTTACGGGTGTGGGTGCTACAAATCTTTCGGTTGCTTGCTTGATGATATTTTTATCTACATCTACCGAATCAATTTGCATCATTCCTCTATAATTGTTGATAGTTGTTCCTTTTAAATAAATACGTACACTGTCACCAATGTATAGTCCGCCCGAGAATTGTAATCTTACGTTTATTGCTGCTTCATTATCCTGCACATAAACTTCTTTATAGAAATTACCTGAAACTTCGTCAGCTGTTACGGTAGCGTAAACCGAGTAATCTTCTGTAACTCTAACGGGCTGATTGCCATTATTTCTATACATCTCGTATAAGTCGGCAATTGTTAAACGATTCCCCTCGGGAATGCTTTGAACCGGTGGTTCATCGTATTTCTTTTCACAAGATGTTAATCCGGCAAATACCGATAAAATGATTGTGGCACTTAAAAATCTATTTTTCATTATAATAATTATTTACAAAGTTAAACTTTTCATTTTTAGAATAATACAGATACCATAGCGAAATATGTTCTTCCGTACATGTATCCGATTTTAGGTGGAAATTTATTTATGTTTGTTATATTATATCTCAATTGTTCAAATCCTCCTGTAGCAAAATCGGTTTTGTTTAATACGTTGCTCACATTAAGGTTTACACGAATGATATATTGTTTTACTTTCCAAGATTTTCCAGCAAATGCATCTAAAGTATATCCCGGGTCAAGTTTGGTTTGGTCAATCATTTCGTGATATTGTGGGTCGGTATCTACATATTTGGCAACTGCTTCTTCGGTTCTTCTGTCAGGGTTGGCATCCAAATAAATATCGGTAAAATAGTTGAAATTAACTCCGGCAAACCAATATTTTGGCGAGTTGTATTTCAATCCGATATTCGCTGCAGTTTGAGGCATTCCGCCGATGCGATAATTTTTAAAATATACGGTTTTGTTCTCGGCAAGCACTTCGGTCGAATTAGTTGATGTGATGGTTGCTTTAGGACGTGAATTATATAAGTATTGCCCTGTTGTAAATGCTCCGGTAAGTGCCCAAACGGTTTTTATTTTGGCTTCAAAACCTAATTCTACGCCTTGAAACAATTGATCTACATCGCTCATTGAGTAAGTGATAAACGCATTTAATTCGTCGTGATAATAACTTCTATTCCAAGTTTGATTGTTTATTTCGGAATAAAATCCGGTTAAGCGCATTTTAAAGTTTGAATAGCGCACAATATAATTTACATCTGCCGAAATAATTTGCTGGTCGGTTAATCCGGGAACAACATCATCGCGGTTTTGAGGATTTAAGTAGGCATTGCGCATAAATGGAGCACGAGTACCATACATTGCATTAACGGTAGCAAAATGACGTCCGGTAATTTTGTAAACCCAACCCGTTTTAATAGCATAATTAAAGAAATTGTTCACTTTAGATTTTCCATAGGAATTGTTGGGAAAAAGTTGGTTACGGTAATTACCTACACGCCAAAAGGATGTTGATGTAAGCGCAATTCCGGCGTAACCTTCAACTTTGTTGTATTTAAACTCGGTATTGGCAAACCATTCAATTTTATTTTCGTGCATTTCGTAGTTGTATCCAAACTCGTCGCCAACTTTAATTAAGCGATTGGGTTGGTCAATGTTGTTTTGTGCAGAATCGGGGCTGGCGCCTGCAAAAACGGCAAAATTGTATATATCAATCCAATAATCTCCGCCAAGCAAATCTTTCATTTTTTTGAAATTCTTGCTTTTATAAATTGTTGCTTCTATCCCCGATGAATAGGAAATATGGTCATTATAGTTTTTGTTGTAAATTGATTTAAACGTCCATTGTCTTGGGTCTACTCTGCGGTCTTCCAAAATATATTTGGAACGATTACCGGTAAAGTCATTTCCGGCAATGCCATCTACATTGTGAACAGTATATAAATTTTTGCTGTTGGCTAAATAAAAGTTATCCCAATTAATTTGACTTACCGATGGGTCGGTAGCCCAAAGTTTTGCCAATTGAGCGGCATATTCGGGATTTTGTTCTTGCCAATAACTCGGACGGTATTTGTAATAATCGGGACGAGGGTTTTTTGCATCAAACCAGTTTATACCCGAACTTCCTGTGCGGCCTGTTGCATGATATAGTGTAGTGGTTAATTTGCTTTTTTTGTTTATTTCCCAATAATGGGTTAGAAAAAACATTGGTTTATGATTGTTGCGCACACGCGCATTGCGTTTTTCACCATTTTGATATCCCCAATAAGGGTTGTAATAATTATTTCCAGTAAGATCGTAAACTTCTTGAACAGAAATACCTCTACGTCCTTGGACAGTTGGTGCACCCAAAGCAACAAAACCAACGCTGTGTCGACTGTTCAGTTTCTTTTCTGCTGAGAAAAAATAACTTCCAGCGCTGTAATTTGTTCCCTCTACATATCCTTCATCTGCCCAACGTGCCGAACCTGAAATGGTAAATGCCCAATTATTTTTCATCAATCCGGTAGAGTGTGTAAACATTACTCTGTTTCGGTAACTTCTGTTGGAAATGGCATAAGAAAAACGGTTTCCTTTGCGCATTTTGGATGCTCGGATATTTATATTACTGAATCCACCAATTGAACTGAAATTATAAGGTGATGAAGCGATTCCGTTTTTTACTTCTTGATAACGAGTAATATCGTTTAATCCTCCCCAATAAGACCATATCGCCCAACCGCTTTCGGGGTCGTTCAATGGAATACCGTTCATCATTACGGTGAAATTTTCGGAGCTGTATCCTCTCATTCTGAATCGTGCGGCACTGAAATTATAACCGGCAGCTTGCACAAAAACATCTCGCGAAGATTGAAGCAGTCCGGATACATTTTGCGCTTGCGCATTATCCAATACATCACCACTGATAGATACGACAGGAATCAAATCGTTTTCTTTAGCTACCGAATCCAGCGTAGCTTTAGTACTGTCTGATTGCCCGGTTTGAGCATTGACACTGACAAAAATCCCTGCAAGGAAGGAAAAAATAATTGTTTTTTTCATAATAAATTTATGCGTTCTGTTCAGTAAAAGTGGTTAGAAGTGAGAAACTTCTTAGGATGTTCACCTTTACAGAAAATTCGAGTGCAAATTTATAGTATTATTACCAACATATTTGTTGTGTGGATTAATTGTTAACAAATTCTTAATATTGCCAAGATGTTTCAATTTAAATTTAGGAATGAATATTGCATTCCGTAATTAATCTGTAAATAAAATAAAAATGAAATCAATCTTAAATTTAAAAAACGCATTATTGTTACCTGCGTTAATTGTATTATTTTTTTCGGCATATGCCCAACTGGATAAAAATAAAAAATATCAAGTAGCCACGGTTGCTTTTTACAACCTCGAAAATTTATTCGATACCATTATAGACCCTGATACAAATTTGATATTACGTGAAGATTTTACTCCTGATGCACCCAAGCATTGGAACAGTAAACGATATTGGGAGAAAATGGAGCGTATGGCAGATGTTATCAGCCAAATAGGAACAGAAGTAAACCCTGCCGGACCGCAAATTCTTGGGGTGGCAGAAATTGAAAATATAAATGTATTAAAAGATTTGAGTAAACAGCCCAAGTTGAAAAAAATGCACTACGGTATTGTTCATTACGACTCACCTGACCATAGAGGAATAGATGTTGGATTATTTTACGACAGTTTACGGTTTAAAGTATTATACAGTCGTCCTTATCGATTGAAAATTCCGGAAGATTCTAGTTTTACCACTCGTGATTTATTATATGTAAAAGGCGTGCTGGATAATGCAGATACCTTGCACTTTATTGTAGCGCATTGGCCATCGAGACGTGGCGGACAAAAGCGAAGCGAACCCAAACGTATTGCTGCAGCACAATTGTCGCGTTCGGTTATTGACTCTATAATGAAAACCAATCCTGAGGCAAAAGTAATTTTAATGGGTGATTTGAATGACGACCCCAACAACAAAAGTATGACCAAATATTTGAAAGCCCGCGAGCATAAAGAAGATGCCATAAATGGTGCTTTGTTTAACCCGATGATTGGTTTTTATAAAAAAGGTATTGGTACGCTTGCTTATCGTGATAATTGGAATTTGTTTGACCAATTTGTATTAACTCCCGGTTTGCTGAAAGAAGATTACAGCTCGTATCGTTATTTCAAAGCCAATGTATTTAACAAAGAGTTTTTAAAGCAACAAGAGGGTGCTTTTAAAGGGTATCCGAAAAGAACATATGTTGGTACAAATTATTTGGGTGGATACTCCGATCACTTTCCGGTATATTTATTCTTGATAAAAGAACAACAATAGATTGTATGAGAAATTTACTTTTAATTGCGGCAATAATATTATTTGCCTTTATAAAACCTGCATCAATGAATTTTTATGAAAATAATTTTAAAATTAAAACAATAGATGGTGAACCTTTGGATTTATCCAGATTTAAAGGGAAGAAATTGTTATTGGTTAATGTAGCTTCAAAGTGCGGATTTACGCCTCAATATAAAGAGTTACAACAATTATACGAGAAATACAACGGTAAATTAGAGATAATTGGCTTTCCGTGCAATCAATTTTTACATCAAGAGCCCGGAACGGCTGAAGAGATTAAAGAATTTTGCACCAAAAATTATGGTGTAACCTTTACCATAACCGAAAAAATTGATGTAAAAGGTCAAAATCAGCATCCGATTTATCAATGGCTGACCAACAAAGAGAAAAACGGCGTAGAAAGTTCGAAAGTAAAATGGAATTTTCAAAAATATTTGATTGATGAAAACGGCAACTATGTTACGCATTTTCCTCCTCAAGTAAAGCCAATGAGTGAGAAAATATTGAAGTATTTGAAGTAAAGAAAGTATGTTTTGTCGTTTTAAGAGAGTATCCAACTACAAATCATAACTTCCTTCCATATTGATAATGTTCTTTTGCTTCTATCTTCCCTTCTTCGTTATAAAAATACCAGTTTCCAGTTTTAAATGAAACATATCCTTTATTTTTAGAAACCCATATTATGTTTTTTATATTATATTCTCTTAATTCCGAAGGATCTTTAATTTTCAATATTTTATATTTCCCTTTAATTTTTATTTTTCCATTTGGATAATACTCTTTATAGGAGCCAAAAAATAAAGTGTTAAATTTTTGATGATATGTTTTCTTAATAATTCTATCATTGTAATATTCTTTTACCTTACATATTTTTCGTTGTGAGCAACATTTTTGTCTTGAAACTAAATTACCTGAAGTATCTTTTGATAAAATCTCCCCATCAAAGTAATCTTTTTTATATTTTCCTTTGATAATTAGATTACTGTCGACTAAATAACGGTAAAAGTATCCATGTAAAAAGATAGTATTTTTAAATTCTTTTTCATTTAGAATTTCTATAAGAGAATTCTTTTCAACATCATATTTTTTTACTGTATAATGAGATTTTGAATTGGAAATTACAACATGTAAAAACTTTCGGTTTGCTACAAAATCTGTATCTATACGCAATATTATTTTGAAATCACTTTTATAATCAAATAACATATTTGTATCAATAAAATACATTTTAGGAGTATCTACATGAAAAATTACCCCAGAAGACTGAGAAAAGAATTGGTTAACTGACAATAAGTTTAGTAAGAAAAT
>TARA_B100001121_G_scaffold310420_1_pt1 | contig 30070 bp, 26 predicted proteins | sample TARA_B100001121 | Tara Oceans TARA_B100001121 (sample SAMEA2622817) | marine metagenome | biome: marine biome (ENVO:00000447); feature: surface water layer (ENVO:00002042); material: "saline water (ENVO:00002010), including plankton (ENVO:xxxxxxxx)" | depth 5 m
AAATAATTTTTTAATTGAAGTTGATGGTGGCGTAAATATTGAAAATGCAAAAAAACTTATTGACTCTGGAGCAGATGTCTTAGTGGCTGGCAGCAGTGTGTTTAAATCAAAAAATCCAACCGAAACAATTAGAATATTAAAAAATATTTAATTAATATAGTCATCTAAATATCTGAAATTTTCAGTTAAATTTCCACTTTGTGTTATAGTTCCTCTATTAATAATTCCATCTTCATCTTTTAAAAAACTAGGGATAACTTTCTCAATTAACTCTTTGCCAAAATAAGTTGACGCATCTCTTGGAAGTTCACATGGCAAATTATCTACTGCCATAACAGCTATAACTCCATCATTAAGAAAGTCATCTTCTTTAAAAGTAATAGGATTATAACCATATATTGGAGATGTTATTTTTGAAGGACGTATAGTACAAGGAATAGGACCATCAATATCACAACTAATATCAGCTACAACTTTTAATTTCTTATTATTAATAATATTTTTTTTTGTGAATAGAAAAGGTGCCTCACTATCATAAAAATGCCCAGTAATTAACATATCTGCTTTTTTTAAATATTTATAAAAACATGATTTATGTTGACTCGGTTTGTTGTAGATATCTTTCTTTGAGGATTTATTTGAATCTAAAGTTTCATAATAATCAACTACAGTTAAACAAGTATATACTACTGAATCAAACTCTTTATTTAAAAAATCTTCTTTTGATACTTTTTTAATTTTTAATTGTTGTAAAATTTCTTCAGCTCCTTTTGAGACTCTTCCATTACCTGTAAGTATAATTTTTAACCTATCAATTTTAACTTTTTTTAACTCACTTTCAACTTCTTTTTTATCATTACATAAGTAAGCAGGCTTCAATTCATATTTATCTAATTTTAAACCTAAGGTTAGAAATGCATTATACGCTCCAACAATACCAGCATATCTACCAAAGCCAATTATTCGCTCACCATTTATATTCTTTAAAACTTCGTAATCAATTAAATCAATTTTTTTTTTAATAATTTCTTTAAGTAAATTCTTATTATATGGCTGTTTTTTAATTGTATGTGAAAAAAATAAAAATTTCTTTTCTGGAATTAAAAAATTTAATGGCACCTCTTTTATGCCCATAATTAAATCACAATCGCCTAAATCATCTTGGAGGTTAACTCCTTGATCTATATATTCTTGGTCACTAAAACATCTAATAGGGCTCGGTTGCACAACTAAAGAAAATTGAGGGTATTTTTTTTTTAATTCTACGCATTGTAAAGGAGTTAGGGGCACCCTTCTATCTATTGGTTGTTTACCTTCTTTAATAATTCCTATCTTCATATATATTCATTGTTATAACAGTTCCCAAAAATAAATAAATAATGACAAATAATTTATTATTTATATATTTACCAGCTTTTATAGTTAAAAGAAGATCTTTATTTAATGGGGATGAATGGATTTGACAGCAAGTTTAATATTTTGGTAAGCATGTCGAGATTTGTGTTCTAACTCGATAACTAAGAGCTCAAAATTTTAAAAGGCGAATATAATTACGCTTACGCTTAATCAGTCTAGGACTGTTTAACGTATGTCTCTTTACAGGACTGTTTGACTCCTGTATTTATGAGGCATCGATAAGTCAAACTAGCTTTAACTAATCCTAGTTTTTAAAGCGAATTTTTTTAGGATAAGGTTAATATCGGGCGAACTATTCCTGTATTAACTCGAAAATAAAATAGTTCTAAACATGTAGAAATTCATCATGTTCCTTGTTTGGACCAGGGTTCGAATCCCTGCATCTCCACAATAACAAACCCGCTCCATAGAGTGGGTTTGTTTTAAATAAATCTCACTAATTTATTTTTGTTTATAGTTTAGAAAATAGAATATCCCGTTTAAAATTATTACCCACAATAGAAACAATATAAGTTCCTGTTTGTATTTTAAAAGTATTAAGTTCAATATTTACATTTCCTTTTTTTATAAAACCGAAATACGATAAAGAGAGCTCTTTTCCTTGTAAATCAATAATTTTTATATCTACAAAATCATCAGACGGTAAATAAAAAGATAATCTTGCTTGATTAGTACATGGATTTGGAAAAAACTCAACTAGACTATTATCTAAAACTTGATTTGATAAGGAGATGGAACTAATTGCAGCCAATCCATTTGAAATATAATATTCATCTCCTAATTCCCAATTAATATCTAAATCAAATTGTGTATTCGTACCTTTGTCCCAATACTTCAATGTAAATATTTCACCCTGAAACATTCCATCTTTTTTATCACTATATATATCATCTTGCCAAATAATTAAAGACATTGAATTATTATCATATACTGATGACCCCACAATATTTCCATAACTATCATATGCGACGATCTCTGATAAATTAGTTGGTAAAAAACTCCATGAGTTATCTGGAATTGCAATAACCATGTTTGCAGATGTAACCTGGTAACTATCTTTAAATTTTGATTCAGGGCTGATATCTAAACCAAATCTGGCATTGAAGCCTTCGTTATATATCTCAGTTGACATTGAAATTGTTTGATATAATGCATTATTTACATAACCTAAATCTCCACTTATAAAATAACCTTGTTCATTCCAAATATTTTCAACAGAGTAATTATTTCCTGATGAACTATCGTAAATAAACATTTTTAAATCATCTCCATCATTTAACCCAAATCCATCCTCCAGATTTCCCCAAATAGTTAGTGCGGCAGGTGGCATATTGTCATCCCAAATTAAAAAACCAGCACATAACCATTTATTTTCTCCTTTGTAAAAAACTCCTATTTTGTCACCATCAGAAATTGGATTTCCATCTAAAAGAATTTCATCTTCATTTAAATTTATCATCATAGTAGAATTTCCACCTGTAGTCTGTAAATCTAATGGATTATTTGAATCTGGCCACAATAATGGCAAATGATAATGTTGAAATTCATTAGGTAAAAAGGTAAATTCAGTATCATTAGATAACTTAATTAAATAACCTTGTCCTGGATACATAGTTTGGAGGCTATTTAAATCATATTCAGGCCAAAAAACATTTCCAAAACCATCTTTCATAATAATTATATCATCTCTAATATCTACAAAATCATTTCCTACAACCTGTAAAACATCCATGGGATTATCTCTTAAATAACCCAAAAAACTCCAACCCTCCTCAAGATTCAGTATAATGTTTTCTGGATTTATTGATGAACCAACTAAGTCTATTGATGAATCAAAAGTCATTTTTGACATATAAGCTTTTCCAAGTTCAAGATTTCCTATTTGATTTAAACCTACCATTGGCCAATACACATTACCACTATCATCTTTTACTAATAATAATGAAGAATTAACTGGCGACATTACGTTTTCAATATTTGAGTCCTCTATGATTAAATTAGATGAGAAAATATTCCAACCTTGTTCAAATTGAATGTTTTGGACTGATGTTACCTCAAGCTCGTCACAAATATTATTTTGATTTATATCATTTATACAATCTCCGGTGCAACTATAGTAGTTTTGTGGATATATACAAGACCCGTCGTCATTATTAGCTTGATAATTATAATTACAAGCTATAGAATCTGTACAACCATTGTATAAGCACAAATCATTATAATATGTTCCAGTACAATTTGTGAAATTATTTGATTCAGGGTCATTACATCCTCCAACTATCACGCATGAACCATCATCTTCAATGGCATTTACATTATAATTAACGGCTTCTTCGCATGTACATCCTATTGAAACTTCATCATATTCACAGTACTCATTAAAATAAGCATCACCTGGACAGTAATTATTTGAAGAAGAATCTGAACATGCATTTACAATATAACATAATCCACCAACTTGCATTACACTACCAAAGTCACATTCACAATTTGATGAGTAATCACATAAAGAATTATCAGATTCTGTAGCATCACTACTAAAATTATCAGCAGATGGATCGGTGCAACCAACTATTTCAAATTCATCACACACACCATCATTATCAGCGTCATTTAAGCACTGTCCACTACAATCAAAACCATTTTCAGGAAAAATACACAAATCATCATTGACAATGTTAATATTAATGTCAAAGTTGCATGCATTTTGGTTAGAACAACCAATAATTGACTGTATACACGAACCATCATCCTCTGTTGCCTCAGGGTTATAATTAAAAGCCTCTTGTGAAGTACAACCGTAAATTGGTATTATACATGAATCATCATCTTCGGTGGCTAAAATATTGTAATTATATGCAACAGGCTCTGTACAACCAAATACTTCTAATTCATCACATATACCATCATTATCTAAATCATTTAAACAATTTCCTTCGCAATCTAAAAATTCATCAGGGTATACACAAGATCCATCTGAGGAGTTAGCATTAAAATCAAAATTACAGGATAACTCATCTATGCATCCAAAAACTGGATAAATGCATATAATTTCTTGAAAACTAGATAAATTATTAATGTATGATAGAGAAGACCAAACTGCAAAGTTATTATTATAATTTAGAGCACCTGGATCTTCACACCCTTGTAAAGAATTATCAGGAATTCCATCTTGATTTTCATCTATTCCGTCGTATGTACAGGAACTATCATCATCAAATCCATCTGGTAAAATAAATATTGGAAAACCTGTGCTGAAATCAAACCCGCATGCAGGTGAAAATTCACAAAAATAATTTAATGCCATTGGATCAGCGCAACCAGAGAATTCATTTTCATCACATACACCATCTCCATCAGTGTCTAATAAACAATTATTATCACAATCATAATATAATTGTGCATATTCACACGAACCATCATCTTCTTGTACTAAAGAATCATAATTACATGCAAATGGATCAGTGCATCCACCATATATACAATTTTCGTTATAAAAAATAGAACCACAATCAGAAAAATTAGAAGCTGAAGTATCACTACAGCCACCTATAATAATACAATTACCATCATCAATAGTAGCTAAAGGATTAAAGTTATAAGCGTTTATACAAGTACAACCTAAAACATCCTCAGATTCATACACACAATTTTCATTAAAATAAGAATCTGCTTCACAATAATTAGTTGATAAAGGATCAGAACAAGCATTAATAACGTAACACAATCCGGGAGAAGGCTCATAAGCAACTCCATAATCACAATTACATTGAGTAAAAACAAAAAAAGGAGTTAAAAACCAAAATAAAACTATATAACTAGGGCGTATCAAATTTGTACAATTAATGTACAAAGATACAATATCTTTCAAAGTAAATTATAATTTATTTTTATAATATCAATTTTACCACCTTTGATTCAATGGAGTTAGTAAATAAAATATTATACAAACCAGTTGATAAATGTTTAATACTAATTGACGAATTTTTATGGTTTTTTTCTTGAAAAATTAACTTTCCTGTTGAATCAAAAATAGATACATTACATTTTGGTGATTCAATATTAATCTTACCTTCTGTTTTTATGACATTAATATTATTAGATAATGAAAAATTATTAATTGAGGAAGTATTAAAATTTGCATTACTTAATTCAATTATCTCATTTGGAGGTTGACTTGGCCATGACGAGCCGTTAGTAGCTAAATAAATTTTACCATCTGGGCTAACACAAATATCTCTTAGTCTTCCCCATTCATAATTGAAAAACTCAGTTTGATTAATTACTTGGGTGCCATCTTCAGAGAACTCAAATCTAACAAGCATTTTGTCTTTTAAAACAGTCATCAAAAGTGTATTTTGAAACTCCGGAATTGAAGGATGATCATACCAAATTATATCTGAGGGTGCTATTGTTGGGGTCCAATTAACTAAAGGTTCAACAACATTGTTTTCATCGCAAAATGCTTGCTCAGAAAAACCATCACAAAAACCCATTACATTTGGCCATCCATAATTTCTATTTGGTTCAAGAATATTAAGCTCGTCATCATTTTGAGGTCCATGCTCTGAACTATAAATTATTCCATTTGGAGCTACTTCAATTCCTTGAGCATTTCTGTGACCCCACGACCAAACATAAGATCCTGGGATTGGATTATCAGATGGAACTCCACCAAAATTATTTTCCGAAATATCAATTCTTAAAGTTTTTCCAGTAAGTATATTTACATTTTGTGAATCAGATTGGTTTTGAGCATCTCCCGTAGACATCAATAACGTATTGTCTTCTAATGCATGTATTCTAGATCCGTTGTGAGTACTATAACCTGTTATACCATCAATTAATATTTGCTCATTTTCAAGAATTTCCAAATTTGAATTGTAAGAAAAAGCAGATAAACGCTCTTTGATATTCCATCCTTGATAATAGGTGTAAACAATAAATACAATTGAGTTGTTTTCAAAATCAGGATGAAACTCCATACCTAGCATACCTGATTCAGATTCTGTAGTTACAATTGAAGTAAGATTTAAAATTTCAATTTTTTCTCCGGATTCCACGTTAATTCTACTAACAATTCCTGCTCTTTCAGTTATCCAAATAAAATTTTGTTCTCCGTTAGAATCAGGACCCCATTTAATTTCCCATGGAACATCTAAATTTCCAATTACCTCTCTTACTTCCAGTTCTGTATCTCCTACCTGAACTGTTTCTTGAGAAAAAATAATGTTAGTAATGAATAAAAGTGATAAAATGAGAGTAATGTTTTTCATAGTTTGATGTTATTTTTTTATAATTTGAACCTTCTTTACAGTCCCATCTTCATAGATGTATAATAAAAAAGATTCATCACTGAATTTATTTTGATTTTGACCTAAGATATTAACAATCTTAATAATTTTATTATGTTCGAATTGATTTTCTAAAAAGTTAGAATTTGGCTCACAAAAATTTTGACAATCAATTAAGCTTTCAAACGGAACTACTCCACCACAACCTCCCCAGATAAATGATTCACAATTATTAGTTTCTTGATTAAAAAAATATCTTACAAATGCACCATCACAATCTCCTTCTTCTGGCAAGGCTCCGCAAGGATCGCATGCTATTTCAGTACATGAAAGTATTCCATTTTCACATGTACATGAGTTACAATAATTCAATCCATTGTCAAAACCAGACCATCCACTTGAAACAACGTCTCCATTTGATAGGAAACAATCTAATAATTCAACTCCCTCACATTGCTCGTATTTAAAAGTGTAAAAACCATTAGGTGCAGTGATTGGTCTTACTTGCTGTTTGCCATTATTAGCAGAAGCTGAAACATAATATTCAATGTTTTCTAAATTATCGAAAGTTAGTACAATATTCCAATTACCATTTCCATTATCTTGCATATTAATTGAATTAAAATTAGTTTCTCCTTGGTACCTGTAGTTAAATAAAACTTCATCAATTCCAGAGCGATGCTTAACAAAACTTTCAAAAGAAACATATGGAGATTCATCTGAACAAACATCCTCAATTTGCTTAAAAGAAATTAGTAACGGATCATTAACACCAACTGAATGAGTTATGCAATGAATAGCCCCGCTTAAAGAAATGATATTATTTCCTGAGTTATCACAATCAATTCCTACAATATTATATCCAGGTAAAGCTTCTTCATAAATCCTCTGAGCGATTGTGTCATATTCTTCTCTGTAAAAAGGAACTAGCACTGTTTTATTGACAAAAACAGAGTTAGTATATGTTCTATAATAACCATCAGTCTGATTACCAGGCTGAGAACCTGGATAGGCACCACTTGTACTTGGAGGACTTGGAATTCTTATAACTTTAAAAGGTGTTCCATATTTGGTAGTAAAATTATCTAATATATACTCTAAATTTTCTTCAATTTGTGGCCCATCTGAGATACCCTCTGGGTATTCTGCAACGAGTAGAGTTTCTTCATTTAATAATTTCATGTGCATATCAATATGATGAATAGCATCAAAAGGAAGTTCTTCCATTTTTATATAAGTATCAATTCCCATAAAAGCATTCATGATATTATCAATATCTTGCTCAGACTGGCTGGGATAATCAAGACTTCCATAAGGACCAGTACCATCATTTTCATCTAAAATCAAATTAGAGGCAAATGCAGTTCCAAAGCCATCACTCATAAAATTACCACCTGTAGCTACAATTTCATATGGAGCCTCAGATGTTTGATATAAATCAATATCCATGAAGTTAGAAAGAGCTTCTGGAAAAGCGTCATCATCAGGTCTTGGCCTATTATATATCCAATCAACTAAATAAATAGAATCAACATCGTTCATATATACAGTATTTTGACCATAGTCTCTCATCCAAATACTATTAGTGTTTACATTAAGGTATTCTACATTTGTTGTATTAACATTGCTTGATTCTAAATAAGAGTTAACTTGAAAAGGATTATCACAAGCTATTATAACTTTACACTCATCAACTGAATTTCTTACTATTTCTGTTAAAATAGGTTCGAAACCTTCCCATGCTATAGTAAGAGCTTGTATCTCTTCCCACTCTGCCATAGTTCTAACAGAAAAGTTTGGAGGTGTTGTATAAATATCTAAGTTTGATTTTTTTTTTATGTCATTTAAATATTTTCCCATTTCCATTTGTTCTTCAAATGAAATTTTTTTAGACGGTGTGTCTAAATTTTGAGAACTAGTAATTGTTGTTAAAAAAAGAGAAACTAAAATTAAGAAGAGAAATTTTTTCATTTGTAAAATTTTATATGACAAATATATCTAATAAATCAAAATTTTATTTAAAATTATATCCTCAAATTTATCATTCATTATTTCAACAAAGTAAGTTCCAGAGGGTAAATTAGTTGAATTAATCACATTTGTACTTTGATTAACTATTAAATTAGAATATTCTTTTTTTCCAATTGTATTGTAAATATTTACATAATAGTTTTTATTTGAACTCAAACCATCAATAATAAAACCGTTAACATAGTTACTAAAGTAAGTTTTGATTTTACTATTGTCATTTTCATTTAGTGAAATTTGCTCAATATTTGTTACAGTAATAATTTCTGATATTTGTGAGATCCCACAGTTTGAGTCATCAAGAATATTTAAAGTAACAACATATGTTCCCGGTGATTCATAAACATGAACTGGATTTTCTTCATACGAAGATGATCCGTCCCCAAAATCCCAGAAAAACTGAGAGCCAAAAGAATTATTTTCAAAAGTTACTTCAAGTCCATTTTGAAAAATATTTTCTATTGATGCGTTCACACCTGATTCGAAGCTGTTAGATTTTAAAAAAAGAGCAGAATCATACTGATCATCCGACCCATCAGCTATAGCAATTCTTAATCTATAAACAACCCCTTGTTTAATTTCCTTTTCTAAAGAAATAGGTACTGTAAACCCATCAAACTGAATATTTTCTCCATCACTATTATCGACGTAAAATTCTGAATTAAAATTATCATTAATATTATTAATAGAAATAGAAATATCAGTATTAGGTATTAAGGCTAAATTTTGAGGTTCTGTACTAATATTTGGGTCAAAATTACCAACTTCATTTTCATAAGGCTCAGAAATAAAAAACCCAAAAATATCATTAAACCATGAACCTACATACTCTGGATACTCTTCAGATGCAAATATAAATTCACAAGCTAATAAATTATCAGATGCAGCAATAAAGTCAAATTCAATAACACACGCGTCAAAGGTTAATAACTCAGAATTTAAAGTATTTAATACTGGATCACCAGCTGTTGCATGGCTACTACTTGCGCATGTGGTGTTGTTTGGACCAACTGCACTTTCTGCCTTTCCCGTCGAGAGTATAACTCCTTGAGAAATACCAAAATCATCACCAAAATAAGAAAATGCCCCAATTGAACCAGGGGAGGACGTAATATTCATATCATAAATATCCACACAAAAACCAAATAAACTCTCCTCAATAAATGACTGAACTTGTCCAAAAGGAATAACATCTACTTCTAAGAGGGATGAACTTCTTTTACTAAATGTTTCTTCATGTTCTAAGACTATTCTTTTTTGTGAATATATCACTGAAGTCAAAAAAACAAAACAAGTTATTTTTATGTAAAAATTAATCATATATTAATTTTATTTAATATATAGTATACAAATACTGTTCCAAAAAATAGATTAATAAAAAAAATAACCTAAGATTTTTCAAAAACCAAATATTAACTAAATTTACTTAATATACTTTAAAGAAGGATGAAGTTTAAGTTTTTAATTTTATTTTACTGTTTTTCAATCAACATTTTTTCACAAAATATTGAATTGATAGAATCATTTATTGGGTATCAAGAGGAGTCAGAAATTATTTCCTTTACCCCTAATAATAGAATAATTTTAAGTGGAGACTACAGTGGAAAATTAAATCTTTGGGATTTAAAACATCAAACAATTATAAAATCTATTTATGCGCATTCAAGACCTATAAATAGTATTAAATTTTCAGAAAACGGTAAAAAGTTTACTACGAGCTCCTCTGATTCCTGTGTGAAAATTTGGGATTTTAACTCTGGAAGACTAATTGATTCTATAAAAATTCAATCAATTCCTCAGATAGCTATATTTAACAAAAACGAAAATGGATATTTGATTTTTGACGAAGATGGAAATGTCTTTGAAAAAAAATTTAGAAATAAAAAACTAACAAAAAAATTTACTAATGAACAAAAGTACTTAGATGCAATTTTATCTCATGATAAGAATTACATAATTACATGTGATGAAAAATCACTAAAAATGAAAGATTATTACTCTGGTGATTTAACCTGGGAAATTGAGCATCCTAGTAAAAATATTTTTTCAAAAGTTCAAATCCATTCAAAGGATACTTTAGTATTATGGAGTAATAATGGAAACATTAACTTTTGGGAAATAGAAAATAAAAATCCTTTACTTGAAATTAATGCAACTAATTTACATAATAGATTATCTATAAATAGACATTGCGATATAATTATTTCAGGATATTATAAAGATCGTCCATTTCTAATTAATTTAAACGAAATAGACTTTTCTGAAGATTATAAAACAGATTTTGTCATTGCTAACACGTTTCTTTCAAGTCTAAATAAAAAATACCTTGTAAGCTCAGGCACAAACAGAAGACACAGATTAATGGAAATAAAAAAACATAAATTTTTTCCCATCTCTGTTCAAAAAAGGAAAGTTGCTGACAAAAAAGAATTTTTAACAGAATCTAGATACGTGGTTCTTGAAATTTGGGATAATGCTCAAATTGATGGAGATACAGTTTCTTTAAACTTTAACGGCAAATGGATTCTTAAAGATTATGGATTAGTTCGTGGCAAGAAGCAAGTATTTCTTAAGTTAGAAGAAGGTCAATCAAATGAACTAATTTTTTATGCTAAAAATTTAGGAAAAATATCGCCTAATACAACTGCAATAACACTAATCGATAAAAAAGATAAGAAAGAATTTGAAATTAATTCAAATCTGGATGAAAACGGAAAAATTACTTTAATTAACACAAATCAAGCAAATTTTAAAAATTTGCTTGATTAAAAAATTATTGATTAAACACATTTACGTTATTAAAGACAAAGTTTTTTAACATTACTGAATCCACCCCACCAAACTCATTTTCTCTATAAACCGTTCCATAAAAACTACCAGAAATATAAGCCTCATCATTGTTAAGTTCTGCAACATCTAAAAAACCTACGTGTCCAACATATTCAATATTTTCATCTCCTTGAGCAGCGCTGTATCTTTTAATATTATATATAATCGTCAGTATTGGACTCTCATCACTTCCTATATATGCAGAGTTGCCACTAGATATTTGAAAATTATTCTCAATTTCATTTGCAGTTGTGATTATTCTTAATGAATGTTGCATTCCATCCCATAATGAATAACAGTTATTTGGATCATTATAATAATCTAAAGAACTAATATCTATATAATATCTTTCATTTCCAGTATCACCATCGTCATATTTACTAATTGTACAAACTTCAGAATCGAAACAATCACCAAGCATAAATTCATCAGATAAATAATTTGCTTGATATGGACCAAAATCCGCAATTCCCTTGATCCTATTTTCAACACCTGCAGTGAATTCAACACTTGGTTCACAGGAAAAAAATAAAAAAATTGCAAAAAGTAGAAATAAATTTTTCATTAGAAATAAATCTTTAATTAGCTTTGTAAGTATCTAAAGTTAAGATTTTTTAAAATATAAAGATACAATCCTTTTCTATTTTTTGATTTTGAAGAAAAAAAAAGTAATTATAGCATTATCTGGTGGGGTTGACTCCAGTGTATCCGCTTTTCTATTAAAAGAAAAAGGATATGAAGTAATCGGAGTTTTTATGAAGATTTGGCATGAAAATTCAAACAATTCTAATGAAAAATGCCCATGGATTGAAGATAGCTCTTATGCACTTGAAATAGCAGAACAATTAAATATACCTTTTCATGTAGTTGATTTAAGTCATGAATATGAAAAAAGAATAGTTAACTACATGTTTGATGAATATTCTAAAGGAACCACACCTAACCCAGATGTTTTGTGTAATAAAGAAATAAAATTTGATGTGTTTCTTCGCCATGCTTTAAAGTTAAATGCAGATTATGTAGCCACTGGTCACTATGTCAAAAAAATAACTAACAAAGATGGCACACACTCTTTAATTGCAGGAAAGGATAAGAGTAAAGATCAAAGTTATTTTTTATGCCAATTGAACCAAAAACAATTAGAAAAAATCATATTTCCTATTGGGGATCTTTTGAAATCTGAAGTTAGAGAAATTGCTAAAATTAACAAATTGGCAACTGCCGAAAGAAGAGATTCACAAGGATTATGTTTTGTTGGAAAAATTAAAATCCCAGAATTTTTATCTAAAAAATTAAAAACTAAAAAGGGACATGTTATAGAAATTGAACCTGATAATCCAAAATATAAAATTTCAAAAAAAACAATTGAAGAAAAAAGTAAGGCGATCGAATATTCCAATTTAGACGGGAAGATTATCGGACATCATAACGGAGCTCATTTTTTTACAATTGGACAAAGAAAAGGATTAAATATTGGTGGTAAAAAAGAACCTTTATTTGTAATTAAAACTGATACTATTAATAATATTATTTATGTTGGAATGGGTGAAAATCATCCTGGTTTATATAAAAAAGCACTAAAGATTAAAAAGGAAGAATGTCATTGGATTAGGAAAGACTTGATGGTTAATGTTGGAGAAAAAAAGGACTTTTTAATACGAACAAGATATAGACAAAACTTAATCCCAGGAAAATTAATAATGAAAAGTAATTATTTATACATAGAATTTTCAGAAGATGTTAAAAGTATAACTTCTGGACAATTTGCAGCTTGGTATTTAAAAAATGAACTTATAGGTTCTGCTCCAATTTTGGAGTAAATACTAAACCTTTAAATTATCAAAACTATTATTAATATAATTGGTTAGCTCTTCTCCTTTTAGTAAATTTTGAGATAATAATGCTAAGTTAACTGCATTTTGAATTAATTTCTTTTTTCCAACCCCCTTAGTTTTTAGAATTTTAGAAATTAACTTATGGTTTGTATTAATAACCAAATTATATGAGTCCGGCATATTTTGCATACCCATCATTCCTCCCCCAGTCATACTCATTTCTTTCATCCTTCTCATAAATTCTGAAATGGTTATTGAAAATGGAGAAGAAGTTGGAGGTAAATTTTCAAAAACAACTGTAAATCCTTCTTTGGGTAAAGATTCTTCAATTAATGGCTTTAATTTATCTTTTTCCTTATCAGTCAAAACAGACTCAACTTTAACATCTTGTTTGATTAAATTATCAATTGAGTCAGAATCTACTCTAACAAAACTTGAATTTTCTATTTTTGATTCAAATTTTTGAACAAGATGAGAAATAATTGGACTATCTAATAACAAAACTTCATATCCTTTATTTTTAGCTTGAGCAATATAGCTGTGCTGAGAACTCTTATCACTAGCATACAAATAAATAATTTTTCCGTCTTTATCTTTTTGTGTTTCCTTTATTTTTTTAGAAAATTCATCCATAGTAAAAAATGAACCATCAACATTCGGATATAAAGAAAATTCAGTTGCTCTATCATAAAACTTTTCATCACTTAACATCCCATACTCAATAATTAACTTCATATCATTCCACTTAGATTCAAAATTTTTCCTATCATCTTTAAACATTTTCTTGAGTTTATCAGAAACTTTTTTACTTATGTGAGAGGAGATTTTTTTGACATTTGAGTCACTTTGTAAAGCAGACCTAGAAACATTTAATGGTATATCTGGAGAATCTATTACACCGTGTAACAAACCCAAAAAATCAGGAACTACTCCTTCGACACTATCGGTAACGAATACTTGATTACAATATAATTGAATCTTATTTTTATTTAAATCAACAGAGGGACTAATTTTTGGAAAATATAAAACACCTGTTAAATTAAAAGGGAAATCTACATTTAAATGAATGTGAAAAAGTGGTTGATCAAAATTATAGGGGTAGAGCTCTCTATAAAAACTAGAATAATCTTCAGATTTTAGTTTAGATGGTGACTTTTTCCAAAGAGGGTTAGTGTTATTAACGATATTATCTTCCTCTATTTCTATCTCCTTCCCTTTTTTGTTTTTTTCTGTTTTTTTTGTTGTGCCAAATTTGATTTCAACTGGTAAAAACTTACAATACTTGCTAAGTAAAGAAGAAATTTTTGAATCTTCTAAATACTCAGTAGCATCATCAGAAACAAAGAGGACCACTTCCGTCCCTCTATCTTTTTTATCAATATCATTTAATGAAAATTTAGGACTACCATCACACTCCCATAAACAACCTTTTGATTTTTTATAAGATTTGGTTTTAATTTGCACGTTATCCGCGACCATAAAAGATGAATAAAATCCTAATCCAAAATGACCAATTATTCCTGATTTATTATCATCATCTTTATATTTCTTAACAAATTCCTCTGCACCAGAAAAAGCAACTTGATTAATATATTTTTTTACCTCCTGAGAAGTCATCCCAATCCCTCTATCTTTAATTGTAATTGTTTTTGAAGGCTTGTCAATTAAAACTTCTATTTTCAAATCACCTAAATCTCCTTTATATTCACCAATAGATGATAATTTCTTTAACTTAGATGTTGCATCTACAGCATTTGAAATTAATTCTCTTAAAAAAATTTCTTGATCAGTGTATAAAAATTTCTTGATAATTGGGAATATATTTTCCGCTTGAATATTAATATTTCCTTTTTCCATTTTGATAATTTTTTTTGGCTGCTAAATATAATAAAATCCATTTAATTTTAAAGCTCAGAATTCTTTAATCTAAATTTAAAATGAAATTTTTATTAAAATTAAAAAAAAGCTCTGAACCTACTTTATATTTCTTTTTGTCAAAAAGAAATATTTTTTCAGTACCATAACTAGCTTCAATTCTGTATTTATTCCCTAAATAAATACAACTATTTACTATGATTTTATTTTGTGATTTACTCACAATATTTAAATTTTCAGGTCTAATAAAAATCTTTTTTTTATCTAACGTAAATGAATTTAATTCCCCAAATAAATTAGCTATTTTAAGATTTTTAGGATTTGAATAAATAACTTCAGGTTTATCTAATGTATTAATTTTACCATCATCAATAATCATAATTCTATCTGACAATTCAAGAGACTCCTTAATATCATGATTTACCATTATTGTAGTTAAGTTTTTTTCTTTAATTATTCCAAATAAAATTTCTTTTAATATTTTTTTATTGTTCGTATCTAAATTTGAAAATGGTTCATCCAAAAGCAATAGGTCAGGATTTCTGATTAAAGACCTTACAACTGCTACTCTTTGATTTTCTCCTCCAGAAATTTCATGAGGATATTTATCAAGAATTAATTGAATAGATGTTTTATTTACTAGATCGTCAAGTAGTTCTTTTTTATAATTTTTGAGATTAAATAATATATTCTGCAAAATATTTAAGTGCGGGAATAAAGGACTTTCTTGAAAAACATAAGCAATATTTCTTTTATTTGCACTTAAATTATCAATTTCATTAGAGTTTAATTTTATTGAACCTGAATCAGGTTTAATAATTCCACTTAAACAATTTAATAATGTTGTTTTTCCTTCACCGCTAGCACCAATAATAGAAATAACTTCACCTTTTTTTTGTGAAAAAGATATTTTATTTAATACAAATTTATCACTGTAAATTTTTGATATATTTTTAACCTCTAGGAACATTTTTTTTATTTAAGATTGTTGTAACATAGATTAGCATTATGCTGCAACATAGTATAATTATTAATGAAAATAAACTTGAAAACCCTAATTTCTCTTCACTTGCGTAAATATATGTTTGAGTTGCTAATGTATCAAAGTTAAAAGGTCTCAAAATCAATGTAATTGGTAATTCTTTAATTATATCAATAAAAACTAAAATAAAAGCAGAAAATAATGCGTGTTTATTTAAAGGAAAAGTAATACTTCGAAAAATTTTTAAATAAGTTGCATTTAATGATTTTGCTTGTTTGTCGAAAATTTTAGGTTGACGTTCTAAACTAGATTGAATGGGAAAAATTGCAACAGAAATAAATCTAAAGATATATGCATATATTAATAAGTATATGGAACCCATCAAGAAAGTTAGTTGTGAATCAAAATATCTAATAGCCATCATAATTGAAAAACCTATAACAGCACCTGGAATAGCATAACCTGTTGTAATAAATTTTACAATAAATTTTATGTACTTGGTATTCAAAATTCTTTTAATATTCAATAAATAAAAAGAGATGAAAACAATTAAAAGTGAGGAAAAAATACCAAGACTTAGCGAATTAGAAACTAAACCAAATAGTTCTTTAAAATCATAAAAATTAAAGTTCTTTATTACATTAATTATTATAAAAAATAAGGGGAGAAAAAATCCAAGAAAAAATGGCATTAGTATGAAAAAATAAATTAAAATATTAAATTTTAATTTATCAAATAAGTAATATGAAGAATTAGATTTTATATGATATCTAACCTTTTCCTCTCTTTTAGAAATGTAATTTGAAAAAATCATTAATACAATAACAATGATAATTAAAATAGATGATAAAAAAATTGATATGTTTTTTTCATCTAGGGAAAACCAATATTTAAATATACCTACCGAAAAAGTTTCAATTCCAAAATATTTGACAGCGCCATATTCGTTAAGTATTTCCATAATAACCAAAGTAAGCCCAGACAAAATTCCAGAAAAAGACAAGGGCAATATAACCTTACTAATAATTGAATACTTTGATAAGTTTAAGGATTTAGACAAATTAATATAAGTTGAGCCAATTAATGAAAAAGAAATTCGTGAAGAAACATATATGTAAGGATATAGAGATAATGCTAAAAAAATGGATAACCAATTTATATTTAAAACATCATAATTAAAGTTGAAAAACAAGTTCAAAAAGTTATATAAAGTGCCATTAAATCCGAGAACATCTGAGTAAGTAAATGCTAATATATAACATGGTATTGATAAAGGAAGAATTAAAAAAAGATCGATTAACTCTCTATATTTAATATTAAAAAATGAAACTAAAAATGCGGGAATTACTGCAAAAATTAATGAATATAGACTTGTTAAAAAAATTAAAATAAATGTTTGATTTAAATAATTTGAAAAATTTGTTGAAACAAAATCGATAATATCGTTTACAGATAATTCAAAAATGTTTAAAAAAATTATTAAAATAGGTAATGATATTACTAGCCCAATTAGTAATACAATAAAATTGTACGGAAAATTTTTATTTATTTCCAATTTGATTTTTCAAAAATTTTAACAGCGTCTTGCCTTAAAGAACCAAGTAAATTTAAGTCCAAAGTGTCAATTTTAAACTCACCCCATTCAGCAATAGTTCCACTTAATTTAACAAGATTATTAACAGGGTATTCATAACTATTATTTGAATAATACTCCTGAGCATACTCTGAAGTTAAAAAACCAAGTAATTTAATAGCATTATTGTAATTAGGAGAGTACTTTAAAACTCCCATTCCAGAAATATTTATATGGGCACCGCTTTCTTTTTCTTTTTGATTTGGAAAAAAAATTCCAACAGAGTTAGCAACATCCCTATCTAAACTATCGTTTGAATTTTTAAGTAAGCCTAGATAATAAGAGTTTACAATTGCTATATCTCCTACTGATGCCGCAATCGCTCTAATTTGATCTCTATCATTTCCTTTAGGACTTCTACTAAAATTGCCAACTATTTTATTACACCAATCAAGTGCGTATTCTTTCCCATTATGAGCAATAACTGAAGACAACAATGCCTGATTGTAAGCGTTAGAAGATGAACGAGCTAAAATTTTATTTCTCCATTTTTCATTTGCTAAATCATTGTAAGTAGATAATTCTGACTTATCTACCCTCTCATTACTGTAAACAATAACTCTTGATCTATATGTTATTGGTATCCAAAAATTATTCTTATCTATTATATTTTTATTTATTGTGGGGCATATTTCAAGTGAATTTATTTTTTGAAGGAGATTTTTACTTGCTGCTTTGTATAATTTTCCTGCATCAACAGTAAAAATCAAATCAGCTGGACAATTTTCTCCCTCTGTTATCACTCTTTCAATTAATTCATCAGCACTTGCTTTCACAACATTAACTTTTATACCATATTTTTCTTCAAATTTTTTAAAAAGATCCTTGTCTACTTGATAATGTCTTTTTGAATAAACATTAACAATTTCAAAATCTTTATTTTTTTTATTGTAATTAGAACATGAAGAAAAAGTAAAAATAATTATTAGAATTTTTAAGATTAAGAATTTCATCATTTGGTTTTTTAAAACATCAAATTTATTTAGAAATGTTACAAATAAAGAATTTTATTAAATAAATTGTAAATTTAACATCTAAAAATTAATATCATGACACTTTCTTTATTCATTGAAATTTATTTTGTTATAATTTTAATCATATTTGGTTTTTTATTTTTCTCTAACTTGTTTAGACTAGACAAATACTTAGTAGCTCCACTATTTAACAAGAGCAGGGAATTTTACTTTTCTATTTTAAGTTACCCTATAATAGTTTTAATAATTATTGCTTTACTAGACCTTGGTAGTGGAACAAAATTAACTATGCAACTGTATGCTCCTGTAAAATTCGAAAAAGAAAAAACAAAAAGGTATAATGCAATAAAAAATAAATTATTAAACATTAGAGACCTCCAAGTCATTTATAAATCTAATTCACCTGATAACCGATTTGCTAACACCTTTTCAGAACTTATTGACTTTGCTAAAAATGATTCAATATCAATTTCTAAATATGTTGAAAAAAGTGAAATAATTATTAACCCTGAATGGATAGCTAACGGCTGGAAAGAAAAAGATATTAAAAAAACAAAAAAAACATATAAAACTTCAAATGGAGAAATAAAAGTTAACACAGATGAGGGGTGGATGAAAAGAAGCTGGTTTGAAAAAGTAGAACTAGGAAAGGTGAAAGTTTGTTGCTCTGATAATGATTCTTTAAAAATAAATAACATTGAAAATTTAGCTTTTGTGCCATTTACTGATAATAAGTTTAAGTTATCAGCCAAGAAAATAGTTAAATCAAATACTGAAATAAGTGTTTTTGAAGTTAGTGACCCTAACCCTTATGATTCTAGTGAACCTTTAAAAATAGGAGATTTAAATGAAGTAAATTTAGATGGAAATTGGGAATAATATAAAATCAGAATTTTCTTTACTAGACAAATCAATTACAAAAAAAAGCTCTCAATGCTTCAAATTATTTGCTGATTACAACAATTATTCTTTTTCGTATTCTTTATATAATATTGAAAAAAATGAGTTTCAAAGTATTTACTCATATATATTTGAAAAAAATAATAGTAACTTAAAATATTTATTTAATATCTCAAAGGAGTTAAAATGGAACCTTAACTCATTTTCAATAAGTTATTTTTTTAAATCTTGTACGATAATTCCAAATTCATTATACGATTCTAAATTAAAAAGAAAATACCTAGAACTTAATAACCAAATTGATTCAAATGAAGAAGTTTTAGTTGATAATTTAAAACACTTAAACGCAGTAATAATATACTCAATCCCAAAAGAACACTTAATTATTTTAAAAAAAATAAAAAATATTAAAATTAGACACAGTGCCACTATTTTTATTGAAAATATTTTACAAAAAACTAAACATTCAAATAGTAATGAATTTTTCATAGATATTTCAACAAAAAATTTCAATGTTGCATTTATAAAAAACTCAAAATTAGTTTTTTATAATAATTTTGAATTTAGATCCAAAGATGATTTTTTATATTACGTATTAAACTGTTATAATACTTTAGACATTAACTCAAGAGAAGTAAAAGTTAGAATATCTGGTGAATTTGAAAAAAACTCTGTTATAGGCGACTTAAAATCATACATTAAAAAAGTTTTATTAATTAAGCGTTCAAACTCAAATTCTTATAGCCATATTTTAAATCAAGTTCCAAATCATTTTTTTCAAAAATTATTTAATCAAATAAATTGCGAATAATTAACGGGAAATATAAGAATAGAAGATTTAATATTTCAAAAAATATTAATATAAGACCAACAACAGATAGAGCAAAAGAAAGTTTATTCAACATTCTTGACAATATGCATAATCTTGAGAAATCTAAAGTATTAGATTTATTTTCTGGCTCTGGTAATATTTCTTATGAATTTTACTCAAGAGGAAGCGACGTTACTAGTGTTGAATTAAATCGAAAATGCATAAAATTAATTAAGGAAAATTGTGAAAAATTTAATATGAATATCAATATCAAACAAACTAATGTATTTAGTTTTTTAAATAGCTGTGATGATAGTTATGATGTGATTTTTGCAGACCCCCCATTTAAATTTACAAAAGACAAATATGAGAAAATTATAAAACTTATATTTGAAAATCAAATAATTGCAAAACATGGGGTTGTAATTATTGAACACTCTGATTTTATAAATTTTGAAAACTATAAGAATTTTTTAAAATCAAGAAAGTATGGTGATGTTAATTTTAGTTTTTTAAATAATTAGATTATGAAAATTGCAGTTTACCCAGGAAGCTTTGACCCAATAACTTTAGGTCACTTAAATATAATTCAAAAATCTGAAAAAATTTTTGATAAAATTATAATTGGAATTGGGGAAAATACTCAAAAAAATAGTTTTTTTTCAACTGAGAAAAAACTTCGATTTACAAAAAAAATATTTGTCAAAAATAAAAACATCTCAGTTGCAAGATATAATACTTTAACTACTGATTTTTGTAAGTTAAATTCAGCAAAATTTATAATAAGAGGAATAAGAAATTCAAATGATTTTGAAATTGAAAAACAACTAGCAACTATGAATGAAGAATTAGAAAAAACAATTACAACTATTTTCATTCCATGTAGTAAAAACTTTAATGAAATATCATCTAGTTTAGTAAAAGAATTAATTATCAATAAAGGTCCGTTTGAAAAATTTGTTCCAAAAGAAATAATTCATGAATTAAAAATCAAATAACTTTATTTAAAAAAATATTTAAATAACTCTTCAATGGAACTAAAAGACTTATTTAAATAAAATTGTAAATATTTTTTTTGTACCCATTTTATTTCAGTTATACCCTCTTCAAGTTGAGGCTTAAGAACTTGTGAATTATAACAATAAAAAGAGAACCAATTTGTCTCTTTTAACTTACCTTTTCCATTTTCAAAATAAATGTGATGGGTTTTTGCTATAAACGAATTGTACTCTAAATTTTTTAGGCCGCACTCTTCAAAAATCTCTCTCTTAGCGGCATAAACAAGCTTTTCGTTTTTTTCTACCTTTCCTTTTGGCAAATCCCAAAAACCGTTTCTATATATGAATAAACTTTCATTTAAATTGTTTTGAATTATCCCGCCTGAAGCAATCACTAAATCAAACTTATTTAAAGTTACAAGTAGAGACCGCCAATCTTTTTCAATATTTTTTGATTTTAAAATAAGTCTCTTTTTATTTTTTTGTTTTTTTTTTAACTCAAAATTTAATGCGTTAACAAATTCAAAAAAACAATCAAAAATAAGATTATTGTATGTTTTGTCAATAGTCACAGAAAAAGGTTTTATTTCAAATGAAATTTTGTTAAAAAAAACTTTATAAATTTGCGCCATGATAAATGAATTATGAAAGACAACTTAATAGCTAAGCTACTTTTACAAATTAACGCAATAAAATTAAATCCAAAAAATCCATATACATGGTCTTCTGGAAAAAAATCACCTATTTATTGTGATAACAGACTTATTTTATCACACCCTCAAATAAGATCCACAATTCAAGAAGAATTAGTTAAATTTTGCCTTGAAAATTATAAAAATTCTAATCTTATAGCCGGCGTTGCCACAGCTGGTATACCACATGGAATATTAATAGCACATAAAATGAAACTTCCTTTTATTTATGTAAGAGATCAACATAAAAAACATGGTAGACAAAATAAAATTGAAGGAGAAATTGGAAACAATCGTAAGGTTCTTATTGTTGAAGATCTAATAAGTACTGGAAAAAGTAGTTTAAATGTTGCTGAAACATTGAAAAAGGAAAACTGCGAAATTACTGGCATTATTTCCATTTTTAATTATAATTTTATTGAGACAGAAAATTTAATGAAAAATCACAACATTAAAGCTTTATCATTGTGTAATTTTCACGAGCTAATAACTCAAGCTAAAAAAAGTAAATATATCTCTGACAAAGAATATGAAAATATTTTAAATTGGCATTCAAATTTTTAAGTCGTACTAGATTACAAAATATAATTCAAGTATTTTTCATTTATTTTCTTTTGGTCTTTTTTAACAAAAGAGTTATAAAGCATATCAAACTTCTCTAAAAATATATTTAAAACTTCTTTTTTATCTATTTCTTTGTTAGTAAGATTATATAAAGACGTTGGATTATTTTCTTCAAAGGGAAATTTCTTTTGATTAATATTTAATCCAATTCCAATAATAATTGATTTAATTTTTTTGCTTGAAATTTTTGTTTCAATTAACACTCCTGAGATTTTACTACCTCTTATTAAGATATCATTTGGTTTTTTAATTTTAATGTCAGAACTATTAATATAATTTTCCAGAGTGGCAACTAAAGCAAGTAATGTAATAGAGTTAATATATGACTTGTTTTCTAATTCAAAATGATGATTATTTATGTAAAGGCTAAATAAAAGATTTTTTTTTTTAATTGAATTCCATTTTTTTCCCCTCTGACCTTTACCTTTAGTTTGAAAATCAGCTGTAACAACTAAATTATCTTTAATTGTTTGTTTTCTTGAAAGTCTAGACAAAAAAAGATTTGTTGAGTCTATTTTTTTAAAATGAATTATTTTGTCGAATAACATTGAAACTAATTTTAGAAAAAAAATATTTAACTATTTAAAATTAGTTACAATATAAAGTTTTATTTTTGCTAATATTTGTAAACAATAAATGAATTCTATTGAAAAAGAAATAAATACAAAAATTGATATAATTACAAATGCAATTGATGAAAAGGGAGGAGATGGTATAATTAGTATTAATTTATCATCAATAGAAAATTCACCTTGTGATTTCTTCATAATCTGCAGTGGTAATTCTAACAGACAAATTCAAGCTATTGCCAAAGGAATTGAAGAAAAAACTATTGAAAAACTAAAATTGAAGGCATGGCAAAAAGAAGGTCTAAATACTGATTGGATTTTACTTGACTACTTGGACGTCGTAATACATATTTTTAAACCAGAATCAAGAGAATTTTATGATTTAGCTGGGCTGTGGGGAGACGCGGAAATAAAAACAATTAAAACTTAAATAAATTGAGCAAACAAAAAAAAAATAAACAAATAAATTTTTATTGGATATATTTAATATTCATTTTTTGTCTAATTGGACTTCAAGTTTTTAGTTCATTTACTGGAAGATACCAAACAATTGATGAAACAAAATTTTTTAAATTTTTGAATGACGGTGATATTGAAAAAATTCAAATAATAAATAGGGAATTTGCCGAAGTTTATATAAAAAAAAATAGGATAACAAACTCTTCTCACAGTGATAAAAAATTAAATCAATTAGGTCCTCACTATAAATTTGAAATTCTTGACATCAAATCATTCAGAGAAAATATAATTAACCATAACAATACTAATACCGAAAATGTCATTACATGGACTGCTGAAAAAAGAAATACAAATTGGACTAATGATTTGCTTTCTTGGTTAATTCCAATCGGAATAATGGTCTTAATTTGGATATTTATTATGCGTAGAATGAGCAGTGGTGGTGCTGGGGGGCAAATATTTAATATTGGAAAGTCAAAAGCACAATTATTTGATAAAGATAAAATGCAAACAATAACATTCAATGATGTTGCTGGTTTAGAAGGCGCAAAAGAAGAAGTTGAAGAAATTGTAAGCTTTCTTAAATCTCCAAAAAAATATACTTCATTGGGAGGGAAAATTCCAAAAGGGGTTTTACTTGTTGGACCTCCTGGAACTGGTAAAACTCTTCTAGCTAAAGCAGTAGCGGGCGAAGCTAAAGTTCCTTTTTTTTCACTCAGTGGATCAGATTTTGTAGAGATGTTTGTTGGGGTTGGAGCCTCAAGAGTTAGAGACTTATTTAAAATGGCTAAAACCAAGTCACCTTCAATAGTATTTATCGATGAAATCGATGCTATTGGAAGAGCGAGAGGAAAAAGCCAAATGACTGGGGCAAATGATGAACGTGAAAACACTTTAAATCAACTACTAACAGAAATGGATGGCTTTGGAACAAACCATCACGTAATTGTTGTCGCCGCGACTAATAGGGCAGATATTTTAGATAGAGCTTTAACAAGAGCAGGTCGATTTGATAGACAAATATATATTGATTTACCTGAGCTAGATGAAAGAAAAGATATCTTCAAAGTTCACACTAATAAAATAAAAATTGATAAAAAACTAGATTTAGATTTTTTAGCAAAACAAACACCAGGATTCAGTGGTGCCGATATAGCTAATATTTGTAATGAAGCAGCATTAAATGCAGCAAAAAATAATAAAAAGAAAATTGAAAAAGAAGATTTTTTAGAAGCTATCGATAGAATAGTAGGAGGCCTTGAAAAGAAAAATAAACTAGTCTCAAAACAAGAAAGAGAAACTGTAGCCTATCATGAGGCGGGACATGCAACCGTAAGCTGGATGCTAGAACACGCAGCTCCACTTTTAAAGGTTACAATTGTTCCAAGAGGAAGGTCTCTAGGGGCAGCTTGGTATCTACCCGAGGAAAGGCAACTAACCACTAAAGAACAAATCTTTGATGAAATGTGTGTAGCGATGGGTGGAAGGGCTGCTGAAGAATTAATTTTTAAAAAAGTTACAACTGGAGCACTATCTGATCTTGAAAAAATCACCAAGCAAGCTAGGGCAATGATCGCATTTTTTGGTTTAAATGATAAAATTGGAAATGTAACATTTTATGACTCATCTGGGCAAGATTCACCTTTCACAAAACCTTATAGTGAACACACAGCCAAATTAATTGATGAAGAAATCAAAAAAATAACAACAGAAGCCTATAACAGAGCAAAAAAAATACTGACTAAACACAAAAAAGCATTAATATCATTGTCTGAATTACTTTTAGAAAAAGAAGTTATTTTCAAACAAGATGTAGAAAATATATTAGGTAAAAGAAAATGGAAAGAAGTTGAAAGAATAAGAGTGAATAAAATTAAAAAGAAATAAACATGTCCTTTCCCCTTTCTGCTAAAAAATTTTTCAAAAACATAAGTGAAGGACTTTTTTCAAAAAAAAAATTACCATCTACAAATCTTTTTGAAATTTCAAATGATGACCCTGTCGATGTAATTTTTGCAAAAAATTTAAATAATAGTGGTGGTAAATTTTTTTATTGCAAAGACATACAAAACTTAAAAAAAATATTAGAGAAGTTAATCAGTCATCTAGAAATAAATAAATTGTATTGTTCTGATAACAAATTGCAAAATACATTTAACTTAGATGACTTAACAGTTAACTTAGACAATAAAAATAATTACCAGGGAATTATTACAAATTGTGAATTTATTATTGCTGACCAAGGAAAAGTTATGTTATCTTCTGAACAAATAAAAAATAAAAAAATATCTAACTTACCAAAAGAGCTTATTATAATATCATATACCTCTCAAATTGTCCGAAGAATAAATGATGCTATGAGATCATTAACAAAAAAGTATAAAAACAATATTCCATCTAATATATCAACAATCGGAAATGGAGAAAAGAATATTAATGTAATTATCATCGAGGATTTTAAGACATAAATATGCCAAAAGCATTAAATGAATTATCAAATAGAATTATAGTTGGAATCATTTACGCGTCAATTTTCTTATTGGTAGTTCAGACTTCAAATAATATTTATTTAGCTTGCTGGCTTTCGATTTTACTAATTTTATCTTTTATTGAGTTTTTAAAAATTACAAAAAAATCGAAAAATTTATTATTTAAATTACTTATAACAATTGTATTTATTTTATTTCCATTTTACTGTATTTTCTTAATTAAATTAAATTTAAATGATGGAAAACAAGTACTTACTTTTCTTTTATTATTAATTTGGTGTAGCGATGTGTCCGCTTACTTCATTGGTAAATATTTTGGTAAAATTAAATTATCAAAAATATCTCCAAATAAAACCTTAGAGGGTTATATAGGTAGCCATATTAGTTGCTTAATCATAGGGCCAATTTTGATTTCATTATTAAAACTTAACTTAAATATAAATTCATATTTACTGTCCATTTTAATTCCTATACTTGCTAATTATGGTGATTATTTAGAATCTCTTTTAAAAAGAAAATTCAACAAAAAAGATAGTGGCAATTTGTTAATGAGCCACGGAGGAATATTAGACAGATTGGACAGTCTGTTATTTTCAGCTCCTTTGTTTTATTTTATATTAAATTAAATGCATTTCTAATTCTTTTAAAGAATGAATAATGTAGGTTGCTTGAACTTTCTTATTTGAAAATTTAAAATTAAAATATACCTGATCAATACCAAATTCTCTAGCCCCTCTTATATCACTAATATCATCATCTCCTATCATCAAACTATTTTCAATTTTTGCGCCAGATTTATTTATTGCAAAACTAAAAATTTTTTTATTTGGTTTAAGAACACCAACGTCTTCAGAAACTATTATTTTATCAAAAAAATTATATATACCAGACTCTTTAAGTTTTACATACTGAACTTCTTTGAAACCGTTAGTGATAATATGTAATTTATATCTTAAACTTAAATTAAACAAAACATCTTTTGCACCATCCATTAATTTAGTTTGATGAGGAGAATTATCTACATAATAATTACTTATAAATTCAGATAATTTATTATCATGAATATTAAAACTTTCAAGTGTCTTTAAGAATCGTTGACTCCTTAATATATTTTTATTAATTAATCCTTCTCTATATTTTAACCAGAGGTTACCATTAATTTTTTTATAACTGTTTATGAATTTTTTTTTTGAAGGAATTCCTTTGTTTTTTAATTTAAATTTATCAAAAATATGACCTAACACTGTTTTTGAATTAAAATCAAAATCCCACAGTGTATTATCTAAATCAAAGAATAAATGTTTGTACTTCATTAAAATAAGTTAATTTGATTTAACTAAAAAGTATGGATTATTCTTACTACCAAACCCAGAGTAAAAGTTCTTGACTCCTTTTATATTAGAACCTTCAAAATCAAATATAATTTTTTTATTACTATTTATTTTAATAAAGCTATCAATTAAATATGTCATTGAATGACTTTTTTTTGAATTTGGTAAAGTAATATTAAAAAGCATGATTTTATGATTGAATGATGATAAGAAAAAAGCAGCAGAAACTGTGACTCCGACTTCATCACAAACTCCAATTAGTTCTCCTTTATTTTTTTTTAAACATTCAGTAATTAAATTTCTTATAATTAAATAATTAGTTTTTTTAAAGAAGAAGTTCCTTCCTATTGACTTTTTTATTTGATTATTTGTTTTAAATAAATTCATAAACAAATCAACCTCAAGGTTATTAATTATTTTAAAATTATAATTCTTACTTTTTTTTAAATTTCTAATCGTATTTTTATTATAGCCCTTACTTATTTCTTCATACGATCTATTTAAATTTAATTGAAAATTATTTCGCTTGATTACAGAAAGGTCATTAATTAAATTTTCAGAAAGTGTTTTTTTTGACAAAATAAAAAATTCAGAGGTAGAATGATACGTAAAATTTTTATAATATGACCTTAAAATTTTATCGTGAAATGAATAAATAAAATCTTTAGTGATTTTTTTCTCATTTTTGTAAAAAAAACCTAATTGCTGGCAAAATAAAGGGTGATACAATTTTTTTAAAAAAAATATTTTTTTGAAAATGACTGGAAAAACAATTTCATAATCATCAATAACAATCCCATCCCAATTTTTACAAACTATATCTAAATACCATGACAAACCATATACTCTAGAGTTAACTGAATTAGACACGCAATCATCCCACTTTTGTCTATTGATATTAATATTTTTTATATAATAAATCTTATTCATTTGCTAGACTAGAAGTGTATTTTAACATGTTCTCATAAATTAAATCCCAACCTGACCATTCATCATCAAAATATAAAGATTGATTGTGCCAAATAGAAGTAAAAGTACCATTAACAATTTTGACTTCATTGATTATTTTCTTAATTAATAATAAACTTTCTCTTGGATTTAATTTTAAATAATTCTTCAATGTTACGTCCATAATCATGAATGGATGAATTCTTAAATTAGTCTCTATTTCAGAATTGATATCATAAAAATAATAACTATTACTAGTCCCGCTTCTAAATCCAGGTTTTGATGCAAAACCCATTGAATAATCATTTTTAATACTACTAGCTAGAAGACTATTGTACATGTTAGGAACATCTAATTTTAAATAATGTTGACGACTGTATAATACTTCTTTGTGAATAATAGAAGTTAATCTTTTAATTTCCTTTAGTAATAAATTACTTTTTGATAATGATTTAAATGATGGATGAATTCCCACTTTGTGATAATCATTTGTAAACTTAATAATTGATTGGAATTTTTTATTAGAAAAAGATACTGACTTATCAAGTTTGTCATAATCTCCAAGAAGGTAAAAAAAAATTGTTTCAACATTATATTTTTTTGAAAGATTTAATATGTACTCAAAATTATCAAAAGGATCTTTTTCAAAACCAAGAATTACTTTTACTCTTTTTAAAAAATTTGAAAAGTTAAGAATAAAAATATCTTTTAAAGTAGAGCCCAAAGTCCTTACAATACCTTTTTCATCGTATAAAAAAGCACTATCAACGTCTATAGAATTAATAAATCTAAATTTTTTATTTGGAAAACTTACTAGTGGGTATTTTTTTAAAATTTCAATTTTTAAAATTTGTGCCCATTGATCAACAACAGGAGTTTCTAAAAATCCAGATTTATAAGCTAGGCTTTCTTTTGCTTCAAATCTACCATATTCATCTTTTATGTGAGGAAGGTACTCTTCATATCTAGATAACATATAGAATGAAGCTCCAAATATATCAAAAGGAAATGTAGAATTATTAACCAAAAAAAAACAAACTAAGTCATTAAACTTAGTGACATTTATTTCTCTTTCAATTACCCCTTTTTCAAATAAAATAGAGTGCGATTGAAAAAAAAGCTCATTTTTTATTGGTGAATGTGTATAGCTTATTTTTGGAGAACTAGAATTTAGAAATGAAACCTTGTCAGTAGTGAATGATATTTCTAAACCTAAAATTTGTGTAAAAATCTGTCTAAATACATATCTAACTCTAGGTGTTAAATTATGAGTATAAACGATTAACATTAAAGTTTATTCTTTTTCTAAAGAATCTGTACTTTTTAACTCATTATCTTCAGTAGGAGCTTCTTCAGTAGAAACTTCTTCAGTAGGAGCCTCTT
>TARA_B100001121_G_scaffold250300_1_pt1 | contig 30068 bp, 22 predicted proteins | sample TARA_B100001121 | Tara Oceans TARA_B100001121 (sample SAMEA2622817) | marine metagenome | biome: marine biome (ENVO:00000447); feature: surface water layer (ENVO:00002042); material: "saline water (ENVO:00002010), including plankton (ENVO:xxxxxxxx)" | depth 5 m
CGAGATGACCACCAGAAGTTCAACCAGAGTGAATGCTCGCTTCTTCATAGTTCAGTTTCCAGATGTGGGGGATACCAAGGTAATCGTTCGCCACTCCCGTAGAGTTGGCTCATTGTTCAGGCGGGGTGTGAAACAAACCCCGTTCCGCCGCCCCAGTGCAGGCTACCTTCAAAGGTCTCCCAATGGCACATTCGTGCGACAAATTGCAATATTAGTATATTGCCAGCCTGCATGTATCCAAGGAATAGATGGCTAAAAACCCCATTCTTGGGCTTGTTGTGCATGTTTTTCTCGCCCCCTGCGGCCTCTCATCGCCGATATGAGGGATATGCCAACCACCTCCACTCTGCCGGCCAGCCTCCGAATCCTCCTGATCATTGCATGCATCGTGGTGCTGATTGCGGGCCTGCAGGCGGCTTCGGCGATCATTCTGCCCATTCTGGTGGCCGTGTTTCTGGCCGTCATCTGCACCCCTCCGGTGACCTGGCTGCAACGAAAGGGGCTACCCGATTGGGCTGCGGTCCTGACGGTCTTCCTGGTTGTTCTCGTCGCCTTCGTGGTTCTTTCACTCGTGGTCACCTCCTCGATCAGCAGCTTCCAGGCCCGCCTGCCGGAATACGAGAAGGAGCTTCAGGAGCCGGTGAACCACATCGTGGCCTGGCTGGCGGGTCATGACGTGGCGGTGTCGCCCGCCCAGATCCGGGAGCAGTTCGACTCCTCCAAGCTGACCGGCCTGCTCAGTAGCGGGCTGTCTGCGGTGGCCACCGTCCTTTCGAACACGGTTCTGGTGATGTTGACGGTCGTATTCGTGCTGGCCGAAGCCGCGGTCCTGCCCCGCAAGCTTCGTATCATCAGCGGCAATCCCGATGAGGATGTGGAATGGGCCTCCAGCGTGCTGGGTGATCTCCGGGTCTATCTGGCCGTCAAGACCCAGTGCAGCCTGATCGTGGCCGTCACCTCCACGGTCTTCCTCTGGCTCATGGGAGTCGACTACCCGGTGCTCTGGGGGCTTCTCGCCTTTCTTCTGAACTTCATTCCCACCCTCGGTTCCATCATCGCCTCGATCCCCCCGATCGTGCTGGGCTTGATTCTGGATGGAATCGGAGGGGGGGTCGTGGTCGCGGTCTGGTATCTCATCATCAACACGGCCGTCGGAAGCATCCTCGAGCCGAAGATGATGGGGCGTCGGCTCGGCTTGTCCACCCTCGTCGTGTTCCTCTCGATGGTCTTCTGGGGATGGGTGTGGGGCCCCGTGGGCATGGTGCTCTCTGTTCCGTTGACCATGGTGGTGAAGATCCTGCTGGAGCACACGGACGATCTTCGCTGGCTGGCCATTCTGCTCGGGAGTGCATCCGACGACGCCGAACTGGAGTCGGTCGGCTCGAACTGAGCCATCCGTCACCTGATCTGCGGCGTCCGGCATCTGGGCAACTTGTGCGAAATCCATGCGGGTCAGGTGCTTAGGTTGCAATCCGGAGTCGAAATGGTACAGTTACCACGCTGGATCGCGGGGAAGGCGGTGTGAATCCGTCGCGAACGCGTCACCGTGAGCTGCCCCGGGGAGGGGCGGCGAGTCGGGATACCGGGATCTGGCTGGACCGCCCCCGACGCGAACCGGGGTCGATCGGCACTCATCTGCCGACGACTGCATCCGTGGGGGCATGAACTTTGTGTAACCCGCGCGATTCGGGATGAAAGGAAAGGCAGATGAACAAGTTCTTCACCGCATGCTCCGTGCTGCTTTGCGCCACCGGCGCCCAGGCTGCGATCATGGACACCTATCAGGTCGGTACCGGTCTCAACACCTCGACCGTCCAGATCGATTTCCAGAACGGAAACGGCTACCTCTTCGAAGTCTCCTGGCAGGGTGAAGGCACCACCGGTTGGGACCTGATGACCACCATCGCCGACGAGATCGACGGCTTCGCCCTCGACTACTCCACCAGCGAATGGGGCGTGTTCCTGATGGGGATCACCGCCTTCGACGACTACGACTGGGGCACCGGGGCCGGTTGGCAGGACGGTATCGAAGACTACTGGCACTACTGGACCAGCGACTCGATGGGCGATCCCTGGGTGTCATCCATGGTGGGGGTCGACTCCCGCCTCGTCTCCGACGGATCGATGGACGGTTGGGTGTTCATGTCCCCCGATGCCCCGCAGCTGGTGCCGGCTCCCGGAGCCATCGCTCTGCTAGCGATCGGATTCGCCGCCCGACGTCGTCGCCGCTGATCGGCTGCGACGGTTCGATTGGTCCCACGTCCTGCGAGCGGGTAGGCTGTTGGCTGCCCCATGCTTGAAACGCTGCTCGTCCTCGTCGTTCTCCTGATCCTCTTGGCCGTCGCCAATCTGGTGCTGCTGCGGCGTGGTGGAAGCACACCCGAGCTGACGGCCACCGCGGACACCACCGAGTTCGAGCGTCGCATGCGTGACGAGTTCGAGCGGGCCCGTGCTTCGCGCGAGTCCTCCTCCAAGGAGCTTCGTGAAGAGGTGTCCCGCAGCCTCGGCCAGGCGTCCGAAACGATGGTCACCACGATCAAGGCCATGGCGGCCACCCAGTCCGCCCAGCTGACCCAGTTGCAGGCCAGCAACGAGAAGAAGCTCGAGGAGATGCGGGTCACCGTCGACGAGAAGCTTCAGGGCACGCTCGAGAAGCGGCTCGGGGAGTCCTTCGCCCAGGTCAGCAAGCGCCTCGAGGAGGTGCACCGCGGTCTCGGTGAGATGAAGGGGCTGGCCGAGGGGGTCGGAGATCTGCAGCGGGTCCTGAGCAACGTCAAGGCCCGCGGGACCTGGGGGGAAGTGCAGCTCGAGAGCATTCTGGAGCAGGTGCTGACCCCCGATCAGTTCGATCGCAACGTCAAGACCGTTCCGGGCTCGTCCAATCACGTCGAGTTCGCGGTGCGGCTTCCGGGCCCCCGCGACGGCACCATCGATCAGGTCTGGCTGCCCATCGACTCGAAGTTCCCGCAGGAGGACTACCTCCGACTGCAGGATGCCATCGAATCCGCGGACCGCGATGCGGCCGAGAAGGCCGCCACCGATCTGGGGCGGGCCGTCCTCCTGTGTGCCAAGGAGATCCGGGAGAAGTACATCTCACCTCCCCACACCACCGACTTCGGCATCCTGTTCCTGCCCATCGAAGGGCTCTACGCCGAGGTGCTCCGTCGTCCCGACGTGCTCGATGAACTCCAGGGCCGGCATCGGATCATTCTGGCCGGACCCACGACGCTGACCGCGATGCTCAACGCCTTCCGCATGGGCTTCCGGACGCTCGCGATCGAGCAGCGTTCGAGCGAGGTCTGGGAGGTGCTGGGGGCGGTCAAGACCGAGTTCGGCAAGTTCGGCGATGTCCTCGACAAGCTGCGTCGGCAGCTCGGTACCGCCCAGAAGACCATCCAGGAGACCGGAGTCCGCACGCGGGCCATGGAACGGAAGCTCCGGGACGTCGAGTCGCTTCCTGAATCGAGCTCCGAGGAACTCCTCCAGCTCCCCGACTTCGAGGCGGCCGACGAAGCTACCGACTGATTCCCGTCAATGACGAAGGGGCCCGCCGTGGCGGACCCCTTCGGTGCAGTCTTGGGTTGATCGAGCCGCTCAGGGGCAGTTCGAGTTCCAATTCGCGATCACCAGCAGCAGGTCGTCCACGGTGAAGGGGGCGTTCCAGTTGCTGATGACGAACAGCAGGTCGTCCACGTTGACGACGCCGCTCTCGTTGAAGTCGCCTTCGCAGACCTCGCCGCAGACTCCGGTGGGTCCGTCGACCAGCAGGGTGCCGGTTCCGACGTTTCCATCGGCGAATCCGCCGACCCGGATGAGGTACTCGTTGCCATCCACGACGTTGACCGAGATGCTGCTCTTGTAGCCGCCTTCGAAACTGCCGCAGGGCAGGTCGGAGTCGTCGTTGCAGGCCAGCAGCTGCAGGTCGCCGCAGTTGGTGCCGTCGTAGACCACCAGGTCGGTGTCGTAGTCGGCGCTGCCTCCGAGATCCTCGCAGGTCGCGACGATGAGTTCACCGTCGCCGCAGGCCACGTACCGGTACCAGATGTCCTGGTAGGTCTGGCCGTCGAACTGGCAGGCGTCCCCGTGGCCAGGTCCGTCCGTACTAGCGCCGGTGGTATCGAAGTCCCACACGCCGTTGCCGACGACTGCGGCTCCGGAACACTCGTCCGGATTCGGGATGGATCCGACCTGGATCGAGACCGCGGCTTCATTGGAATCGATGCCGTCGCTGGCCCGGAAGGTGAACAGGTCGCTGCCCAGATAGCCGGAATCCGGGCTGTAGTTCACGGTGTCGCTGAAGAACGGCAGGGTGACCGGGGCCGAATTCAGCTGGCCCAGGGTCGGATGGGTGAGGATGCCGTTGTTCGGAAGCGAAGTGATCGTGTACGAAAGCGATCCTCCCTCCGGGGATGCGGCCTCGAGCACGATGTCGAGATCGGCGTCCACGTCGGTGTAGACCGACTGGTCGAAGGCGGCCGGCGGACAGGTCTCGCCCGTCGAGGCGATCTTGAGCGACCAGTTGTTCAGGGCGCCCGTATCGGCTCCGGCGTTGTCCGAGATGGTCAACGTCCAGGTGCCCGAGACCAGTTCGCCGTCGAAGTCGGCGAGGGTGCCCGGTCCGTCGGGGTTCGTGCCGTCGCCGTCGTCGTCGTAGGTGGTGACGATGTCCGACGAACTGCCGCCGGTCCGATCGTGCAGACGGACGGTGGTGCCTTCGGGGGATGTGAGGTCGACGATCAGGTCGCCGATGTAGGTGTGGGAGATGTCCATCACCACGTCGACGTCGCCCATGCAGTAGCCATCGTTCACGACGATGTCCGACGTCAGGGTGGAGTTGTCGTTGATGGCGATGGGCGTGTCGACGGCCGCGTACGTGAAGCGTCCGACGTCGAGCGTGACCTGGCGGGTGGTGTCGCCGGCGTCGCCTTCGAGGTTGTCGAAGGTCACGGTGCCGGTGACGATGCCGTTGGGCAGGTCGGCGGCGGCGGCCGAGAAGCCGATGACGACCGTGCTGGACTGGCCTTCGTTCTCGAACAGGATGCTGGCGCTGTCGCTGCCGTTGATCGAGATCCAGTCCACGTCGGAGGTGACCTGCACGGTCATGTCCGAGGGCCGCAGGCTGGTCAGTTCGTACGCCTGGGTGCCCGGGAAGGGGCCGCCCAGCGGGCCGCCGGCGATGAAGTCGTTCTCCGGGGTGGTGGAGAAGTTCGTCTGGCCGATCTCGAGGGTGTGCACCAGTTCACGGGCGTTGCCGTTGGTGACGTCCTCGATCACCAGCGTGTTGGTGTACACGCCGGCGGCGAGACCCGACGTGGTGGATCCCAGGGAGACGGTGACCACGACTTCGCCGCCGTCCGGATCGAGCGTTCCGTTGACGGGGAAGGTGTTGCCGTTGGTGTTCAGGACGTAGCTGCCACCGGTGGACACGCGGAACTGGACCGGGTCCGGGGTGTTGTTGGTCAGCGTGTAGTCGATGCTGTCTTCGGTGAAGGGGCCGCCGACCTCACCGTAGTGAAGCACGTCGACGGCGGGATCGAGGGACAGGCCCTTGCCGAGGGTGTCGACGAACAGCGTGCCCGTGCCGTCGGGGTCGAGCACGTCGCTCAGTCCGGCGTTCCAGGAGACGGAGATTCGTCCGTACCAGTCCTCGAGATCGTTGCCGCACGCGGCGTAGCCACCGTGCAGCTGTCCCACGACCCGGTGGGTGGTGCAGTCGAACAGCGGGGAGCCGGAGGAGCCGGGTTCGGTGGTTCCGAGGTCCCAGTCGATGATCCGCAGGTGGGTCGTGCCCGGCGTGTTGTAGCCGTAGATCTCACTTGCGTCGTAGTCGATCGACCAGCGCTTGTTGTCGGTGTTGGGATGGTGGATGGCCACCGAGCAGTCGGTGATCTGATCGCGGGCGTCCCAGCCGCAGTAGGCCACGCCGTACGCCTCGTCGGGGGCGCTGTTGAACTCGACGATGGTGAAGTCCGAGTCGGCCCCGGAAGCACGGAAGGTCGAGCCGCTGGTGAACTGGTCGAGCGAGCCGTTCTCGCTGGAGCTGCCCGGGCAGTCGAGCGGATCGCTGAAGTCGTCCTCGTAGTTCCAGTAGGCCACCAGGGAGGGGGCGTTGCCGGAGTTCACGCCGCAGTGGTTTGCGGTCATGAACAGGGGGGTGCCGTCCTGACGGACGTTGTTCACCATGAAGCCGGTGCAGAAGAGGGATCCGCCGGTGGAGATCGCGGCGACGCAGGGAATCTCATCCCGCCATTCGTCGGCTTCCGAGCAGGCCACGTCGTAGTTGCACGAGCCGGAGCGGCTGGGCGCCGCGGCGACGTCGTAGAACCCACGGTAGCCGACATTGACGCTGGTCAGCATCAGGGATTCCTCGACGAAGTTGCGGTCCTTGTCGTCGATCTGAAGTTCGATGACCACATCGTCGCCGGGGACCGGCGGGGTCCACAGCTGGCGGTGGATGTTGTTGTCGTCGGCGGTGAAGGGCCGGATCGCGACGTCGCCGTTGGTGGTGGCGATGGAGAGCAGCGCGGTGGCCGGCAGTTCGAACCGTTCGAAGGCGAGGTTGATGGAGGTGGCGTCGGTGGACATCACTCGCAGACGCCACATGAGCGTGCGGTCGTCGAGTCGTTCCCAGGTGCCGGCGTTGGCCGGGCTGACGGTGACCGGATGCGGCATCGCGTATCGGTAGGGCTCGCCTTCGGCGAGTCGCCGGTGGTCTTCGGCGTCGATGGCCGCGAAATCGAGTCGCGGGATCTCGACGATCTCGATCGCCTGGACCGGAAGGGCCGGGCTCATCGGAGCAGCGAGGGTGAGGGGGCAGGCAATCGCGGCAGTGGCCGCGCCGATGGCGAGCGTCTTGGTGAGCATCTCGATCTTTCTCCATAGGGGCCGATATGGCCCGTCTCTCCAACCTTCAACCTACTGCCCGTATGCCATGCTGGCAATGAGTGAATGGGCTTTCTGGCCGGAAATCAGGCCGTGGTATCGGTTTGCGGGTCGGAGGATGGGGGGTCCTGCATCCTCCTGACCGCCCGCATGGCGATTCGGGCCACCACGGCGCTGGCCAGAATGGCGAACCCGAGGCCGGCGTAGATGGAGACTTCCTTGACCCAGTTGGTGCTGGTCTGGTGCGAGGCCACCTCGGTGACGTGGCGGGCGGTGAAGCCGAAGTAGACGGTCGAGATGTTGCCCGGGAACATGCCCAGGCAGGCCAGGGCGTAGGGCCGAAACTTCGCCGAAGAGACCGACAGGATGTAGCACAGCAGCGAGTAGTTCACGGGGGCCAATCGCAGCAGGAACATCAGCTTGAAGCCCTCCCTGCCGGCGGCGTCGTCGAAGGCCATCAGCTTGGGGTGCCGTTCCATGCGTCGTCGAACCGGCTCGTAGAGCAGCTTGCGACTGAGCAGGAACATGAGCATGGCACCGATGGTGCCGGCGACCACGACCCACAGGATCCCCATCCAGAAGCCGAAGAGCGTTCCCGCCGCGATGGCGATCACTGACTCGGGGAAGAAGAGCATGGTGAGCACGATGAACAGCACGCAGTAGACCAGCGGTCCCCAGAGGCCCAGCGACTTCACCCAGGCCCGAAGGTCGGGCATGAAGGGCTCGAGGAAGTGGATGAGCAGGAAGAGGCCGCCGAGGACGGCGGCGCCCGCGACGCACTTGACGGCGGCCTTGCCCAGGGCGTGGCCGGCGGGTTTGGCGGCGTCGTGGTCGGCCTGATCGGCCTGCTGGATGTGGAAATGCCTCAGCAGCATGGAGTGATTGTCGGCTGGAATGGGTCGTGGCGTCCAGTGGGGGGGATGTGCTATCCTGCAGGAATGCGGGTGTAGCTCAATGGTAGAGCGTCAGCCTTCCAAGCTGAATGTTGACGGTTCGAGTCCGTTCACCCGCTCTTGAGACGACAGCCCCGCACCGGTCTCCGGTGCGGGGCTGTTTGTTTCGGGTTGAAGGATCGACTCAGTTCGGGCAGGGGCCCCAGACCGAGATGAGAGCCAGAAGGTCGTCGACGCCGACGTTTCCGTCGCCGTTGAGGTCCTCAGGGCCGCTCTGTCCCCAGGCTCCGATGAGGGCGAGCAGGTCGTTGACGTTCACGAACGTGTCGCCGTTGAGATCGGCGGGGCACTCGCACTCGTCGGGTACACCGTTGCCGTTGTTGTCGCTGGAGTCGCCGTTGGCGATGTCGCAGGCATCGGAAACACCGTTGTCATTGCAGTCGTCGATGAAATCGCACTCGTCGGGGATCCCGTTGGCGTTGCAGTCGGTCGACGTGCCGTCGGCGATGTCGCAGGCGTCGGTGATGCCGTTGGAGTTGCAGTCCGGCTCGCATTCGTCGGGGATTCCATTGCCGTCGCAGTCGACCGAGGTCTCGGCGGCGATGTCGCACGAATCGGGGATACCGTTCCCGTTGCAGTCGGGGGCAGTGCCATCGGCCAGATCGCAGGCGTCGGGGATGCCGTTGCCGTTGCAGTCCTCGTCGCACTGGTCCGGCACGCCGTTGCCGTCACAGTCGGCGTAGAGGCCGTCGGCGATGTCGCAACTGTCGGGAATCCCGTTGGCGTCGCAGTCGGATTCGGTGCCGTCTTCGATGTCACATTCGTCGGGGATGCCGTTGCCGTTGCAGTCCAGGCTGATGCCCAGCAGCAGGTCGTAGAGGTCCGGCAGGTTGTTTTCGTTGCAGTCGTCGCCGCATGAGTCGGCGAACGTGTTGTTGCCGTCGTCGAACCAGGTGCCGTTGATGTGGTCGACGACAAAGGGGTCGCTATTATCAATGCCGTTTCCACACAGCAGGGAGTCGCTGATGGTGGGAATGGATCCGCCGCTGCCAACACTTTTGATGGCACCGCCATTCTGGGAGGCGAGGTTGTCAGCCAGGCTGCAACTATTGAATACAGGTGTGCCGAATGTATAGGCGACTCCGCCGTATTTTGCGGAGTTGGTTGAGAACTGGCAGTTGAAGAAGACGGGGGTGGACTGGCTTTGGCAATAGATTGCGCCGCCTTCCCACGAGCTGTTGTTTTGGAATATGCAGTCGAGGAAGAGTGGGCCGCTGTAGTCTTCCAGAAACACTGCTCCGCCTCTGTAGTCGGAGTCGAAGTTGCGGGAAGAGTTGTCTCTGAAGTTGCAGCGATCAATCGTTCCGTATGTGCTTCTCAAGAATAGTGCGCCGCCCCAATAGTTGCCTGATACGGCTGAGCTGTGATTTTGGGCTACGACATTGCCGTCAAAGTCGCAGAAGAGCATGTTGAGGCTGGAGTCGGTTGCGTAGACGGCTCCGCCATAGTGATTGCTATTTCCATATATGAAATTGCCATTAAAACTGCATTGCGAAATGGTGGCGTCGGCGTTGCTGAGATAGATCGCACCGCCTTTAGGATAGTCTCCTGAGCCGCCGGCGTTTATGTAGTTGGCGTCGAACTGGGTTGTTGCAATCGAAGCAGTTCCGCCTCCTATATGAATGGCGCCACCGTTGTGATTGCCAACGCACTTGTTGTCGAGGAAGATGCAGTTGTCTATGCCGAGTGAAACTCCGCCAGTAGTGTAGATTGCCCCGCCGCTGTCACTGTCGTTGGCAAAGAAAAGGGTGTTTGATACAGAAATTTGGCTGCCATCTCCCGATTGTTGCCCATAGATGGCGGCACCTTGTGTGTCAGAGGAGTTGTTCTTGAACTCGCAGTCGAACACTTGGACGAAGAACGTGCCGGTGCATCTGATTCCGCCTCGGTTACTTCCATTGGTTGCGCCACAGTTGATGATCTTGCAGTCCTGGATTGTCGGGGAGGAATCGCTGATTTCAATTGCTAAATCAGCATTCCGGATTGTGAATCCTTCGACGATGGCCTCGTCGTTCTCTCCGTTCACGAATCGAAGAAGAGTGCCGCTGCCCTGACCGTCGATGATCGTCACTGTGTTTCCGGAGCTCGATCGCAGAAGGATTGATTTGCCTTGGAAATCGAGGTTGGTCTCGAAGTAGATGCCGGGGTTGACGACGACTTCGTCGCCGTTGACGTTGCACGCATCGAGCCCCGCTTGAATGGTGGGGTACTTGCTGGTCGGCACGGTGTACGTTTCGGCCAGGGCCGGAACGCTGAGCAGGAATGCGGCAGCAGCCGCGACGACGGTCTTCAGGCGGGTTGACATCCGGGGGCTCCGTTTCTCTTCCAATGAACCGGCCGTGTTCTCCGGCACGACCGCCGCAGAAGAGAGCCCCCGGAACTGCTCCAACTCCTGCGTGGACAGCATGATACATCGCCCGAGGGGGGATTCGTCAAGCCGCAGGGGGGGGAAGGCGTCCGGTCCGCCCGGATGGGCCCGAAAGCGTGCCTCGGGACCGGCCGGTGAGGACGCTACGCCCGTGGTTCGTTGTAGAGATCCACGTAGAAGTCCAGGAGCTTGTGCCCCTCGGTCTCGCGGGTCTTGGAGTGGAAGAAGCCGAACTTCTTCACCAGCTCGATCGCCGGTCCGCGCTCCACCCGGACATCCAGCACGATCTTCACGTACCCGTGGTCGCGGCAGAAGCCGATCGCCTGCTCCATCAACGCGGTGCCCAGGCCCCGGCGACGATACTGCTCCTCGATCCGCAGCCGGCGGACCTCCGCAACGTCGGTGCGGATCTCCTGCATGCCGATCATGCCCACCACGTGGTCGCCGACCTCGGCCACCCAGAACCCGCTGGTCTCGGATTCGTCGAGGTAGGCCTCGCGGAAGTTGTCGATGTCCGCCCCGGTGTCGTTGATCCGCGTCTGCCCCTCGTACACGCTGGCCTCGAACAGCCGACGGATGGACGGCAGGTCATCGAGCGTGGCGGGACGGATGACGGCGTTCGACACGGTGGTCTCCGGGGGGGCAACGGGGGGGCAACGGGGGGGTCAACGGGAAGGCTGGTGCGAAGCCGGAAGTTCCAGGAGTTCCAGGCGGTCGTCGCCGGTATCCAGCAGCCCCACAGTATATCGGGACGCCCGCTGCAGGGCCCCGGGGTTGATCACCCGTGTGCCGTCGATGCGTTCGTCTCGGGGTTCGTGCGTGTGGCCGTGCAGCAGCCAGTCCACCCGGTCGGCGAGGGCGACCTGCACGAGTTCGTTGCGATGCCCGTGGGTGTAGGCCAGCGTGCGTCCCTCGACGTCGATGCGTCCGATCGGATGGTCGCACGCCACGCCGCACTGCTCGGCGTGCCGGCGCAGTCCCGCCTCGTCCCAGTCGCAGTTGCCCAGGACGAATCGCGCGTTGTAGCCGTGCATCGCATCGATCGATGCCGTGTCCATGAGATCGCCGAGATGCAGGAACAGTTCGGCGCCGGCGTCGTGCAGCAGTGACATCGCCGCTTCGACGCGGTCGCTTCGCCCGTGGGAATCGGAGAGGATGCCGATGCGCATGATCGGTCAGCGCCACCACATCCGGCGGCTGGCGAGCTGCTCGACCCAGGCCTCGAAGCCGGCGGCGAACTCGTCGAAGTTCTCATTGAAGAAGGCTTCGATGAACACCACGCCGGTGGTGTCCTTCGACGGGGCGCTGCTCCGGGCCGCGGCGTCCGATTGCAGCAGTCGACGGTAGAGGTCGCCATCGAGTGCCAGGTTCAGCACGTTCTGCAGGGCCGGAAGGTAGCGGCCGTCCTCGCCCTCGGCGATGAAGCGGGCCAAGGCCCAGACCTGGGCGTAGTAGGTCAGCAGATCGGACTTGCCTTGTTCCAGGAACACATGCGGGTCGCCGTCGAGCAGCTCCCGCAGCGGAATCATTGCGTTCGAGCGACGGGCGATCCGCAACCGGTAGCTGCGTTCCCGATTCGAGTCCATGCTGAAGGTGATGCGTCCCCGACGGACGCGGAAACCCTCCATCAGGGTGGCGATGCCCTCGTCCAGCCACGGCGGCAGCTGCTGCTCGAAGGTGGTCTGGGCGTACTGGTGCCAGCCTTCGTGGGACGAGAGGGCGAGGGTGTCCCGGTCCCACATGCTGTTGTCGATGTCGTAGAGGACCGCGACGCCGTCGGCGGTGAAACCACCTCGTCCCAGACCTTCGAAGGAGGAGGCCAGTTCGGGCAGCATCATCCGGGTCTTGTTCTTCCACTGCCGCCGATCGCCGAACAGATAGGTCTCCATGGGCCGGGGCGGGGCCGGAAGCTCGCCGAACGCCGTGCGGTAGTGTTCGAGGGCGGCTTCGTAGAAGTCGGGCAGGAAGTTCACGAACCGCTCGTTGTCGATCGTGGTGTAGATCTCCCAGTTGGGGGTCTCGACCAGCGTGCCCTCGACCCCCATGAAGGTCCACGGCTGCAGGGAGGACCAGTTGCCCTCCTCGCTCATCGACCAGCTGCGGTTGGCCGGTTCGCTCCGGACGCCATCCGTGTGCTTGGTGTGTACGTAGGTCTGGGCGCAACCCGTCAGAAGGAATGCGAGGAGCATGAGTGGTCGTCGAATCACGGCATGGCCTCCTGCACGCGAAGCAGGGCCGCGTTGGCGGCCTCGAGGTCGCCCTCGGCCTCGACCAGTTTCTGGCGGGTCTCGTTGACGACGTGTTCGGGCGCTCGTTCGACGTAGCTGGGGTTGGCCAGTCGCTTCTGGAATCCTTCGACGGCTCGGGCGCACTCGGTGACCTTCGCGGTCAGGCGGGCGGCCTCGGCCTCCAGATCGACGGCCCCCAGACTCGACGCGCCGCGGATGGTGTGGCCTTCGAACACCACCGACCAGCCGCCGTCCGGTGCGTCCTGGGCATCGGCCACGGAGTCCGCGACCAGCATGGTGTGCACGGCTTCGGAGGCCAGGTCGATGAGATCGCGCACGGGAGCGGGGGCGAACAGATCGATCTTGTCACGCGGTCCCAACCCCTGTTCGGCACGGGCCCGCCGGACTTCGTTGACCAGTGCCTGCAGACGTTCGAAGGTTGCGTCGACGTCGGGATCGGCCAGGCCGGCATCGATGCGGGGCCAGTGTCCTTCGGCCAGGAGTTCCGACGAGGCCAGTTCGAGGCCAGTGACCCCGCCTTGGCCGGCGTCCCGTACGTGGGGATGCAGGGTCTCGGTCACGAACGGGCACAGCGGATGGACGAGCCGGAGGATTGCATCGAGGACGGAGCGGAGCACCTGCTGCTGGGCGGGATCGTCGGCCACGGTCGGCTTGATCGACTCCAGGTACCAGTCGCAGAAGTCGCGCCACACCAGGTCGTAGATCGATTCGGCGTAGCGATGCACCTGGAACTCGGCGATCGCCTCCTCGATCTGGGCGGTGACGGTCCGGAGTCGATGCAGCATCCAGCGGTCCACCAGTCCGAGCCCGGACGGATCGACGGCGGCGGCGGGGGATTCGACGCGACTCAGGGCGAAGCGGGTGGCGTTGAAGAGCTTGGTGGCGAAGTTGCGACCGAGGTCGAACTTCGAGGAGGAGTTGATCCCCATGGGCCGCTCGTCGGTGACCTCCGTCTCGCCCGAAAGCACGCCGTAGACGGTGGCCATCTCGCGGCCGGACCCGTCGGGGCACGACTGCACCGGCGCGGTCACCACGTGGCCGGCGGAGGTGGTGATGAACTCCGGAGTGAACGTCTTGCCGGTGTGGGGGCAGATCAGATCCAGCGGCAGCCGCACGTCCTGGGTCGCGGTGGCGATGGACGCCATCACGAAACGCAGGGCATCGGCGCTGTGCGTGCGGATGATGTCCCGGGGGTCGACGCCGTTGCCCAGCGACTTGCTCATCTTCTGCCCGTGTCCGTCCTGGATCATGGGGTGGATGGCGACGTCGGTGAAGGGCAGGACTCCGCCGCGGAAGTAGCGGTTGAACATCACCATGCGGCTGACCCACAGCGTGATGATCTCGCGGGCGGTGGTGAGCACCGAGGTGGGGTTGAAGGTGTCCAGCATTCCCTCCATGCCTTCGAATGCCGAAGGATCCGGCCATCCCATCGTGGACAGGGGCCAGAGGGCGGAGGAGAACCAGGTGTCCAGCACGTCTTCGTCCTGGACGTAGCCGGCGGCCTCGAGTTCGGACTCCAGTTCGCCACGGTCGTGGTCGACGCAGGCGAAGACGACGACTTCGTCGTTGGCCCGGTCGATGCGGAGCATGGTGGCACGTCCCTCGACGGCTCCGTCGGCACAGGGCAGTGTGCATCCGTCGGTGTCGTGGACCAGTCCGTCGCCCTCGATCGCTCCGGCGTCGGAAAGCGGGAACGTCCGGGACCAGACCGGGATGCGATGGCCCCACCAGAGCTGTCGGCTGATGCACCAGTCGCGCAGCTGCTCGTGCCAGTTCTGGAAGGTGCGGGCGTAGCGATCCGGAGTGAACCGGAGGCCGCCGTCCTGCTCGTGGACCGTGCCGTCGGATCGGGCGGGGGGCGTCCCCTCGTGCTGGTTGGGGTCCATGGCCCGCAGGGCCTCGCCACCCAGCCGGTCGTCGGTCACCCGGACGTACCACTGGTCACTGAGGTAGGGCTCGATGGGAACGTGCGAGCGATAGCTGTGCCCCACGGCGTGCTCGTAGTCGCGGATGCGTTCCAGCAGGTCATGGGAACGGAACCACTCGATGATCGCCTCCCGGGCGGCTTCGCGGCTGAGTCCGATGAACGGCGCGGAGGCTTCGTTGGCATCGTCCCAACCGTGGCGATCCGAGATGGTGCCGTCGGGGGCCATCACATTGATGACGTCGAGGTCGTGACGCTGGCCGATGTCCCAGTCGTTGGGGTCGTGGGCCGGCGTGACCTTGAGGAAGCCGGTGGCGAAGGCGGCCTTGGGGTCATCACCCACTCCGGGCATGATCACGTAGTCGTCCTCGACGATGGGGATCTCCCGGTCCACGATCGGCAGCCGGATGGACTTGCCTCGCAGCGCTTCGGCGCGGGGGTCGGCGGGATTGATCGCCACCGCGGTGTCGCCGAGCATCGTCTCGGGTCGGGTCGTCGCCACCGTCACGTGTCCGCTCCCGTCGGAGAGCGGGTACTTGAGCTCGTACATGTGTCCCGCCACGGTCTCCATCTCGACCTCGTCGTCGGCCAGGGCGGTCATGGTGACGGGGTCCCAGTTGACCAACCGCTTGCCGCGGTCGATGAGGCCGTCGGAGAACAGGGTGAAGAATGCGGTGCGCACCGCGGCGGTGCAGACGGGATCCATCGTGAACCGGACCCGGTCCCAGTCGCAGGAAGCGCCCATCTGCCGCAGCTGCTCGATGATGGTGGCTTCGTATTCGTCCTTCCAGGCCTGGGTTCGTTCGACGAACGCCTCGCGGGTCATGTCCACGCGGCGGGTGCCCTCCAGGGCGAGCCGCTTCTCGACCACCGACTGGGTCGCGATCCCGGCGTGGTCCGTGCCGGGCATCCAGAGGGTGCGGTCGCCACGGAGGCGGTGGTACCGGATCAGGATGTCCTGGAGCGTGTTGTTCAGGGCGTGGCCCAGATGCAGGGCCGCGGTGACGTTGGGCGGGGGGATGAGAATGGAGAAAGCCGAGCCGTCGCCGGGTTCGACGTGGCCCAGGCCGGCCGATTCCCAGCGAGATCGGATCGCCGGTTCGGACTCCGAGGGGGAGTATGATTTGGGGAGTTGATCCTGGGTCGCGGAGGAAGCCATGTCCGGCATCATACAGGCGCGTTGGTCATTGCTGCTCGGCGGGGTCCTCCTGCTGGGGGCCGCCGTGCCGTTGGGTTGCGACGGGACCGAAGCAGAGCAGGAGCCCCGGGCGGCGGCACCGGATCCCGATTCGTTGCGGATCTCGCTGGACGCCGCCGAGCAGTATCTGGTCGGCGGAAACCTCAACGAGGCCGAAGCCATTGCCCGCCGGATGGTCGAAGCAGCTCCGGATTCCGTGGACGCCCACGAACTGCTCGGTCGCGTGCTCATCGCCCGGGCGATCGCACTTCGTGATGCGGGGCGTGCCGAGGCGGCTCGTGACCACTGGATCGACGCCAGCCGACAGTACGAGCGGGTGGTGCGACTGGCGCCCAAGTCGTCCGGACTCCACCAGAGCGCTGGAGAGGTCGCCCAGCTGGCCGGCCGCACCGGTCTGGCCATCGAACTCTACGCCCGTGCGGGCGAGCTCGCTCCGGACGATCCGCGGCCGGCCCTCTACGAAGCCCAGCTGCTCATGGCCGACGATCGACCGTCGGAAGCACGGGAATGCATCGAACGCGTCCTGGGCATCGACGCCGAACAGCCGCACGCGCTGGCCACACTGGCGGTCATCGAGATGGAGCAGGGCAACTGGGCCGCGGCCCGAAGCACGATCGCCCGTTCCCGGACGGCCTTGCCGGACGATCTCGGCATCCGAACCATCGAGTCCAGGATCCATCGCCTCGGCGGTGATCCGGAACGAGGCCTCGAACTGCTGCTCGCACTTCCCGAATCGTCGCGTGCCACCGAGGCCGTGACCGAAGAGATCGCCACCTGCTGGATCGCGCTCGATCGCCCCGAGGAGGCGGCGGTGGCGTGGGAGCGGTGCGACGGGATGCGAGGTCCGAGATCCGGTGTGATCGCCGTCAACGCGGCCGAAGCGTGGTTGGACGCGGGGCGTTCCGAGGAAGCTCTCGTCTGGATCGAACGGGCCGAACTGGCCGGGATTGCACCCGACCGCACGCGTTCGCTGCGCGATCGACTCGCGCCCTAATCGTCGGAGTCCGGATCCAGTCGCCGGGCGGACTCCCGCCACGGATCCACTTCATGCTTGTGCAGGGGATGGGGGGCCGGCGTCGATGGCGGGCGGTGCAGTCGACGCATGCTGCTGCGGCGGGCGGCCGAGATCACCAGCAGGATCACCAGCAGCATGGCCGCCCCGAGGACGATGCCCCCCAGCAGATACAGCTGGTGGGCCGGCAGCGGGGCGGATCCGCCCGGTTGGCTGGCAATCAGGTGCATCAGGGGGAAATGGTGCATTGCGGGGAAGTATAGATGAACCGATTCGGGCCCCTTCCCGTATCGGAGAACGGCCCTGCGGTTGGTTTCGGACCGAAAACCCCGCAATCACGGTCGAAACGATGAAGGAACGTCCCCGGGTGGCCGATCCTTCATGGGGACCGGAGTCCCTCCGGGCGTGGGCACTATCCTGCCCATGTCTCCCACGGCCACGTCGGACTGCTCCCGACCACGCAAGGAACATCACATGAAGATTCTGCACGCCAGCCTCGCCTTCACCATCCTCCTGACGGGCTCCGTCGTCACAGCGGAGACACCCGCTCCGGGCTGGTCCGAACGGGTCTGGGATGCGGCGATCGACGGTGATCGGTCCACGGTGGACGAACTGCTCCGCGCCGGTCCGGACGGGACGGGTTCGGCCCGCGACGTCGCGGCGTATCGTGACCGGTACGAGCAGTGGATGCAGCACCAGGCCGATGCACGGGAGGCCATGGCCGCCCGGCGGGCCGAGACCAGACAGGAGATGCAGAAGGCCGTCGACGAGGATCGGCTGCTCGATGCCCTGCGCAGCGCGGTCGAGTACCAGACACTGTCCGACGACTACGACCTGGTCCTCGCGGATCCGCTGGTCGACGACGTCATCGAGCGGGCGCGCGGCACGCTGCCGTCCGTGCTCGAGGATCACGACTGGCTCTACGCGCAGGAGATCCTCTTCCGGCTGCGGACGCTCTACGAGGACACCAGCTACCGGGGGACGTGGGACGACTACGACCGCCGGATCGAAGCCAACACCAAGCGGCTCGGGCTGCTCCGTCGCTACGCGCGGGAACGGCTCTACGACCTCTACGTGAAGCGGAACGAGCGGCTGGGCGAGGACCCCCCCGATCCGTTCAACCCGCAGTTGGCGGAACGCTGGCGCAGCGAGGTCGAATCCATCGATCGCGCCATGGTCCGCGACGCCTTCGGCACGTCCGCCGCGGAGCACATCTCCTCGGAGGGATGGCCGCCGCTCTACGAAGGGGGATTCGAATCCCTCGACGTCTTCGGCAGCATCCCCGCCATGTCCATGACGTTCCCGAACATGGCCGATGCGGAACGCATGAAGGCTTGGGACGAGGAGCTCGACGCCCTGGAGCGAGAGACCATGGTCCGCTTCAGCGAGGGGCAGTCGCCCCGTCGTGTGGCCACGTTCGTCTTCGACGCCCTCGATCGCATCAACGACCGCACGCTGGACATTCCCGACACGGTGCTGTGGCGCGAGTTCGGTGACGGCGCCATGGGCGGACTCGATCCCTACACGCAGATCATCTGGCCCTACGACATCGAACAGTTCAATCGCCAGATGGAAGGCAAGTTCATCGGCGTCGGCATCATGATCTCGGAGAACGAGGTCGGCGACATCAAGGTCGTCTACCCGCTCGAGGGCAAGCCGGCCCAGGCCGCCGGTGTGCAGCCCGAGGACATCATCGTCGACGTCAACGGCCAGTCGACCGCGGGTTGGACCGTGCAGGACGCCGTGCACCACATCACCGGCCCCCGGTTCACCTGGGTCACGCTGGGCGTGAGCCGCGAGGGATCCAACGAGCCGATCCGCATCCGGATCCAGCGTGATCTGATCAAGATGCATTCGGTCAAGGGCTGGCGTCGCGAAGCACGCGACGAGGTCGGCGACGACGTCTGGGACTGGTACATCGACCGGGACAGCGGCATCGCCTACGTCAAGCTGACGCAGTTCAACGAGGACACCTACATGGATCTCGGCCGGGCCCTCGAGGAGATGCATTCGGTGGCGGCTCCCCGCGGTCTCATCCTCGACCTTCGCTACAACCCCGGGGGACTGCTCACGAGCGCGTACCAGATCAGCGATCTGTTCGTGGAAGGCGGCTCCATCGTGTCCGGCGAGGACAAGAACGGTGCGCAGTCGTTCGATCTTCCGGCCAAGCGGCATACGACCCTGCTGGGAGATCTTCCCACCGTCGTGCTGATCAACCAGGGATCCGCCAGTGCCAGCGAGATCGTCTCCGGATGTCTTCAGGCCCACGAGGCGGGTCTGGTCATTGGCGAACGGAGCTTCGGCAAGGGAAGCGTGCAGACCGTGCATCCCGTCCGAAGCGAGGCCGAGGCCAAACTCAAGTGCACAACCCAGTACTACCGCCTTCCTTCCGGTCTCACCGGCGGCCCCGGCCGACTGGTGGACAAGGAGGTCGCCAAGGAGTTCGACAGCAGCGACTGGGGTGTCGTCCCCGACCTCGAGGTGGCGATGAACGCCGATCAGATCGAGGAGGCTCTCACGCTGCGGCTGGAAGCCGACCGCCTGCCCGGTGATCCCCCGGCTTCCTCGGAGGAGGCCGGTGACGGCGAGGCGGGAGACGCGGCTTCTCCCGACATCGACGAGCTGATCGACCGCGGCCTGGATCCGCAGCTGGAGTTGGCCCTGCTCATCCTCCAGGCCCGGGCTCTCGCCGATGGCGAAGGCGATTCGCAGCGGGCCCTGCTGGATCCCTGAGCCACGATGCGGGACGCGACGGCTACACTCTGGGCATGTTTCGCACCTCCAATCTGTTGTTGTCGCTGATGCTGTGCACGGGAGTCGTCGCCTCGGAGCCCGGGGCGGTCGAGCCCGACGCCGAACCCACCATCCGCATCGCCAGCTACAACGTGCTCAATCTCTTCGATCACCAGGACGATCCCTCGCTCGAGGGTGAGTACGACGATCTCGCGATGGCGACTCCCGACGGGCGATGCCGTTCGTTGGCGGAGGTCATCCGTCGGGTCGATGCCGATGTCCTCGCGCTGCAGGAGGTCGAGTCCGAGGAAGCCCTGCGATGGTTCCGCGACACCTATCTGGCGGACATGGGGTACGACCATCTGGTGTCCCTCGACGTCGGCTACTACCGGGGGGTCGAGAATGCGGTCCTCAGCCGCTACCCGCTTGCCAACGCCGAGGCGGAGCCCAACCTTCCGCTGCAGGACGTGGTCCGGCGGGGCGGGGGATGGGCCGAGCCCGGCGAGGACGACGCGGACATCGTGTTCCAGCGGACGCCGCTGCGGGTGGATGTCGCCGGCCCCGACGGATACGAACTCACGATGTTCGTCGTGCACCACAAGTCCGGACGGCACAAGTACCGTCGCGAAAGCGAGGCATTGAAGCTGGTGGAGCTGGTCGATCGGGTGGAGGCCCGCACCCCCGGGCGCAATATCGTCATCCTCGGCGACTTCAACGCCGCGCCGTGGGACCGATCGATGGACGTCTACAAGGAGGCGGGCTTCATCGACATCGGAGCGGATCCCCGAGTGGAACGTCCGGTGACCCACGAGTCGGACCGCATCCTCGACTGCATTCTGGTCAACAGCGCCACCCACCGGGAACTGGTTCCCGGAAGCGTCGAGGTGCACGATTCGCAGGCACCTCCCAAGGACTACAACTGGCGGACCGATCCTCGTCCGGACGAGTGTCCGTCGGATCACCGCGCGGTGTCGGCGGATCTCGTGGCCCGGGACCGGACCTGAGCCACCTGTTCAGTCGAGATCGCCGAGCAGACGCCGGGCCTCTTCCGCGTCCTTGTCGCCGCGTCCGGACAGATTGATGACCAGATGCTGATCGGGGTCCATGGTGGCCGCATCGTCGACGGCACCGGCGATGGCGTGGGCGGTCTCGAGGGCCGGGATGCAGCCTTCCAGCTCGGACAGCAGGCAGAAGGCTTCGATGGCCCGCTCGTCCGACACCCCGCGGTATTCGACCCGGCCGCTGGTGTGCCAGTGGGCATGCTCCGGTCCGACGCCCGGGTAGTCCAGTCCGGCGCTGCAGGAATGGACGTCCGCCGTCTGGCCGTCGTGATCCTGCAGCACGATGCTGCGTGATCCGTGGAGCACGCCCGGCTCACCGTGGACGAGCGTGGACGCGTGGTCGCCGGATGATTCGCCGCGTCCGCCCGCCTCGATGCCCACCAGCGCGACTTCGGGATCGTCGATGAACTCGGTGAAGATGCCCGCGGCGTTCGAACCGCCGCCGACGCAGGCGACGATGCGGTCCGGGAGCCGGCCGAGCACCTCCATGCACTGTTCCCTGGTCTCGCGTCCGATCACGGACTGGAAGCTCCGGACGAGGGAGGGGAACGGATGGGGGCCGACGACGGAGCCGATGATGTAGTGGGTGTGGTCCACCGACTCCATCCAGTCGCGCATGGCGGCGTTGGTCGCATCCTTGAGCGTTCTGGAGCCGTCCTCGACCACGTTGACCTTGGCGCCAAGGAGCTTCATGCGGAAGACGTTCAGCGACTGTCGACGCACGTCCTCGGCTCCCATGTAGACCTCGCAGTCGAGTCCGAAGCGTGCGCAGGCGGTGGCGGTGGCCACGCCGTGCTGTCCGGCGCCGGTCTCGGCGATCACCCGCTGCTTGCCCATGCGGCGGGTGAGCAGCGCCTGTCCGATGGTGTTGTTGATCTTGTGGGCCCCGGTATGGGCCAGATCCTCCCGCTTGAGCCAGATGGACGCGCCGCCGGCGTGTTCGGTCAGCCGGGGGGCGTACGTCAGCGGGGTGGCTCGACCGACGTAGTGGCGGAGCAGATCGCGAAATCCCCGCTCGAAGTCGGGATCGCTCCGGGCTTCGGCCCAGGCGTCGGCCAGCTGGTCGAGGGCGGCCACCAGGGTCTCCGGCACGTACCGGCCGCCGAACTCCCCAAACCATCCATCGATCTGCCGTTGCTCGTTCATGTTCATCAGGATAGGTCACCAAGCAGGTTGCGTGCGAAGAACTCGAGTTCCCGTTCCTTGACGTCGGCGCTGTGCGAGCCGAAGCCGACGTGCTCGTGCGGGGCGCCGGTCCGATCGTAGAGCACGCGTTCCACGGTGCCCGGATGCGGGGCCAGTGCCTCGACGGTGTCCAGGAACCGTTCCTGGCCGATCCAGGGGACCCACTCGTCGGCTCGACAGTGTGCGGCAAGAATCGGAATGGGGCGCCAGGAATCCAGATTGTTGATCGGATCCAGATTCCGAAGTTCGTCGACCGATCGCGACGAGAACATCGGTCGCGAACGCTGATCGAGCCAGGATCCGGTCGTGGCTTCCAGTACGCAGCAGCGGTAGGGGTGCGGTCGGGTGAGACGGGAGGCGATGACCATGCCGCCCGCGGACATGCCGCCGATCCCCAGGCGGGATGCATCGGCTCCGAGCCGTTCGACGGACTCGGAGACGGCGGCGTCCAGTTCATCGACCATCCGCAGGATGACGTCCAGGACCCGCTCCGGGGACTGCAGCGACGGCTCCAGCCGTTCGCCGTGCCCGGGCAGGTCGAGAGCACAGATCGAGATTCCACGGCGCATGAGTCGCAGGTACCGCCCGGGGTCGAGTTCCTTGGAGGCCGTGCGACCGTGCAGCCAGACCACCATGGGCGGCGACGGCTCACCGCCCTCGGCCTCGATCAGCAGGGCAGGAACCGATTTTCCCACGCGGGTTCGCTGCATCCGTCGCTGCAGGTCCTGAGGAAGTCGGGGAACGACGGGCTTGGATTGACCGGTGGGAGGGTGCATGGTCGGTTCTTCCGTTCCGGACGGGCGTGTCGAGGTATCCTGACCGCATGCCGAGGATCATCGCAGGAACACATCGATCACGGTCCCTCGAGACGATCGAGGGGATGTCGACCCGCCCCTACACCGATCGGGTGAAGGAGTCTGTTTTCAACATTCTCCAGGGACATATCGAAGGGGCCAACGTCCTCGATCTCTTCGCGGGGATCGGAACCATGGGGCTCGAGGCGGTCAGTCGCGGAGCCGAATCGGTGCTGATGGTCGAACGCGACCGTCGGGTGTTCGCCGCCCTGGAGCGGAACATCGACACGCTCGGGGCCGACGACGTGGCCACCGCGGTGCAGGGCGATGCCCTCTCGACGCTTCCGATCCTGCGGGCTCCCCGGCCGCTGCACGTGGTCTTCGTGGATCCTCCCTTTGCGATGATGCAGGACGACCGGACGCGTGAGCGGGTGTTCGAACAGATCCAGCGACTGGCCGAACTGGTGGACCCGGACGGGTTCATCCTCCTTCGCACTCCCCTGAAGCACCCCCGGGTCGATCACACCATCGAAGGACTCAACGGTCCGGAGGTCCGCTCGTACCGGAAGCAGCATTCCGTGCTCTTCTACACCCGGGAGCAGACGGCGTGAGCGCCGCCCGCCCGATCCGGGACGTGGCGACCGAGCTGGTGCGGAGTCTCCAGCGTGCGGGGCACGAGGCGTTCTTCGTGGGCGGCTGCGTCCGAGACCAGCTTCTCGGTCTGGAGCCGGCCGAGTACGACATCGCGACCGACGCGGATCCCGATCGGATCCAGGAACTCTTTCCGGGATCACACATGGTCGGCGCATCGTTCGGCGTCGTGCTCGTGCGACGTCACGGCCACACCATCGAAGTGGCGACCTTCCGAAGCGAGGGGGCGTATTCGGATCATCGACGTCCGGACACCGTGATGTTCTGCGACCGCTCCGGCGACGTGCGGCGTCGGGATTTCACGATCAACGGAATCTTCCACGATCCGGTGGCCGGAACGGACTACGACCAGTTCGACGGCCGGGCCGATCTGGAACGGGGCGTCCTGCGGGCGATCGGGGATCCGGTGGAGCGTTTCGAGGAGGATCACCTGCGCATGCTGCGCGCCGTCCGGTTTGCGGCGCGATTCGGATTCGAGATCGAACCGGATACCGCCGAAGCGATCCGTCGCCAGTCGGGGGATCTCGCGGGCGTCTCGCGTGAACGCGTCGGCGGCGAGATCCGGCGCATGGCCTCGGAGGGTGACTGGCGTGCGGCCGTGGAGCTCATGCGGTCCCTCCGGCTCGAGCCGGCCGTGCTGGGCGGCGCGTCATCATCCGAGGGCTGGATGCATTGCGAACATCTCGAGGCAAACGCCGCCCGGGACCTCGATCGTCATCCCGCCGCGCTGGTGGCCTGGTTGCTGGACCGCGGAGACATCGGGCCGGAGGACGTGGACACGGTCCGGCTGGATGAGGTGGGGGACCGGTTGGTCAGTTCGAATCAGGAGCGGAATGCCGTTCGTGCGATCGTCGACGGTCTCGTCCGGGCGCGGGGATGGAGCGGGATGACCGTGGCGGCCATGAAACGGCTCGCCAGCGGGCCCCATTTCTCCTGGGCAACGCTCCTGCTGGAGGCAACTGATGCCGACCTGGCCGGCAGGATCCGCACCGATGTGGAGGAGTTGGCCGCCAGCGGGCTGCAGCCAACTCCCCTGATCGGTGGTCATTCACTCATCCGGGCGGGCATGCGTCCAGGACCTAGATTCGCCGAACTGCTCGATGCGATCTACGACGCCCAACTGGAAGGCCGTATTTCGACCCCCGAGGAGGCCCTGGAACTGGCTCACGCCATGACCCGAGGGTCTGATTCCGCCAAAAAACACGATTCTTGAATGAAACAACCGATCCTCAGGCACGTCCTATACTGGTGTAAATACCGATTCGCGGATTTCGGCCATTCATGACGGCCTTCTCCGCCACGGCTCACTGAATGCCCCGTTCTCTCGCTGGAGTTCTCCATGAACCTGCTTTCGCTCATCCGACGTTCCTTCGGGCTCTTCGCCTTCGTGCTGGCCATGTCGATTTCCTTCGACGCCCTCGGTGCGACGAAGGATGTCATCCACATGTCCGACGGCCGCGTGCTGCACGGAGAAATCGTGCAGGAGAACGCCCAGTCCATCGTCTTCGACTATCTGAATCAGGACCTTGGCATCTCCGTGACCATGACGCTCCCGAAGGCGGCCATCCTCAAGATCGAGCGTGACGTCGAGGTCGCCGGCGAGCCCACGGATGATCCCGTCGAGACTCCGCAGCAGACCGCGGCACCCTCCGGGGACGAGGCCGGTGGAGGAGTCACCGAACGCAGCCGCACCTCGGCGCCGTCGGAAGGCGCATCGCGCTTCTACATCGTCGAGATGAGCGGTCAGGTCGGCACCGACATCCGTTCCTCCGTGTACAAGGACGTCGTCGAGGAGATCAAGGCCGTGCAGCCCGATGTGGTGATCTACAAGCTCGACAGCGCCATGCTGGGCGACAGCATGCTCGACTACTGGACGGGCGGGAACTACGACGGCGACACCTACGAGGACGATCAGTACAAGCGTCAGGAATCCACCCAGCAGGTCATGGACGATGTCCAGGTGCTCGTGCAGGGCTTCCATTTCGGAGTTCCCGAGAACGTCCGTCAGGTCCTCTGGGTCCACGACGCGACCGGCCCGGCCGCGATGCTGGCTCTGGCGTGGCCCGACATGTACATGACGCCCAACGCCGACTTCGGCAGTCTGGGCGAGATCTGGTCCTACACCCAGTTCCCCGACCTCGACGTGCGAAGCAAGATGGAGAAGGCGTGGTTCGGCACGGCCAAGGGCATCATGGTCAAGGGTGGCCACTCGGACACCTTCCTCGAAGGCATTCTCCGTCCCAACGAGCGGCTCAGCTTCAGCTGCGTCGGTCGCAAGCCCGTGTGGGCTCTGAACCACAACGGCGACATTCCCATCGTTCCCGAGGGCACCGCCTACGGTGCCAAGATCCGCTACGTCATCAAGGACCGGGTCAACCACGGTCTCGAATTCGACGCCTCGGTCTGCGAGGATCTGCTCATCAGCGACGGCACGGCCGAGACCCTCGAGGATCTGGCCCTGCTGCTCGACGAACGCCAGTACGTGGTCATGGAGACCAAGGTGCTGCAGGATGTGGCCGAGTACAAGGAGGACTGGCGGGCCCGCTGGGACCGCTGCCTCGAGTCCTTCCGCGAGTACTACAAGTACATGCAGCGGGCCGGTGGGGGGTATGCCCTGCAGAACCTCCAGAAGGCCAAGAAGGCGTTGACGCGAGTCATCGGTTCGGTCCGCACGAATGAATCGGTCGCGGTCCGCTTCAAGAGCATGACCGGCATGGACCTCATCGCCCTCGACGGTCAGATGAAGCGGCTCGAAGCCCAGATCCGACAGATGGCACGAGGCGGACGTGGCGGCGGCGGCGGTGGCCGCGGCGGTGCCGGCGGCGTCGGCGGTCGTCCCTGATCAACTACGAAACACGAGTATCACCCATGAAGCATCAAGCACTGTTCACGTCCTTCATCCTCTCCCTTGTGGTCGCGGCCGCGGCGCTGGCCAGCACCGTCAGCGTCCTGCTGCCCAACGGCAGCACGTGGAGGGGTAGTACCGGCGACATCGTCAAGATCGAATACAACACCGGCGGTGTGAAGGCCGTGGTCGAAGGCGAGCTGATGCAGTCCGCCGACCGTTATCTCGTGGTCAAGAAGTCGGACGGCTCCGGCGAGGTTCCGATCTTCCTCGAGTACCTGGTGAGCATGGAATCCGTCGATGCCCAGCCCGCGACCGAGGCGCCCGCCGACACCGGAACCTCGAAGGACGAGGCATCCCCGTCCGTCGCTTCGCCTGCATCGCCGGCGAAGCCCATGGTCGAGGAGGTTCCCATCGAGAAGGGGGTCTTCTACCTTCCGCTCAAGGAGCAGGTGGGGCTCGAGTTCCGTCCCGAGGAGATTCAAGCCATCATTGCTCAGGCCGACGAGGCCGGACCGGGCCAGACCATCGTGCTCGACATCGAGTCCGGCGGTGGCAGCGTCTGGGAGTTCATCGTGCTGGCCGAGGTCATTCGAGATGCCAAGCAGCGTCACAGCTTCGTGGCCTGGGTGGGCCACTCGATCTCCGCTGCAGCGGGAACGGCCCTCTGCTGTGACCGGCTGATCTGGAAGTCGCACGGCGCTCTGGGGGCCATCACCATGCACAGTGGCGGTCGACCCGTTCCCGATGCCACCGAGGAACGCTGGATCACGATGCTCAAGGCGATTCTTCGCGAGAGCGGGCATTCCGAGCACTGGGCCCGTCCCATGGTCCGCAACGACAGCTGGATCTCCTACACCAAGGATCCGGTCAGCGGCGACTGCAAGTGGTTCGGCACGCCGCAGGGCATCAGCGACGAGGTCGTCCTCTCCAACATGGGCGAGAACGTCGTCCTCAACGTGCAGGCGGCGGTCGACTGCTGCCTGGCCTACGACGTCGCCGACTCCAAGGAGGAGCTGGCCGAGGCACTGGACCTTCCGGGTTGGAGGGAACTGGGCACCGGACAGAAGCTTCACGACGACTGGATGAAGGCGGTCGAACAGTGCGAAGTGCACTGGCGGAAGTCGAACGTCGATCTCGAACTGCTGGGGTCCTATGATCCGGTCATCGCCATCCGCAAGCGGATCAAGATCTACCAGGGCTGGATCCGATGGTGGAAGCGGGCTCCCAACAAGATGCGGTCCCTCGGTGCGCCCAGCGTCGAGCAGCTCGAGGCCATGATCGAGGAGTTGAAGATGCAGCTCTCGGGCGGTCGGGGCTGACCCGGTTCAGATTCCGCTCTCGATAAACTTGAGGATGGCGGGTCCGACGCTGAACTCCATCCCGTCGACGATCCGCATCTCATCGACGCGTTCGCCGTCCAGGTAGGTTCCGCCCGTGGATTCGAGGTCCCGGATCCAGGTGTCCTGCCCGTTCTGCTCGATCGCACAGTGCTCCCGCGAGATGCTCTGGGACTTGATGCAGATGTCGCATTCCTCGTCGCGTCCGACGATGAGTTCATCGGTGTCGCCAAGGGCGAACGCCTTGATCATGTCGCGTGTGCGGGAGTGAAGAACCTGCAGTTCAAGCATGCCGATGATTCCATCTCGTTCCTGAGTCGAACGAAGGGGACGGCCCGTTGTCGGCCGCGTACATCCATTGTGCCGCCTTCGGCGCTGGTTTCAAGCATAAGCGACGGAAAGGCCGTTCGCGGCCCTGCAAACGGGGGTACGCCCGTCGAAGTCGTCGATGGATACACTGTGCCCCCATGCGATGGCTCGTGGACGGGGTCTATCTCCTCGTAGTACTGCTGACTCTGCCGATCTGGCTTGTGCGCATGATCCGGACCGGCAAGATCCGTACCGACTGGCGCGGCCGATTCGGCCACGTGTCCGATGCCGCGTCGCGCGACGGGCGTGACCGCCGTCGAGTGCTGATCCACGCCGTATCGGTCGGCGAGGTCAATGCGATCCGGGAACTCGTGGCCGCCCTCGACGCCGGGGGTTGCGAGGTGGTCGTCGCCACCACCACCGACACCGGCACCGCCCGTGCGCAGGCCCTGTTCGGTTCCCGCCATCAGGTCGTGCGGTTTCCGTTCGATCTCTCGTGGATGGTGTTGCGGTTCCTGAGACGTATCGAACCCGATTCCGTCGTACTGGTCGAACTCGAGGTGTGGCCGAACCTGCTTGCCGGCTGCGCACGCCTCGGCATGCCGGTGCTGGTGATCAACGGTCGGCTGACCTCCAGGAGCCACCGTCGGTACGCGATGGTCAAGCCGCTGGTCCGGCGGATGTTCTCGCGACTCGCATGGGTGGGGGTCCAGGACGAGGACTATGCGGCACGCTTTCGGGACCTCGGAGCGGATCCGGGCCGGATCGACGTGATCGGCAACATGAAATGGGACAACGCCCGCTGCAGCGAAGGGGTCGACGGCAGCGAGCGGCTTGCGTCGGATCTGGGAATCGATCCGGATCGTCCGCTGATCGTCGCGGGCTCGACCGCTCCCGGGGAGCACGAACTGCTGCTTCGCTGCCTTCCGGACGGTTGTCAGCTTCTGTGTGCACCCCGTAAGCCGGAGTGGTTCGACGAAGCGGCACAGGTGCTCGAGGGATGCACCAGGCGGTCGGCCGGTATTCGGGGTTCCAATCCGGACCTCTTCCTGCTGGACACCATCGGTGAACTGGCCCAGGCGTACGATCTGGCCGATGTGGCGGTCATCGGTCGCAGTTTCGTCGGCCTGCATGGTTCGGATCCCACCCAGTCGATCGCACTGGGTGTGGCCACCGTGATGGGGCCCGACTTCGGCGATTTCCGGCTGATGGTCGACGCTCTCGTGGACGGCGACGGACTTCAGGTGGTCGAGGCGTCCGAGCTATCCGGCCTGCTTTCGACGCTGATCCTCGACGAGGCACGTCGGCGAGAACTGGGGCGGAACGGCCGTGCGGTCATTGTTCGCCACCAGGGAGCCACCGCGGCCTACGCGCAACGAATTCTGGCCTAGTCTCCCAAGGGATACGAGCCAAAAACAACACTCCGGCTCGTGTGGAGCCGGAGTGTTGGGGGAGAAAAGAAACAGATGGTTCTTGTGGCCGGGCTGCGTGATGCACCCGGCCGGAGGAGGGTGTACTGGGAAGGAGGGAGAGGAGAGAGGTCCCTCGTTCCACCCCTTAGATACGCCGCCATCAGGACTTGGGTTCCCCGGAAGGTTCGGATTGCATGCTTTTTTGAACGTCAGAAACGCGATCCGAGGCCCTGCAGGGGCCCTGGGGGCGAAAGTTGGGCCTGAGGCGGGGTAGACTTCCCAGAATGAACGAGCAGGACGTTCTCAGGCGTATCTTCCGGGAATCGGGAAAACAGGGCTCCGATGTGGTCATCGGTCCCGGTGATGACATGGCCCTGCTCCGTCCGGAGGGCTGGACCTTCGGTTCGCCCGGTGGGGGAGGCGGCGGGGGAGTGCTCCTGGCGGTCGATCAGGTGATCGAAGGGATTCATTTCGAACGTCCCGCCGCCGGGTTGGATGCCATCGGCCACAAGGCGATCGCGCGGTGTCTCAGCGACGTTGCGGCGATGGCCGGGCGTCCCGTGGCCAGTCTGGTGTCGGCGATCCTGCCGCCGGACATGACCGACGACGATGCGATGGTGCTGTTCGATGCCATGCGTACGGTCGGGGAACGGTTCCACGCTCCGATCGTCGGTGGTGATCTCGCCGTGCATCGACACCCGACGCATCCGCTGACCTGCTCGGTGACCGTGATGGGAGCCGCCACCGGTCTGGGTGTGGTGTCACGGTTCGGGGCGAAGAACGGTGATCTGGTCTGTGTGACCGGTGCACTGGGGGGTTCGCTGGATTCCGGGCGTCATCTGTCCTTTCAGCCGAGGGTGGGCGAGGCGATCATGCTGCGGGCCGTGCTCGGCGAGCGACTGCACGCCATGATCGATCTGAGCGACGGACTCGGGTTGGATGCATCGCGAATGCTGGAGGCGGATTCCGGACTGCAGATCGAGATCGATGCGGATCGTCTTCCGCTGCACGATGGGATCGATTGGCGGGGGGGCGTCTCGGACGGTGAGGACTACGAGCTTCTCTGCCTCGTGGAGGACGGAGAACTTCCCGAGCGGGTGCTCGAATGTCCGTTCACTCCGATCGGCCGTGTCGTGGCCCGCCCCGCCGCGG
>TARA_B100001121_G_scaffold53588_1_pt1 | contig 30000 bp, 15 predicted proteins | sample TARA_B100001121 | Tara Oceans TARA_B100001121 (sample SAMEA2622817) | marine metagenome | biome: marine biome (ENVO:00000447); feature: surface water layer (ENVO:00002042); material: "saline water (ENVO:00002010), including plankton (ENVO:xxxxxxxx)" | depth 5 m
CAGCAAGGCAGGGTGCGAAGTCCCAATCCATACCCGTTGCAGCAACTTCTAATGCGGTTGCTCGAGCGACAGCCTCTACTAGTGCTGCGTCGCGGGTTGCGCCTAGACCGATATTATGAGGAAAGATTGTAGCGCCAACAACATTGTTATGGCCGTGGACAGCATCAATTCCATATATAAGGGGAATTTGCAATCTGGTTTTTAAGGCCTCTCGCTGATAGCTATCATACATATCTGCCCAAGCTTTTGGCTCATTTGTGGCTGGTGTGCTTCCTCCACCACTTAAAAGAGAACCGAAACCGTATTTTGAAATATCAGAGATATCGTTTAGAAATTGTCTATCAACCTGAGTCATTTGACCGATCTTTTCTTTGAGCGTCATATCGCTCATAAGTGTTTCAACAAATTCAGTGTCAGCAATCAGCTTTTCGGTTTTTGCATCGCTGCAACCAAATAAGACTAAAGTGAAAAGTGAAATTGTAATTTTAAAAATGTTCTTTGTCATTTTTTACCTCATTTTATCAGTGTCTCGCTCAACTAGATTTACCGGTATCAAGGTCTTTTTCGCAGCAGTGCCTGACTTTATCTGTCCTTTAATCATTCGAACGAGATAGTCAAGCGCTTCAAAAGAGAGCTGGTCAACATCGGTATTTATAGTTGTTAGCTTTGGGTAGAAAATTTTACTAAATAGAATATTGTCGTACCCAATTATATTATAGTCTCCAGGAATCTTAGCGTTTTTTTCAAGAGCAGCGTGAATAAATCCCACGGCCATTTGATCATTGCTAGCAAAAATTCCAATTTTCTTAATTTTGTTATTAAAAATATCGTGAAAAGCCATTTCGCCCGATTCAAATGAATAATCGCCTTTAAAGCTCCAAGATACTTTTTTACTTTCTTTCTCCAGCGTATCATAAAATCCACTTTTACGCAATTCCGCCTCCCATTTTTCAGGTGGGCCATGAATCACACCAAACTTTTCTACGCCGGATTCAATAAACTGCTTTGCTGCTAATGCACCTCCCTGATAGGAATCAAATGTAAAAGTATCAAAGACGGGTTCAAATACAGGAGCAATTGAAATGATGGGGTAGTCTTTAAGACTTTTTTTAATAACATCATAGCCATAGGTATCTAGCGTAGGTAAGAACAAGATGAATCCATCATGATTTTGGGATAAATAAAGCAGTTGTTCTTTAATTGACTTATTATACCGTAGGGAATGGATAGTTAGTGAGTGGTTTTGCTCAGCGCAAATTTTATCAAAGCTTGCATAGAGGTAGGCGTAGAACTCTTCAGAGAAGTGTTGAGTAATAAGCGCGATATCTAAAATTCGATTTGATGATGGTGCGGCATCGCGATACTTGCTATATCCTATCTCGCGCGCAACAGTTAAAATCTCCTTAGCACTAGGAGAATTACCGCTGATTTTATTCGCTAGTACACGGGATACCGTAGAAAGCGAATACCCAGTTAAGTTTGAAATTTCTTTTAATCCTGTTGCCATTTTGAATAAAAATAGTGTTCCAATATTATGCAAAAATTTTGCACAATGAAAGAATGTTATTTGCGTACTTTAATATTTTATGATATTTTCTTTTGCCAAATTGGCAATTGTACAATTATTTGAGAGAGGTCTATTATGAAAAAAACGTTAACGTTTTTCTTTTCAATTTCAATGTTGCTATCCTTTTCATTTTCCCAGATAGTAATTAATGAAATAATGTTTAATCCCTATTACGAAACAACACCGGGGGACCCCAATACATATGACACTAACGATGATGGCGAATGGATTGAATTTTTTAATGCAGGCCAATCTGCAGTAGATATGTCCAACTGGGCCTTTACCGATGGCATTGAATTTACCTTCCCTAGCGGCACTTCATTGGAAGCTGGTAAATATCTTATTGTCGCGCGTAGCGCAGAAAGATTTAAAGCTGACAATGGATTTGATCCTGATTTAATCTGGACCAGCGGTGCCCTTTCCAATTCTGGCGAAATGCTAAAGGTTTCTGATGCATCTGGTGCTACTGTTGATGAGGTAGAGTACGATGATGGAGGCGATTGGGGTGCACAATCATCAGGCTCTCCTCCAACTGCATCAGCAGCTAGCGCGGATGGACTTGGACCATCATTAGAGCTTAAAGATTTTGCAGCAGATAATTCTCTTGCTGCGAGCTGGGGAATTACTTCTGGTCAAAAAGGTACTCCTGGCGCTGTAAATAGTAATTTTAATGGTACACCATGGTCATCAGGCGGTGGAGGAACAGCTGGAGGCGGAAGTGGCCCAGTAAGAACCCACGCTGCTGGAACATGGACCGGAGACACCTCTCCAATGATTAATTCTCTAAATGCAGCCTCTACTGACACTAATTATTGGCAATACTTTGACTGGGGCGTAGCGGGCTTATCTGCAACTAGCGATTCAATGCCTGGCCATTATGAGGTTAATCAAAATTCAGTAAAAGATTCAGGGTTTGTCAACGTTTCGTATTCTACTGATGTTAAAAACGAGGGTACTGGATCAATGAAATTAGATGTATCAGTTCATGGAACAGAGGGTTGGGGCGGATACGCTAAAATCCAGCATATGCACCCTGATACAGCAAAAGGCTTCTACGATTGGTCAAAATATGACACAGTCTCTTTTCAATATTACATGCCAGAAGCTGCTAGCCATGATCAAGTTTTAGAATTGAGATTCAATGTTATTGAATACAGTAATGTTACAAATCCAACCTATACTCCAGCCGATGGAGATGGAGGTCAAACACTAGGAGAGTATTACTATTCTTTCACTGCTCCACGTTTGGGCGCTGCTATGACTGGATGGGCAACCGTTGACATTCCACTGGTTGAAGACCCTAATAACTGGGATAATAAAAACGGTTTCAATAGAACTGGTTGGGCTGGTATTTCAGGTAATACAACTTTCGATACAGACCGCATTAAAGGATTTGCATTTGAGTTTTCCGGAAATGCAACCGATAGATCTGTTGCTACAGCTACCGTTTACATTGACAACATTACTTTAAAAGGTAGAAAGACCACGCCATACGTTTATTTCAATGGAAAGGCTTCACCTGCTGATATGGGTTCTCCATTTGGTTGGGGTGATGGAAGTGCTTCTACATTAGAAGTTGTCTCTGGTGCAGGTACCTCCAGCGAAACAAACGCTCTAAAATGGACCATGGGTGGTGACGGATGGGGTGTCACAGGTGCCGGTTGGAATATCAATCCAACCCATGACATGAGTTATGAGTGGATGAAGGATACCGTGCAGTTTAAATACAAGACCGCTAAGTTCTCTGGTGACAATATTCGCCTTCAATATGAAGCGGGTAGCGGTAAGCTTGTTAAGGTCGTTGATATAACAGCTGATGACAAGTGGCATACTGTAAAAGTCGCCCTTCAAGATTTTGTTTATGGTGATAATACAACCTCAGGCTTTGATACTACAAAAGTCAAAGTCTTCCAATTCATTGCACAAGGTAAGGGTTATGCAGGTGAAACGATGATGATCACCGAAGCTTGGACTGGTAACCCATCATTTGATTTTGTGTCACCAGCAGTTGCAGAAAATGTAGACGCTATTCCTGGGACCTATACCAACGCTGTGGTCTGGGATGATGTACCTGGCGAATTTGGTGAGGTTTATGACGTTTATGCCTCTCGCACTCCATTTACAACAAATAGTCCTGACTCGCTTCAAGCAGCAGACGTTGTCGCGTTGGGTGTAGCCGAAGGTACTCAAGAAGCATACCACGATATTACAGTGCCGTTAGCAGATAGACCTGCATCTTGGTACTATGCTGTGGTTGCAACAGATGCCGCTGGCAATAAGAGCAAGGTGGCAGGTATGACTTCATCTGTTGATAACGTCGCAAGAGGTATTCCAACTATTTCGCTTACTCCTCCTTCTGGCTTTAAAGCAGATGGAGATATCAGTGAATGGGTAAGCAGCGGTATTCATCCGTTGGAGATGGGAGTTTCTTCAAATTCAATGGGAACACCTAACGTTTGGTCTACTGTAGATAACGATGACGATGCATATGTTAAGCTATACATTGCAGCTGATGCCGAAAAGCTATATATAGCCGCAGACGTTACGGACGATGCGTTCAACGTAGGTGAAGGTAACTGGTGGGAACAGGACGCTATGGAAGTCTTCATGGGTCTCTACGATCAAAGAGGTCCAAAACATGCTGGAGCAGGTAGAGGTGCAGAACCTGATTACAAATTTGCTTTCTTAGGCGATAGCGCATTTGTTGAATTTGGTACTTCAACAGGCTTAAGCGATAAGCCTTATGTAGAATATGCAAATTCAGGAGTCAATGGATCACCAAATGCAGTCATCGAATTCAGTATCAGGCTAGATTCTCTTGCTAAAATAAATACGGATTCTGTTTTTGTAGCTAAAGAAGGAATGAGAATACCTATTGAGCCAGCATGGCATGACAACGATGGCTCTGGATGGGAAGGCAACCTTTTCATGTCCAAAAATAATACCGATAACGCCTGGCAAACTCCAAGCGTTTGGTCTCATACGTATGTTGGACGTTATGATGGTGATATCTTAAGCACACAAGATGACATAGTTGCTTCTAGTTTTGAGCTTAAGAGGAATTATCCTAACCCGTTCAATCCTTCAACGACTATTGAGTATTCATTGGGATTAGCAGGTCCAACCAAGCTTATGATTTATGATGTTCTTGGTCGTCAACTTGTTACTCTTGTTGATGAATATAGACCAGCGGGAGTCCACAAGGTTATGTGGAACGCTTCTGGTTTACCATCTGGCGTGTACTTCTATAGATTAGAATCATCTGATTTTAATCGTACACAAAAGATGATTCTGATGAAGTAGAACGATAGTATTTTATCATGAGGGGCGAGGGAACTCGCCCCTCTTTTTTTCGTTAAAATTACTATTCAATTAAACTGCACATGAAAAAAATCACAACCATTCTATTTAGTCTAATATTCATTTCCGGTGTTTTTGCGCAGACTACAGGTAAGATTTCAGGAAATATTACTGATGAGGATACAAAAGAACCTCTAATTGCTGCCAACGTTATAGTAAAAGACTCAAATCTTGGAGCCGCAACAGATGTTGATGGATATTATTCTATAGTTAACATCAAACCAGGGCTGTATACATTGGTTGTTGATATGATTGGTTACAAGCAATTGGTTTTGGAGAATGTTCGCGTTTCCGTAAACAGGACCACAACCATAGATGCCTCTTTATCACCTACGGTCATTCAAGGTGAAACCGTTACGGTTGAGGTCGATGCTATAACCGCAAAAAAAGATCAAACCTCAACAATCAAAAATATCTCTACAGATCAAATTGAAAAACTTGCTGTTGAAGATTTAGGCGCTATTGTTGGAATGCAAGCCGGTGTCGTTGAGGGTCATTTTAGAGGTGGTCGAACAACCGAAGTGACTTATCTCGTTGATGGAATACAAGTGGATGAGGTTTTTGGTGGATCGTCGTCAATGTTAAGTATTGAGCCTGATGTGATTCAAGATTTGGAGGTAATTACTGGAACGTTCAATGCCGAGTATGGTAATGCAATGAGCGGTGTTGTTAACGCTGTTACTAAAGATGGATCAAATAAATTGAGCGGATCCTTTTCTTCAGGCTTTGGTGAATATGTTACTGGCAACACAAATATTTTCATGGGTCTTGATAAATTTACCTTTAATAGAAATCAAGATTATAAATTTCAACTTAGTGGGCCAATCCTCAAGGATAAAGTGTTCTTTTTCTTTAACGTTCGCGATCAAAATAATCGCAATCATTTAAATGGAATTCGCCGGTTCAACGTAACGGATATAAGTAATTACTATAGCGATAATCCTCTACTTTGGAACACTCAAAATACAGGAGACTCCAGTTACGTAAGCATGAATCGTTGGAGCGGAAGCAGTATCCTAGGAAAGCTATCTTTCCAAGTATTGAATGGAGTTCGTTTCTCCACACTCTTCTCTACTGACCAAGATGAAGGGTATGGTTATGATCATGGTTTTAAATATAATCCAGATGGGATGGCAGCTGGTCATGGAAAGACCAATTTCTTTTCTTTCCAGTGGAATCACTTATTATCGACAAAGCTTTTTTACGACCTAAAGCTATCCACAACCGAGAACTATTCAGGTGGCTATCTATACAAGGACCCTTTAGACAGCAATTATGTACACGACAAATACTTGGAAAGCTTTGGACCTGGATTTTATACGGGCGGACAGCAAAAACACCATGACGAGAGAACCGTTAAAAGTGCAAATGCTAAATTTGATCTAAATTGGATTGTTAACAAAAATCACAGCATAAAAACAGGTCTTAACTTTACGAATTATGATGTTGACAATTCATGGAAGCAAATAAGAAATAGATATTTTGGAACTGCTGAAGAGGCAGATCTTTACGCTCCTGAAGTTCTTGGAGATTCGACCCTTTACGCTGATATCTACACAGTTAAACCAACTGAAATGTCAGCTTTTATTCAAGACAAAATGGAATTTCAAGAAATGGTAATAAATCTTGGGTTGCGCTACGATATGTTTAATCCAAATTCTCCTATTCCATCTGATAGAAGAAATCCTGCAAACCAACTTTCTCTACCTGATAGTATGACATCTGCTTATCCAAGCGCGAAGCCTCAAACTCAAATCAGTCCAAGGTTTGGTCTTGCCTACCAATTGGGTGATGCTGCCGTATTACACTTTAGCTACGGGCATTTTTTCCAAATGCCTCCTATGTATTCTCTCTTCCAAAACCACTCATTCTTAATAGCACCGAATGACTATTCTACTGTCATGGGCAACGCGGAACTCAAAGCTGAAAAAACTGTTACCTATGAAATAGGTCTCTGGCAGCAGCTGTTTCCTGGTGCCGGACTAGAAGTCTCATTATTCTATCGTGATATCTATAATTTGTTAAGTACGCGAATAATTAGCACCTACAATCAAATTGAATATGGACTTTATAGCAATAAGGATTACGGAAATGCTCGAGGGTTAGAAATAAAATTTGATCTTGCCTCAGGACCTGTGTCAGCATGGTTGAATTATACTTTGCAATACACCAGAGGCAATGCAGACAATCCGCAGCAAACATTTTCAAGATCTGGAGCAAGCATGGATCCTGTAAACAGGTTCATTCCAATGAGCTGGGACCAAAGGCACACGTTTAATGCTACAGTAGCCTATAACACCTCCAATTATGGAGCGTCAATTACGGGATATTATAATTCTGGATCACCCTATACATTTTCGCCAATTGAAGAAAGCAGATTATCAAGAATTAATCTCTATCCAAATAATGACTACAGACCAGCAAAGTATCATGCAGACTTCATGGGATACTATAACCTACCTATCTACAAAGATTACAAAATTAATTTCCGCCTAGCGATTTACAATCTATTTGATAGACTAAACGAGAACTGGGTTAATGGGGGTACTGGCAGAGCCTACACAGCAGTTATTAAGGAAACTGACCTAGCTGGCCATCGAAGCGATTTCAATGATTACGAAGATCGGATTAAAAACCCTGCTATGTTTGCAACACCCAGAATGGTAAAGCTTTCAATGGGAGTAAACTTTTAATGAAAAGGTATATCATTGTAGCTTTATTCGCACTATCTACAGCTTTCGCCCAAAGTAAAAAATATGAGGGGCCCGAAGATTCTGCTGGTGATATTGCTGCAGAGCGCGAAGGTTATATGACGGGCAATAGAGTCTTTCTTTACTTTAGAAACACCACTGAGCTATCTGACTGGCCAAAATCTAACGTTTCCCGCTGGCCAAACAACCTTGAAGGGTTAAAGATGGTTGATGGAATAGGGCTATTAGTAGGTGCAAAGGTTTATATAAAAGATGATCCCACTACACGAATTGATAGCACAGTTGTTACTGATAGAAACATAATTGAAAATGGAGAAGATCTCCATGAGCTCTATTATCTCCAAACAAGTTATCGTGAAGAGATGGATGTAAATCCAGCTGGAACATTTGAATACGGTTTCTATCCTGCCTTTGGTTATTTTAATGAAACTGGCGAGTATCCAGCGATGAGCAATCGACCTAGCTCTTGGCCAGTAAATGGCTGGCCATCTGTTGGGCGAGAAACTAAGTGGCCAGGTGAATGGGACGGAAGATTTGGTCGCGGCGTTATTTACGCTGATATGGAAACCTATTTTGTTGTAAACGATGCACAGGACCAAGAGTATTTAGAGTTACCAGATAGAGTTCGATATTATCCAAGAAAAGGGAAGAAAATCGGAGATATCAACGATAAAGTTACCATCGGACTTGGTAATCCTTGGGGTGGTTTAGGCCTTAGAGTTGAAGCTCGAGGTTTTCAGTGGAACAATCCGCAAGCACGCGATGCAATTTTCTGGGAATACAATATTGCAAATATTTCTGACTACGATCTAACCGAAGTTGCTTTTGGATACTGGGTCGATAATGCAATTGGCGATGATGGAAGTGATGAGCTTGCCTTTTTTGATACCGATCTTGACATGTCATATTCATGGGATATCAATGGTATCGGAAAAGGGGGTCTTCCTACAGGAACAATGGGATTTGCCTATCTTGAAAGTCCAGGTGTTCCATACGATGATATTGATAATGATAAGGATGGGTTGTTAAATGAAAAGAGGGATAATGTTGCCGTAAATAAAGTTGGCCCAACAGACGGCATTCACAATTTGCAAGATTTCTTAGCATTTTATCGATTAACAGAGGATGATTTGAAGGAGCACTGGGATGCAGATGAAGACCAAGACTGGGAAGATGGTGAAGACCTCAATGGGGATGGAATATACTCAGAATCAGAATTTTTTGGTGACGATATCGGCCTAGATGGCGTTGCTCCTGGCGAATTGAACTATACTGGCCCTGATGAAGGAGAAGGTAATCATAGACCTGACTATGTTGAAGGAGTAGGCTGCGAACCTAATTTTGCCGAAACAGATGTATCAGAATCTGATATGATTGGTCTTACCTCATTTAGATTGTTTCCGGTGCCTAGTCATTCACAATCCAATCAAACCTGGTGGTTTAAGAACGATCAGGCAATGTGGGATCTGATTGGAGAGAATGTATTAGAAGAGTACATTGAAAATATTTCAAATCTTATTGAGATTTTTGCGTCAGGACCTTTCCCGCTCTACAGAGGAAGATCCGAAAGAATTTCTATGGCTGAGCTCCACTCGTTTGATCCGCTAGAAGGTTTGAATTCTTCAGATCATACAGCTCCCTCACTCTATGAATTAAAGAAGATTGTCCAGGTAATTTACGAGAAGGATTATAGATTTGCTCAGCCTCCAAAAATGCCAACACTAACAGCTACCCCTGCTGATGGTAAAGTTATTTTGACCTGGGATAATGTTTCTGACACAAAAACTCGTGACCCATTTTTAGGTAATGTAAATGACTTTGAAGGCTACAAGCTATTTAGAGCAACCGACAAGTATTTTTCTGATGCAGAAGTGATAACAGATGGCTATGGTACCCCAACATTCATGAAGCCAATTTTCCAGTGCGACATCAAAGATGGCAAGCTTGGTTTTACAGACTTTGGATTAATTAATGGCGTTGCTTATAACCTCGGATCAGATAATGGCATTTCTCATGTTTTCGTAGATAATACAGTAATGAATGGAAGGACTTATTATTATGGGTTGGTAGCCTATGATTATGGTGCTCCAAACATTGGTCCAGGAATTGCTCCATCTGAAAATAACGTTGTTGTTGAGCTTGATGAAGCTGAGGAAGTTCGCTCGATAGGAAAGAACGTTGCTATTGTAACGCCAACAAAACCAGCAGCTGGTTACCAATCACCCGATATAACCGTTAACGAAGATAACTTAACAGGTAGCGGAACGGTTGATCCTGAAATTTTAGCGCAAGCAAGTATTAAGCCCAGCAATCAATACAGAGTGGAGTTTGAAGTAGATACCGTTTCTCAATTGCCATCATACAAGCATGGAATAATGTATACTACCAGTGGTGTCAATGTATACAACGCCGTTTCATCCGAACTTGTATATTCTGAGAACTCTGATAAGTTTGTAGGTAGTAACCTATTATACCTTGACTCGCTAAAAGTTTGGACCATCAATCCTGATATTGTAGTAAAGTCAGATGTATTTGATGGAATACAGCTCAGCATCGATCAGCCATTTACCGAACCATCCTATGATTACGCAAATTCCGGCTGGGTTCAAGGAAACGGTATCATGAGAATTTTCCCCACCCCTAGAGAGTCGAAATACATGCCATGGGATTATGACATTATATTTACATCAAATCCTGAGCGATACAAAACCGTCGTTACCTCTAAATTGAATATTCGCGATGAAACTGACAAACGCGTAGCAACAAACCAAATCCTTATTGACCAAAGTTTTAGTTTTTATGTTAGGAACAACACTATTCAAAATGAAGATGGTTCTTTTGAGATTATGGACATGGTTGTGGATGATCTAAATAAAAATGGTCAATTTGATAAGTTTGAAGATCGAATCATTGTAGGAGGTGCCAGTGCTGATAAAAAATGGGGAGGTACCGTTTTTATCATAGATTTTTCTTTAGCATCTGAAGCAACATTTCCGAAAAGCGATGATATTTTTCGCGTGAAGTTCATGAGGCCATTTTGGAAAACTGACAATCTCCGATTCACCATCAATTCTTACGATGGACTTGATGAAGATTCCTTAAAAAGCACGATGAAGGAGATACGCGTTGTGCCAAACCCTTACGTAGCAACCAACGTAATGGAGCCTGCAGTTTCAAATCAGTTTTTGAACCAACGTCGAAGATTGCTGTTTACAAACATACCCGCTCAGGCAACCATAAAAATATTTACGGTAAGCGGAGTACTTGTTGATGAGATCATTGTAAACAACTCACCACAAGATGGTGGCATACATTGGGATATGCTCACTAGAGAAGGGCTTGAAATAGCTGCTGGAATGTATTTGTACCATGTTGAATCGCTTGCTACGGGCGATGTAAAGCTTGGAAAGTTTGCGGTAATAAAATGATTTCTAGATATATTTTTACGTTAGCTTTTTTATCATCGGTAGTTTTTACCCAAACTATTAATCGATACGGTTCTACCGCAGCAAATTTTCTTGAAATAGGAGTTGGAAGCGCAAATGCCGCGATGGGAGATGCAGGAGTAACTATTGCTGAGGGTCCATCTGCAGTCTACTGGAATCCTGCTGCTTTAGCATTTATTACAAGAAATGAAAACGCGTTTATGTTACAGCCATGGGTCTTGGATATTAACATGATGTTCATTGGCTCTACATTTCATGTAAATAGAGTTGGAACATTTGGATTAAGCTTGACGCACATGGGCTACGGTGATATGGAGGTAACCTCCATGGCACAGCAAGAAGGAACTGGCGAAAAATTCTCCGCAAATGAGTACAGTGCCGGATTGACTTTCTCAAGAAAAATTGTACAATGGTTCTCTTTTGGCGCTACTGCAAAAATTATTTCATCAAAAATTTGGCACTCTACAGCCAGTGCCTTTGCTATTGATGTTGGTACTATTGTGAATACAGAATTTCTTTCTCCAACCGGAAAGAAAGAAGATGGTATGCGCATAGGTATGAGCATTTCCAATTATGGCACACGAATGAAATATGATGGAATTGATCTTTTAAACCCAATAGATATCTCTCCATTTGAAGATGGAAATTTTGCCGATGTTCCTGGTCAATTCAGGCCACAGGGTTGGGAGCTGCCATTATTGTTCAGAATTGGTGTTGGTATAAAGCCGATCTACTCTGAATTGCACCGGCTAACCCTTGCGATCGATGCAATTCACCCCAACAACAATTCAGAGTATCTAAATGTTGGCGGGCAGTATGAGCTTCGTTTAGCTGGTCAAGGAAGTCTTTATTTGCGCTCAGGTTATAAATCACTGTTTATGACCGACTCTCAATTTGGAGCCACCTATGGTGGAGGAATCAAAATAAATCTGATGAACAATCAAGTCGTTCAGTTAGATTATTCTAGAAGAACAGTGGGCCTTCTTGGTGACTTAAGTTCGTATACTATTAGTATAGGTTTTTAATACATTCATTGATTATACGATTATTTTTTCTGACCTTTTTGTTTATTGGTTGTGCAAAGAATGACGTTTCTCAAAATTCAATCGAAATCTTAGCAAAGGTTGGCGATAGAATCATTACGCCAAAAGATTTTCAACAGCGCGCAGAGTATACAATCCGCCCTGATTATTGCAAGGGGGACCTCTATCAACACAAAAAAATCATTTTAAATAATTTAATTGCAGAAAAATTACTCGCCCTTGAAATAGAATCGTCAGGAATTAATGCTTTCAATGACGGAGCCGCTGCATTTATAAAAGGTCGCAAGGAACAGGCGATGCGTCAGCTTCTGTACTTCAAAGAAGGTTTTTCTAAAGTCAATCTAAATAAGGATGAAATCAACCATTACTATAAAATGGCTGGAAGAACATATCAGATAGGTCATTTCTCATTTCCTGGAGGTGCCTTTTTAGATTCGGTCAATAGCGCACTTTCAAATGGAATAACCTTGGAAGACATTTATAAAGTAAATTTTAATGACAACATGCCTACGAGAGAAGTTAGATGGGAAGAGCCAAATCATCACCTCATCAGCCAAGCACTGTTTAATCAACCTGTTGAAAAAGGCGAGGTTATAGGGCCATTTCAGATGGAGGATGGTTCTTATATTATTATGAAGGTTAATGGTTGGACAGATAGGAAATTGATAACTCAAAAATCTATAGCAGATCAAACAGAAAAAGTTATCAGCACGCTAAAAGAGCGCAAAGGAGTTGAGCTGTATAAATCATTTATTGCAAGAGTAATGAAGGGAAAGAATCTGTCTTTCAATAAAGAGGTTTTGTTATCTTATTCGAAATCCATAAGCGAAAGATATTTTCGCTCACGCAAAGAAAAAGAATCCGCTATATCTAGCGCAATCTTTAATACCGATGAGTTGCTAACCTTAGAAGATATCAAGCCTTTGGATAATAACGCTTCAGATCTAACACTTTTCGAGCTTGACGGAAAAGAATGGAAAATCAAAGATTTTGAAAATGTTCTTTTGTCTCATCCGTTAGTCTTTAGAAAGAAAAAAATGAATGCCAAAGAATTTACAGGTCAATTTCAACTAGCAATAATTGACCTTATACAAGATATGTACCTTACTGAAAAAGCTTATGAAATGTCTTTAGATAAATCCTTTGAAGTTGAGCAAAGTGCATCAATATGGAGAGATAGTTTTTTAGCGTTTCAATCTTCATTGGCTTATGACAAAAATCAAGATCAAAAAGATCGACATATAAAAATGAAACCAATTATTGATAAATTACAAGATAAGTATTCCAAAAATATTTTTATAAATACCGATTTATTTGAAAAAATTAAAATTTCAAGAGTAGACATGTTTGTAACGCAAAGTAACGTTGCGTACCCGGTTGTGGTGCCAAATTTTCCATCTTATACTGATGACAGCTATCTGAATTATGGATCAAAGCTTAACTAGAAAAGTATTAGCATTATTTGCTTTAATCTCGATTGGTATTTGCCAGCAATATTTTGGTGGAGAGTTACGAACAAAGGAGTCGTACCTCTATGGTAGATTTGAAGCTAGATTTAAATCTGCGCAAGGAGATGGATTGGTATCTTCTTTTTTTACCTATCAAGATGAGAGGATTAATGGAGGTCATATTTGGAATGAAATAGATATTGAGGTTTTAGGACGTTGGGAAAATATTATAAATATGAATACCATTACTCCCGGTCAATCTAGCCATCTCCGCGAAGGCTATATCGAAAATTTTACTCCTCATACTGAATATTATGATTATGCATTTGAATGGACCCCAACCTATGTCGCTTGGTTTGTAAATGGTGAAGAATATTATCGGCAAGACCTACCCAGGCACAGTTATATAGCTACTTTAAAATATGCGCAAAAAATAATGATGAACCTCTGGGTACCAGTGTACGAAGATTGGGTAGGAAAGTGGAACGATGATATCATTCCAAGATTTGCTTACTACGATCATGTAGCCTATTATGAGTACTCTCCAAGTGGGGGTGATTACGGGACTGATAAAGCGTTTAAGTTTAAATGGAGAGATGATTTTGATGCTTTTGATTCAAATAGATGGGAAAAAGCAACGCATGGTTTTTCTGGAAATCGTGTAAGATTTGAACCTAGAAATGTCATTTACAAAGATGGTAAAATGATCCTTTGTTTGACAAATGACAATGCATTTGGATATCAAGATGCTGTACCCCCCAAAGGCCTATATGGTTTCTCAAGAAACAACATAATCACAATTAGATTTTCAGAAGAACTTGATTCTACCAGCGCAACTAACCTCTCTAATTACACCATAAATAACGTTCAGATCAATAAGATCGACCTTGATAGAGACAAAAGAACAGTCCATCTCCACACTAGCAGTCTAGACAGAAAGAAAACATACAGAGTATCTATTTCTAATATCATTGACAGCTTTGGAAACACCCAAAACAATCAGATTTTAATAATAAACAATACTAAACCTGTTGACCTGCCTCTTAAAATAAATGTTGGTGGAGATAGTTTTCGTGACTACAAAGCAGACAAATTTTGGTGGTATGACTATGAAGACTATGGCCATCTAAACGGTAACCATCAAAAAGTTTCTAGTGTAGATATAAAGAATACTTCCGATGATGAGGTTTATCAAACATCTGCAGAAAGAATTGCCGTATATAAAATTCGCCTAGTCCCAGGTATTTACGATATCTTACTTAAGTTTTCTGAAAATCATTATAACGCTAATTCGCGATCCTTTGATATCTGGGTTGAGGGTGAAAAAAAAGTCACCGCACTAGACGTTTCAAAAGAGGTGGGTATGTTTACAGCATATGATAAGAAACTAAATTATGTATCTGTTGCTGATGGGATACTAGACATACATTTTGATTTGGATCTTTACGGTCAGGGCTATGCCGCCGCAGGTCCCTTTTTAAATGGGATAGTAATTGACAGGACGCAGGGGCTGGGATTTGAGGCTGTAAAACCACCAGAAACATTTGCGCTTGGTGAACTGTACCCAAATCCATTCAATGGTACATTAACAATTCCAATCTTTTCAAGCGATAATCAGAATATCACAATAGATATTATCGATATTTTAGGAAGAAAAGTTGTTACGCTTATCGATAATCAGCCTTTCGAAAAACAAAGCACTGTAAGCTGGAAGACTGATCAGATAAGTTCAGGAATTTATTTTGTTCGACTTTCAAATAGCAGTGATTATAGACTAAAACGAGTTTCTTTAATCAAATGAAAAAGTATCTTTATTTAATTTTCATTTTAGGGTGTAATGATTCAACAAATCCTATAACTAAAGAACCTACTAACGAATGGGATCTAGAAGGATGGAATCTAATTTGGAATGATGAGTTTAATGATTCAAAGATCGATGATAAGAAATGGTCATATGAAATTGGAGGTCATGGCTGGGGCAATAATGAATTACAATATTACTCTGATAAAGACTCTACCGCATTTATAAGGGATGGAAAGCTTGTTTTGCGAGCCGATATTGTTCCTCAAGGAACAGGTTCATCAGACAACCTAAGATATTTTTCCTCTGCAAGGTTGCGAACCTCTGGGAAGGGTGACTGGCTATATGGAAGAGTGGAAGTAAAAGCAAAAATTGCACTTGGTCAAGGTATTTGGCCTGCAATTTGGATGCTTCCTACTGATTGGATGTATGGTGGCTGGCCTAAAAGCGGAGAAATTGACATCATGGAACACGTAGGGTATGATCCTGGCGTAGTTCATGGAAGCGTACACACTGGTAAGTATAATCATTCTCTAAATACACAAAAAACATCATCCAAAAAGTTATCTGATATCGATGAAAAATTTTATGTATATGCTATTGAATGGTATCAAGATCGTATAGATTTTTATATGAATAACGAAAAGTATTTTAGCTTTTACAATGATGAAAGAAATGATTTCGAATCCTGGCCATTCAATCAACGATTTCATCTATTATTAAATATTGCTGTTGGGGGAAATTGGCCAGGAAGCCCAGATGAAACAACCGCTTTCCCCGCAGAGATGGAAATTGAGTATGTTCGGGTTTATGAAAAACTACCTTCCTAAATCATTACTCCTATTAGTTCTGTTTATTGCTTCATTAAACGGACAATTCATGCACACCGTTGGAAAAGATATAGTTGATAAAAATGGTAATAAGATTATACTCAAAGGAATGGGGCTAGGTGGTTGGCTTGTCCCTGAAGGTTACATGCTTGGCACGTGGGGTTCTCCTACTTCAATACGTGATAGAATTACAGAATTGATTGGCGAAGATTCTACAGCCATTTTCTATGAACAATTTGAAAAGAACTATGTTGCAGAAAAAGATATTGCTAAGCTCTCGGAATGGGGTTTCAATTCAGTAAGGCTACCTTTTCATTATAAAAATCTTAGCACTGAGTACGGTTCATACAATGAAAAAGGATTTTCAATTATTGATAGTGTATTGGCTTGGTGCACGCGCAATGAGATATATTTAATTCTGGATATGCATGTAGCTCCTGGCTCGCAAAGTGAGGATGCAAACGCTGATGGCGATGCAGGGGCAAATCTTTGGGAAAGCTCATTGAATCAAGATTGGTCCATAGATATTTGGGGAGAGATAGCAAGAAGATATGCCAGCGAAGAATGGATCGGAGGTTATGATCTTATTAATGAACCTGTTTTATACAATGGAGGTGCCAGGGTAAGGAACTTGCAGAGAAGGATGCGAAATAGGATTCGCAAATACGATCAAAATCATATCCTTTTTGTAAATGGAAACATGTGGTCCCGAGCCTTTGAAGGCCTAGAGCCCGCTTTAGATGAAAACATGGTTTGGGCTTTTCATTATTATTCATGGATGGTTTTCAATAGGGTAACTCAAAATACAATTCAGTACCTTATAAACTTAAGAAATCGTACGAATAGACCTTTATGGTTAGGTGAAGCTGGTGAAAATTCAAACGAGTGGTTCATGGAAGTAACAGATCTGATGGAAAGAAATAATATTGGATGGGCATGGTGGAATTATAAAAAAGTTGGGACCATAACCGGTCCAGTATCAGCTCCATCTGACCCAATTTATGAAAAAATTACTAGCTATTGGAATGGAGACGGCCCTAAACCATCAAGAGAAACCTCTCAATTGGGACTGAATCGCTTAGTTGAGAATCTCAAACTAGAAAACTGTGAAATAAAAAAAGATGTTATAGCTGCTCTGTTAGATGATAACTATAAAAACAAAAACCTTCCGTTTAATAATCTCATAATTCCCGGCAATATAAATTTAGTTGATTACGATATAGGAGCAAATGGAATAGCGTACTTTGACTTTGATTATATAGATAACAGGCCAGGCGGAGGAGGTATTAATGTTTGGAACAATGGATGGGCTTACAGAAATGATGGAGTTGATATACAGGTATCAACAAATACACAGTTGTCAAAATATCATGTTAGTCACACACAATCTGGAGAATTTTTAAAATATACCATAAATGTTCTTCAAGAGGGATCCTATGATTTTTCAATTATATCTTCATCAGAAACAGCGGGCTCATCTGTATCTATCTTTAATGAGGAAAATGAAACGCTAATTGATGAAGCAAAACTTCCAAATACCCAAAGCTATGATATTTGGACTGAAACTGAGATTGGAAAAGCAGACTTAGATAAAGGAAAGAATGTTTTGCGTCTATCAATCACAAGAGGTGGGTCAAATCTTAAAATGTTAAAGGTTACTTCAAAAGCATCAACAAGTGGAATGGTAATTTTTAATCATAAAGTGTATCCAAACCCAACTCCAAAATCATTAAATATTCATTTTGATGCTTTTTCATCAAAAAAAGTCAAAGTTGCTATCTTTGATTTACAGGGAAAGGAGATTTGGTCAGGTTTTAAGCGTTCAAAGGCAGGTGAAAATATTTTTGAATGGAATGCATTGGATAATAAAAGAAATAAAGTCTCAAATGGTATATATTTCATTCTCATTGACGATGGACATAAAGTTATTAAGGAGAAATTTACTGTTTTAAGATAAGTCGGTTTAATAAATGAAATATTTTTTCTTAACTATTTTCAATACAGTGCTCTTAAGTCAAGCTCTGCAAATCAATGAAGTTGTATCAAGCAACAGCTCCATTTTTTTTGATGAAGATGGGGATACGCCAGACTGGATTGAAATCTACAACTCATCCAACAATTCAATAAATCTTAAAGGTTATGGTCTAAGTGATAATCTTTCTGAAAAATTTAAATGGAAGTTTCCTGACTTTTCAATTGGGGCAAATGACTTCCTTTTAGTAATGGCATCTGATAAAGATAAGAGTAATATTATTAGCACATGGCATGGTGAAATTACCATTGGTGATACATGGAATTATTGGCCTGGAACTTCTGAGCCACCATCAGATTGGAATTCAATTAACTTTACATCTAGTAACTGGAGCGAGGGACCTAGCGGTTTTGGATATGGAGATAGTGATGACAACACTATTTTAAATCAAATTGTCTCTGTTTATATAAGAAAAACATTTACCATAGATAACGTAAATGAAATCGGATTGATGCTCTTTCATATTGATTATGACGATGGATATGTTGCCTATATTAATGGTAAAGAATTTTCGCGAAGAAATCTCGGACCTGAAAACTCTTCAACGTCCTTTAATCAGACCGCAACAGGATTGCATGAAGCAGAAATCTATCAAGGTGGATTTCCTGAAGAGATTGTTATAGACCATAGTCAACTTCCATTGCAAAGCGGGGAAAATGTTATAGCAGTTGAAGTGCACAATTATTCAAACACTTCATCTGATCTTTCATGCAGTCCCTTCTTAACTATTGGCTATACTTCAGTTTATGAAAATTACAGAAAACCAGACGCACGAATTAATCTGCCAAAAACATATCTTCATACAAATTTCAAAATAAAGTCTTCTGGTGAAAATTTAGTATTATCAAATACTAACGGTGAAATAATAGACTCTCTTTTTACTGGATCAATACCAACTGATAAATCAAAAGGGAGGACACTTCAAAATCTCGATTGGAAGCTTTTTGATCTTCCAACTCCAGGAAGCGCAAATCCTTCCGCTGGATACAATGGGTTTCTTTCACCACCCATTTTTTCAGCAACGACCGGTTTCTTTGATACTGAACAAACAATAACCTTAACTCATCTTAATCAAGATGCAAAAATCTATTATACAAAAGATGGTTCTGAGCCAAATGAAAATTCTTTAATGTATAGCGAAGCTTTAAAAATAAACTCTAATACTCCAATAAAGGCAATATCAATACAAAACGGATGGATGTCTTCTAATATTGTGACAAATACGTTTTTATTTGGAGTTCAGCCTGACATACCTGTAGTTACTATAAGCGCAGACCCTCAAGTTTTGTTTGATAATATCGATGGTATTTATGCCTCAGGTCCTTCTGCGTCACCAAGTTTCCCCCATTTTGGAGCAAATTTCTGGAACGACTGGGAAAGGTCTGCTCAATTCGATATCATAGATACAAATGGTCAGACTTATAAGGCCAATGCGGGTATTAAGATCTTTGGAGGGTGGAGTAGGGGATACCCTCAAAAATCAATGTCTTTTTTTGCTAGAAAAAAATATGGCGTAAGTAAATTTGAATATCAATTTTTTCCAAAAAGTAACATTGATACCTATGAGTCATTTATTCTTCGAAACTCAGGTAACGACTGGGAGCAAACCATGCTTCGCGATGGATACATTAACAGCATTATTAGATTGACAGGCGTTGACTACCAACAATACAGACCTACAATAGGCTATATCAATGGAGAATATTGGGGTATATATAACATGAGGGAAAAAATAAGTGAGCACTTCATTTCATCTCACCATGACGTACCAACAGAAAGTATAAGTCTTTTAGCTTATAATGGCTCATTTGAGAACAACCTTGAGCTTATCCATGGATCTAAAAATGATTTTTTAGAACTACTTCAATATATATCAACGAACGATATGTCTGAATCAGAGGTTTATGAAGTAATATCCAACTGGATAGATTTAGAAGAATATATTAGATATCAAATTATACAAATATTCATTGATAATCGGGACTGGCCAGGAAATAATGTAAAAATGTGGAGAGACAATAGGGAAGATGGAAAGTGGCGCTGGATTATATATGACACTGATTACGGATTTGCTTTTCCTAAATGGATGGCAGAACATCAAAAATTCAATACCCTAGATTTTGCACTTGAAACTAACGGTCCGGGTTGGCCAAATCCGCCATGGAGTACGTTTCTTTTTAGAAAGCTCATGGAAAATAATTCTTTTAAACATCGTTTTATCAACATCTACAGCGACTATTTGAATACAATATTTTTACCAAAAAATTTAAACGAGAAACTTGAGATTACAAAAAATGGTATTAGTAAACATATTGCTAAACACCATCAAAGATGGGGGCAAAACAATATCAATTGGAATTCAGAAATTAACCGTATTAAAGAATTTGGTGATACACGTGCTTTCTATGCAAAAAGGCATATAAGAAGCACTTTTAATTTGCCTAGACATGAAAAAGTTTCAGTTTCTATATCCCCTGCTGGATCAGGAGAAGTTCAGCTTAATACATTGATGTTGGATGGTCAATGGTCAGGAGATTATTTTCCGGGTGTGCCTATTTCAGTAAGAGCTATTCCAAAATCTGGTTACAAATTTAAAGAATGGAAAGGTATTTCTGACTCACTTGAATCAATGGCAGTAGACGTAGAAAATTTTAAATCTTTCGAAGCAGTTTTTGACACTGATCTAAACGTAGATAAAGACGAATTAATCCCCGTAGCTTCAAAGCTCGGCCCTGCGTACCCAAACCCTTTCAATGGTTTTGTTACAATTCCCTATCATATTCATACTGAAAGCGATGTAACTATTATTATTTCTAATATTTTAGGTCAAAAAATAAAATCCTATAATTACAACAATCAGTTGCCAGGCAATTATAAAGTCACTTGGAACGGAAGCAATGATCGAAATACATCTGTTTCAGGTGGGGTTTATTTAGTGACACTAAAAACACACACAAAAGCAGATGTTAAAAAAATTATTTTTTTAAAGTAACTGAAGATGCGTATTTCAAAAATATCTGATAACTATCGAAAATCAATAACACGCAAAATACAACTTTCCTTTAACGCTGAACATATTTGGAAGGCTATTTCAAAAGAGTCCAACCTTGAGCTTTTTCATCCATATTGTAAAAGAAATCCTACCTTGATCTGGAATGATGATGGCCATGAAGATGAAATTCACTACATGAATGGATTTGTCTTAAAAAGAAAATTTGTAGCATGGAAAAAAAATGTTGGATATGATTTAGTCATTGGAAACCAAAAACACGAGCACTCTTTTGTTTCGTGGAGATTGACTGAATTTGAAAAGCCAGAAATTTGTAGTCTTTCTATATCAATATATCCATACCTATTTAATTTGGGTTTAAAATTCTACGATAGAATCCCATTCGAATTGTATATACGACCCAAGCTTTCATCCTATCTTGATTCAGTTCTTGGTGGACTGAAATGGCACCTTGATAATAATAAACCCACACCTAAAAATCATTTTGGTCCACATAAATGGTTTTCTTAAAAATTATGGAGCATTGAATGAAAATATTCTACATCATCTTAGCGATCTTAGGTATAGTATTGCCGTATTGGGCAATGTTCTCATCCATTTTAATCGATCAATATACCGTAAGACAATTCTTTTCAGCATGGTTTGAGAATAATGCAGTAAGAATGATAGCAGCTGATCTTGGTGTAGCTGGAACTACATTTTCAGCCTACATCATTTATAGCTTTAAGCAAGGTAATGGGCCACACCCATTGAAGTACTTTATTATGATGTTTGGCGTTGGTTTGTCATTGGCCATGCCAATGTATTTTTTAAAGAAGGAAATGGAAAAATAATTTAAAAGTGGACACCTATTGATAGTCTTTGAACATTTTTAAGCCTACCAAAAGCAGCGTAAGAATAGTCAAGTTTGATTTGGGTTGAGGTTCCAGCAAGCCTATAATTCAAGCCAGTTCCTAGCGTTAATCCTTCTTCAGTATCTTCTCTGAATAATGTGCTCATACCAGTTCGAAGAAAAAACATATTCATTGCTGCATATTCCATGCCAATGTTCACCCACTCTAAATTATCATTAGGATGTAATGCATCTATTGCGAATGACAATCTATTTTTTTCAGAATTAATTATTTCACCAGAGAAGCCCACTCTAAATATGAGCGGGAGAGGAAATTTATCTGTTTCGTACATAGCATTGACAAATTCAACATTGCCCTGATTATTAGGGTCTGGGTCTACGCTAAATTTCTGACTTCTTCCTAGCATTTGCATATCAGCACCATAGTTTGAAAGACTGGCTCCAAGACGAATATTGTTAAATGGAGTAACAAATAAAGCTCCAAGATCTGCTGCTATGGTGTTCGCATTTGATTGCCAAATACTCTGACTGATATATTTTACATTGGCACCAAGAGAGAATTTATTAGTAAGACGCCTAGCATAGCTTAGATTTAGAGCCAGATCATTTGCATCAAAATATTCACCAGTACCATTTGGTTTTTCAACGGTTCTAACAAGATCCTCTGGTGTGGATAGACTGGTCATACTCAATCCAATTATACCAGCCTGACCAAGGTTTAAACCAACAGCTGTATAGTTATAGGTAATTCCAGCTATCCAGTCTGAGTTTAAGAATACGGCTTCAAACTTTCTTATGGATGTCATCCCAGCGGGATTCCAATACATTGAAGAGATTCCACCTGACATTGCCGTAAATGCATTACCCATAGATGAACCCCTTGCATCAGCTCCAATTTTTAAAAATTGAGCAGAAGTAGTTCCAGTTTTAGAGATAGTTTCTGTGTTGTCTAGCTGGGAATATGAAAAGCTGAAAAGAAGCGTAATGAAAAAATATTTCCTCATTTAATTATTGCCAACCTTCCAATTCTCTCTCCTAGACTACCTGCATCTACGTGGTAAATGTAAATACCATACGCAACAGGGAAATTGTCTTTTGTTGTAAGGTCCCAGAATTCTTGACCATCATCAAGTGAAGATTCATGTTTAATTTCTTTTACAAGCTCACCCGTAATGGTGTAAATCTTTATGGTGCATGAAGCAGGTAGTTTGTCAAAATATAATTTTCTAGGACCTCGGTCACGAGGATTTTGCCTATCAAGAGGTTCAAGAATATTTGTAACAACATAAGGATTTGGTACAACTCTAATATCATCTAAGTTATTTTTTGCTTTTTCTTGATCTATTTTTGAAGCGATAGTTTTATAGCGAAAAACATCTTTTTCATCAAATGGCCTGTTCGTTGCGACATAGAAAATGTCACCTTCAACAGGGTCAATCGTTTCTACATCAACTGCAGATTCGAATGTTATTTGCCAAGAAACATTCAAGCCCTCACCTGGCTCTACGATTACAATATCTTCGCCAAGATCCCAGGTATTATTTCTTACTTTATAGTCAAGGACGGCAATATCCTTTTTGAATGGAACTCTTCCAGGTGTTACGTCCCAAATTTGAAAGGGAGCCGTTGCATTGCCTAGGGTGCTTGTATCAGCAATATCGTTAAACCATCTTATTTCATAATCGGAATCCCTCATATTTGAAATAGATCCGTTATAAGGCAGTACGGAGGCCTTATAGTTTCCCTGGCTACCAGTTTGCCATTTGGTTTTTTGCCTGTTAAGTTCAAGTACATTATCCTGGGCGTAGAGCTTAATACCGTCAATGACTGGATTTGACTCTTCAAAGTTCAACCTTTTGCTTTCCCATAGCGGAAAGTGCGTATAAGAAATCTCAACCTCATCGCCATCGTTTATCGAGCTTGCAAGATTTGATGTTACAACGACTTGACCCGCGTCAGCAAAGAGCAGATAATCTTTACCGTTTTCCATTAGAACACCATCAAGTGTTAATTCAAAGCGATCTGAATTAATTCGGTTCTTGAGCAAAGTAAGGTATACATCTTCCTTTATTATTCTTTTTTCAATAGAGGGCGTTAAATCTTCTATAGAGTACCTTGTAGGGTTTGTTTTGAACGTGATTTGAAATGTATTCGTATCTTGAAGAGCTCTAGGGTCTAAAAGTTCTAAATCAAATGTTCCAGTACCCGAACCGGAAACATGATCTATAAAAGCAACAGAGTCAATCATCTCCCAACTACCTGTAGTGTATCCTAAAGCTGGCGCTCTGGGAATAACGCTTGCTGTGTTGACATCTAAGAATATTTCATTTGTTTCAGGATTGAGCGTTATTGTTTTTGATGACTCACTAGGTCCAATATTCATGACTCTAGTTCCGTGGTCGTACGCAGCGATGGCATAAAAATATCGTTGGCCATTAATAACATTATTTGAATCGATGAATGAATGAACTAGGCCTGTATTATTTCCTAAATGATATGCTACTCCTCTACCTGTATATGGTATATCGCTTGGTCCTTGATATTCGTTGATGAGATCAAATTTAGCCCAGCCCCCCGTTGCAGTTTTTAATGGTTCAAATAAGAACCTTGACCCATTTACGTCTGTGATATTTTGCTGATCCAAAAAGCTTGGATCGGTGCTTCGATAAATGACGTACCCCTCAAAATCATATTCTTCTGATATAGGGTCATAGGATGATTCTGCTATGTCATCCCAAAAGAGAGTCACTTTTTCATCACCCGGAACAACGGTCAAAGTAGGTTTTTCAGGAGGTTTTGCAAATTGATAGTTGGTCTCATAAATCTGACGGGCAGTTTCCGCGTTAAGCGTAAGATCATCGTAGCTGTCACCAACCAAAAGGGCAATTGAAAATCTTCTTGCTTCACCGGCTTTGAGTGTGAATCTGCCAGAACCATATAAAAATATATTATCGCCAGCTACATCTGAGTTCAGAGAGTCAAATTGACCTGGATTCATGAAGCTTGTGTAAATATAGTCGTCCTTTGATATTCGATTGTTGCCTCCAAAGTTTGGCGCTGCAAAACTTGTAAGGCCGATCATGTCAGACTCATCCAAGTCTGTCCATTCGAAGTTTGGTTCTCCAGGTTGGCGTATATCAAAAGCATTGCCAGCTGTAGGTGTTCCATCGTTTTCCCCAAAATCTCCAGTGTTTGGCAATCCATCTACACCCACATCATGCTTATTAGGATCCCAATCTCCGTCATCATCTATGCCGTTATTTCTACTTTCATCTACAATCCCATCGCCATCATTATCAATTTTATCGTAGGGATTACCTGGACTTTCAAGAAAGATGTAACCAAAGTATCCGGGTTTCCTTCCAGCAACATCAGACCTATTGTCTTCATCCCAAGCGTAGACCATATTTAGATCTCTATCAAAATACGATAAGTCATCTTGCCAGTTTGAAGGACCTCCAATATGAGGATCACCCCACATACCAAAAATCACATCGTTTAAATCTTTTTCGCTCTTATTAGTAACCTTATAAATGAGAAAGATAACATCCTCGGCTAATGGATTCGACCATTGATAATAGCGGCATTCAATTTCTATACCTAAACCCATTCGCGTAGAATCGTTAGGGAAAGGGTAATATTTAAATTCTTTATTTGATCTATCGTCAACTACAAAAAATGACTCAAGATCTGAGTTGGAAGAGCCTTGTCTAAGTGCGCCTGGCCAGACGTACCTTTTTAAATTAGGGTTGTACCAACCTTCAGGCCAACTATCAGGTTTGCCGTCACCCGTACGATCTACATCGTTTGAAGTTGGGATGCGAGGACTATTAGGGTCTCCATAAGGAACTCCAGATTCGTTGAAAGCCAGAGGCTCCCAACCGTAAAAGGTTTTACCATCAGGAGAAATTTCTCCTCCTAGCGATACCAATCCGTCGCTAATGACACGAGCGAGCCAAATTGGATTTCCATCATCATCTAAAACCGGATCACCATTGCTATCAAGCTTTGGGAAAGCGTCTTGGTGACTGTTTGCAGGAACAGGCACGATTGCACCAATAAAGGGACCAAACTCATATCCGTAACCCAGCCCTTCCCATACGATATCGGTGACGCGGTTTCCTGGACTAGATATAGAACCATAATTCCATATCTCAGTGGTAATCTTATTTCCATTCAAGATAGCCTTTTGTCTTCTAAGTAGCTGATTATTATTTGCCTGTCTTTTTTCGAGCAAACTATTGCGCCACTTGTAAAAATATTCGTGCTCAGTAGAATTCCAATTTTTTTCAGGCCCGCGCTTTTTCCATTCCTTTGAAAAACGCCTTACCTCATCCGATTGAGCAAAGCCTTCTGAGAAAAATGTCAGCAAAAATATAAGGGCAGAATATGACGATATTTTTTTCATTAGAAATCTACAGAAAATCCTACATTTACCGATCTTGGTGCCGTGTAATAATGCGGCCTAACTTGATACTCAGACCACTCATGCACTCCTGGCTCTCCATAGTGGCTTTTAAAACCTTGAGTTTCTTGAGTAGATTGAAAAACGTACGTATAGCCAGCGCGACCAGTGTCATTGAAAACGTATCTTTCATTCCTTCGATCTAAAAGATTATAAACTTTCATGAAAATTAAATAATTGAGCTTACCAATTTTAAAGTTTTTATGTAGACGCATATCTACTCTCCATTGCCATGGCTTTCTTCCACTGTTAGGTTGAGGAACATAATTTGCATCAGGAATATTAGGCGTATAAGGCCAACCACTTGAAAGTTTGCTGATTATTCCAAGGTTCCAATTTCTAGGATCTCCAACAGAGACGTTCGTGTTTAGGATATGTCGCTGGTCCCATGCTAGTGGAACTATGCGCTTTTCCTCTTGCTCTCCTGAGAGTGCATTATAGTAAAACGATCCGGAGGTAACGCTATTACCTTCTGTTACCTGATATGTATAATCTACAAAAGCAGACGTTCTTGAAACCGGATCATACCTTTTTGTAAGACTGAAAGTATAACCTTTTACATTACCATAGTCTTTATTCATATAAATGGAATAATTAGATGGGCCATATTTTTCTGATTCATAACGAATGGACTGCACCGCAAGCAGATCTCTTATATCTTTATAGAAAGCGCTCATCTCAATTGCGGTAATTCGTCCTATTTGTTGCTGAAGGCCGAACTCGTAAAGAACAGTCTTCTCTGGTTTAAGATCAGAGTAGCCAATGGTAGGGGCTAGACCAGCGCCAAAGATACTCTTCTTGTACAATCTTCTTAGGGTAGGCATTTGGTAAAAATGACCATAGGAGAAGTGGAGAATGCCTTGATCAGTTATTGGGAAAGCAACTCCAGCTCTAGGCGATATCATTACTTTTTTCTTGGCACTTACTTTCTCACCTTCAGGATCTAGAAAGTCAGAAATATAACTTTCGTCAGGATTAAATTGGTCATAACGAACACCAACGTTCGTTATGAAGTTTTCATATTCAATTTTATCCTGAAGATATCCTGAAAAGAAAGTTGCTGTGTTATTGTAATGGTTGTGTGAAGGGGAGTCGTTTTCAGGTAAAATAGTGGGAACGCGGTATTCTTGATTATCATATAAAACCGTAAAGTTTCGCTCATCAAGATTATCTGTTCGAAAATTTATTCCAGTTTTAATTTCATGGCGATTGTTTACTTGGCTCGTAAAATCAAATTTAAATGAGAGCGACTTAGACTGACGATAGGAGTGACCTCTATTCGATCCTCCAAAGAGAAAGGTTGTTGAAGCAGGCGAGCCTTTTATTCTGGAGGTTGGAGCATAATCTGATCCATTTAAGAGCCAATATTTTGAAGAATCCTCGAAAAAATTGTAGAAAATATACCCATCTGATCCGAACCTGTCTGCCTCATCCTCATTTACAGCAGAGTTAAGATCTATTGGTTTAAATTGATATCCCATGTAGCTCGTATTGGATAATGATAGATTTGCCTCGTAAAAATTTCTAGCGCTTAAGGCATGATTGAGTTTTATTGAATAATTGTTATTGGAAGATTTTGATGTAGATGTACCATCTGGGTTGTATTTAAAGGCATGCGAATATGATTTAGATTTTCCACCCGAATGTAATAGTTGAACAGAAACTTTTAGAAGAGGACTAGCCCGATAGGTGAATTTACCCATAAGGTTTAGATTTTTGCTTGGCGACATCGGAACATAGCTACTGTCACCATTCATTTCAATATACCAGTTCTCATCATCTCGAAAATCGGATGAATCCCCAACAGTATGCTCTCTAATGCCATAATAGTAACCTTCACTGTCACTATATCTGGCGCTTAAGTTAAACGTAAACTGTTCCTTGTTTTTCATAAATGGCATCGGCCCATTTATTGTTCCTTCAAGAACTTTGTTGGTAAACAAGCTAAACTGATCAATATTCGTAAAAATATCTGAATCACTTGATTGGTGATCTCCTGATTGGTAGGATAAGCTACCATGATAATCTTTACCGCCATCTTTAACTTGAAGGTTAACGATGCCACTCATAGCATTGCCGTACTCAGCATTAAACGCTCCTGAGACAACCTTCATTTCTTCAAGAGCTTTGTTTGAAATGCTTACCGCTAAACCGTTTGTAAAGAATGGATTTGCAACGGATACCCCATCGATGTAGTACCCAACTTCATTAGATCTTCCTCCGCGAATATGCAATTCTCCACCCGCACCTTGATTAACACCTGCTTGGGTTGTCAAAACGCCTAAAAAAGTTTCTACAGGCATAATCTTAATTTCATCTGAAGTTGTAATCTTTTGCGAAGCAGTAAGGTCCTTATATATAAGGGGTCGATCCGCAACAACAGTTACTTCTTCACCTTCGATCACGGCTTCAGACAATTGAAAGTTTTGCTGAGTTGTTCGATCGAGACTTACGCGAACGTTTGAAACTTTATAGGTTGCATACCCAATGTAGCTAGCTTTGATGCTATAGTCACCAGGAGGAATATTTAAAATGACGTATTCACCGAACTCATCAGTGGCTGTACCATAAGGGGTATCTTCGAGAAAAACGTTTACTCCTGCAAGAGCAGCTCCAGTTTTAGCATCGGTAATTCTACCAGAAACTTTACCAGTATTTGAATAGGCATTAAGAGCTGATATGGCAAAGAGAATCAGGAAGTTGTATGTAAAAAACTTTTTAATAATTTGTCTCAAAATTGAAATTAAAAATAGCTCTTTTTGATCTAACATAGAAAATAAAAATAACTTCAAATCATTTTTTCCATCGTGCAATCAATTTTTAATTGTGTTTACCCATCGTTTATGATTAGTATCCATCAAAGCTTTTTTAAACTAAAGTATTTAATTCATCACATTAAAATAAGGAGAGAGGTATGAATAAAATTGTTAAAGGTTTCATGTTCCTATCTTTGGGAACATTTCTCTTTTCACAAAACTTATTGACCAATCCAAGTTTTGAAGATTCACTTACCGCATGGAATATTTGGCCAACAGATAAAACAAATCGTTCTATCGAAAGTACTGGTAATAACGTCCATGAAAGCAGCGCAACTGTTACTGCGCGAAGTGGATCAAAATTGCTTAAAACCTGGGGACAGTATGACGGCGGAAACGATAACGAAACCCCTCATTACTACGAAGCCGCTGCTGAGCCAGGCGCGTCTTACAATTTCTCAATTTATGCATTCACGCATCCCGATGATGCAATCAGGGACGGTGGAAAAGCGTATATTAAAATTAAATTCTTTGATTCTAGCTGGGCAGAGCTTCCTGGAGCTGCCTCTGATACGGTCGATTCCAACGCAGATTCAACTTGGCGTTATTTAAGCGCTCAGGCTGTTGCACCTGCTAATGCGGCTATGGTTCAAGCAGCTATAATCTATTTTCAAAAAG